>OOCQ01002010.1_pt1 | contig 10498 bp, 10 predicted proteins | sample 1671121 | NCBI WGS metagenome assembly OOCQ01 (sample SAMN06348124, study PRJEB24527) | human gut metagenome | biome: human gut; feature: ankylosing spondylitis patient; material: feces | host: Homo sapiens | place: China | collected 2015-10 | reverse complement strand
AAAAGATAGCAAGTAAGAGAAAAAGCAAAGTTTAAAAAGTCGGGAAAAAATGCCGTAGGAAAGGAGAAAATATGGAAAAATATATCTCTAAAAAGGAAAAAGCCTCCTACGGATTTGCGGCAGTCGGCAGCTATATGGTAGCCGGCATAACCCAATCGTACCTTATGTATTTTTTTACCGACATACTTATAATTCCGTCGGCTTTCGTTATGATGCTTATGATAGTCGCAAGGGTCTGGGATGCCTTAAACGACCCTATGATGGGTGTAATAGTAGACAGAACAAGCACGAAATACGGTAAAATGAGGCCTTATGTTTTGGTAGGTTCGTTTTTGATGCTTTTCACCACCATAGTACTGTTTATGCCCTTGACCGGAGCGCCTACAATGTTTAAAATGATATTTGCCGCCGTTTCTTACATAATTTTCGGTATGGCATATACGCTTACCGATGTGCCTGCCATGGGGCTTATGAGTGTTGCTACGCCGAACAGCGACGAGAGAGCCTCGCTTCTGTCGTTCTACGTTACGGTAGGCTCGGTAGGCAGCTTGCTCCCGGTGGGATTACTTACGATATTCCAGTCTTTTATTCCGGAAAAATATGTTTACTTTGCAATGTCGATATTTGTGGGTATAATAACATCGGCGGCTTACTTAATGCTGTTCAAAAACTCAAAAGAGCGTTTTTCCACTCATACCGAAAAAATTGCCGTTCGAGACATGATAAAGGCTGCGGGCAAAAATAAGCCCATGATGATGGCTCTTCTTATGTCGATGGCAGCGTCGCCTCGCTACCTTATTATGCCGGCGGCGTTGTATATAGCGACTTATGTAATAAATATTCCGGGGCTTAACTCCGGCACGGTTTTGCTGCTCCTATATCTTGTGGTCGGCAGCGGTATGTTTGCGGGCATTTTACTTACGCCTGTTATCTATAAAAAGCTCGGCTATAAAACGACCTGCGTAATAGCTGCCGTTACGGGAGGCGTAAGCCTTACCGCCGCATTCCTGCTCGGCAAGATCAATATATATTTCGCATTGCCGTTTATGACAATCGGCGGTCTCTCTCTCGGCTCGTATAACGTACTTCCGTACCCGATGGTAGGCGACAGTCTCGATTACCTCGAATGGAAGACCGGAGAGAGAATGGAGGGCGTGTGCTTTTCACTCAATTCCTTCGTCACTAAATTCAACAATGCAGTAGGCTTTATAGGACTTTCTGCGGCACTTACTTTGTTTCATTTTATCGAGCCGTCCGCGGCGGGTGTGCCGGCTGTACAGAGTGCCTCCACCGTTACGGGTCTTTTCTCTCTTGTTACCGTAATTCCCGGGATCGGCTTTTTGCTCTCGCTTATACCGATTTGTTTTTATGATTTCAGCGGCGTTAAGAAAGAAAAAATATTATCTGAGCTTGTCGTAAAAAGAAAGGCAATCAAAAATGGAGTTTAAATTTGAACGAAAAACCTTTAATATTAACGAAAGGCTGAGGGTCGGCATAATTTCCGATTCCCAGCTCAGCCCTGTTCGCAGAAAAAACGAGACGACGTTCCGAAACAATCTTGTCTTATCGCTTTCCGTACTCAAAAAACAGGGCTGTAATATGATTATATTTGCAGGCGATATAGGCAATATGGCGAGCGGCTTTGCATACGATACATATAAAGCCGCGTTCAAGAGCGTTTTCGGCGAAAAAATTCCGATTATTCAAAGCATTATGGGCAATCACGACTATTACGGCTTAAGGACATCGGAAAATTGCAGGCGGCTTTTTACCAAAAAAATCGGCTCATCGCCGTTTACTCACTATACGGTAAACGGCTTTCACTTTATCGGCGTATCGCCCGATTGCGAAAAAATGTCCGACGGCTACAGAAAAATTTTGCCGTACCTCAAAATCGAAATTGAACTTGCAAAAAAAGAATGCGGCGACAGGCCGATTTTTGTCACGACGCATAATTGTGCCGAAAATACGGTGTACGGCAGCGACGATTGGGGGGACAAGGGTCTTTTTGACTTGTTCTCTCAATATCCTAATTTGATAAATTTTGCAGGCCATCTCCACTATTCGCTTCTTGATGAGAGAAGTGTCTGGCAGGGCGCGTTTACCGCCTTCGGAACTCAGTCTACGTCATATGTTGAACTCGAAAAGGGAAAGGTTAACGGCTCCGTGCCGCCGGACGCATATATGTTCCCAATGGGCTATTTACTTGATTTCGAAGAAGAGAGCATAACCGTAAGGCGTATGAATTTCCGCCTCGGCAAGGAGGAAAAACCGAATATGAGCGTCAAAATACCGTACGCTGTCACGAAAGCCGATTTTATTTCCGAAAGAAAGCATAACAGCTTACCCGTTATGCCGAACGCCTACGGCCATACGGAATATGATGAAAACGGGAATACATATCTATGTTTTGACAAGGGCGAAAGCGACGATTTTGTTCACAGCTATGCGGTCTTTTACAGCGACGGAACGCGGTACGATTATTTCTCGGATTTTTATAAGGGTATCTCCTCTATGGCTGATAAAGTCAAACTTCCTGTTTACTCTAAGGCTCCGGGAGTGTATAATATAAAAGTATATGCGATTGATTCCTACGGGAGCATCAGCGACAGCTATACGTCAATAGACCGCTCTGAGGTGCGCCGAAGGAAGACTTATCGCAGGAAATTGGCACCGGAGATTAAATACTGATGGATATATTTTCTTTTGAAGGTTATATCTTTGACCTTGACGGAACGCTTCTTGATTCCATGGGACTTTGGGATGATATTTACGTTAAGGTTCTCGGCGACTTTAACATCAAAGCACCCTCGGATTATCTCTTTAATGTGAATCATATGAGCCTTTGCGACGGAGCCGCATACACGGTTGAGAGATTTCGGCTTGAAGGCGTCGTGAAAAAAGAAGAGATTGCAGATATGTGGACTCGCTTGTCGAAGAATCAATATGAATCTACCGTACCGCTAAAAAACGGTGCGGCTGATTTTTTGCACTGCTTGAGCGGTATGGGTAAAACGCTCGGCGTGGCAACGGCTCTCTCGAAGGAGCTTTATATGCCATGTCTTGAAAGGCTCGGCATTCTACGGCTTTTTAAGGCTGCCACATCAATAGACGAAGTGTCGCGAGGCAAGGAATTCCCCGACATATATTTGAGAGAGTGCGAAAAAATAGGTACTGTACCGAAAAATACGGTAGTGTTTGAGGACAGCCTGACAGGTATAAAATCCGCTTCCTGCGGCGGATTTAAAACGGTCGGAGTATACGACGCTTCAGCCGAAAAACAAATGACGGAAATTAAAAATCAAGCCGATTTTTACATAAATACGTTTACGGAGCTTTTAGATGAAAACTGAAACAAAACGCACTGCTGTCGCGAAGCTTATGCTTTTCTCGAGCGCCGTTATATGGGGCAGCTCTTTCTTCATATTAAAAAACACTCTGGATGAATTGCCGGTGTATTTTTTGCTGTGTGTAAGATTCCTTTTCTCGGCAATACTTTTGAGCATTGTATTTTTTAAAAAATGGAAATTATTTAATTTGAAATACCTTTGGACAGGTGCGATTACCGGAGTGTTTTTGGGCGTTGCGTACATATTCCAAACAATAGGTCTTAAGCACACAACGCCCGGAATCAATGCGTTTTTGACCACGGTTTATTGCGTTATAGTGCCGTTTTTAAGCTGGGCCGTCAGCAAAAAACGACCCGATGTATGTAATTTCATTGCCGCGGCGATTTGTATAACGGGCATAGGCCTTGTCTGCCTTGACGGAAAAATGTCGTTTTCATTTCTCGGTGAGGGATTTACGCTGATATGCGGTATATTTTATGCGCTTCAGATTGTGGCGGTTGAAAAATGGTGCAGTGATCTCGACGTTATTCTTCATACGATTATACAGTTCTTTACCGCATTTTTTATCTGTTTTATTTTCTTTATTTCAAGCGAAAGCTTCCCAAAGCATATATCTACGGGCTCGGTGTTATCTCTTGTATATGTTACCGTATTTGTAACCGCGCTTTGCTTTGTATTTATGAATATGGGTATAAAGCATACAACCGCGTCAAGCTCTTCGCTTATACTTTGCTTGGAGTCGGTATTCGGAATACTTTTTTCAATGATTTTTTATCATGAGAGGCCGACGCTGCAAACAGCCGTCGGTTTCGTGATTATATTTGTCGGCATTGTTCTAAACGAGACTAAGCCGAAATTTGCATTGAAAAAGAATTGAACGGCCATGGACGGCAATAATGTCTAAAAACATTACAAAAACAGTTGATATTTTGTGAAAAATATTATAAAATGGAAATGCCAAATAATATAACAGGGGGCATTTTTATGATATGTAAAAATTGTGGAACGGATTTTAACGGGCAGTATTGCCCTAATTGCGGAGCCAAGGCTGAGCCTGCTTCGGCTCCTCAGCAGAGCGCACCGCCTTACGGAGCGCCGCAGAATTTCGGAAACGGTCAGAGTACACCGCCTTACGGAGCACCGCAGAATTTTGGGAATGGACAGAATACTTACGGCGCGCCCGTATATATGCCGACACGCAAAATCGGATTCGGCGAGGCGGTAAAGTTGTTCTTTAAAAACTATGTGAATTTCAGCGGCAGAGCTACAAGAAGCGAATATTGGTGGGTTTGCCTGTTCAATAATATTGTTTGTATGGCTTTGGGCATATTGTTTGCGATTTTCGGAGGCTCTTCCCTGGCAGCGTATGGTGCTTACGGCGATATGAGTATGGCGTATATGGGTGCCGGCGCGATATTTTATATTTTGATGATGCTGTATTGCCTTGCAGTGTTACTGCCGTCGCTGTCTCTTATGGTGCGCCGACTTCACGACATAGGCAAGAGCGGCACGTATATATTGATGGGGCTCATCCCGGTTGTCGGCTACATATTTATTCTCGTATACATGCTTACCGGCAGCGCCCCCGATAATCAGTACGGCCCTAAAAAAGTCTGAGTGTGATTTCGGTCGTGTATATCTATTGTTAAATAAAAAACCGGGCTGTAAAGGACTTTTGTTCTTTACAGCCCGGTTTTTTCTGCCGATTATTTTAATTGTCGTCCTCGGTATCGGTGAAGCCTTGGTCTATCGACAATATATTTTCCGCCTCGGAGCGCTCTATATCTTCAACACCGCGGAGCTTTTTCTGAATTATGGAATTGCGGTGCTGTGCGTCGTCAAGCGAACGTCCTGCGTCGTCTATCTTTTTCTTTGCTTTTTGCAGCACCGTGCCGAATATATCATACTGTGTTTTGCACGCGGCGAGAAGCTTTCTGACCTCGTTTGCCTTTTCGTTTATCGCAACGGTCTTAAAGCCCATCGACAGCGAGTTTAAAAGTGCCGTTATGGTAATTGGTCCGGCTATCATAATATTGTATTCGTTTTGCAGCTTTTCGGGGAGTCCCGAACGCGAAGACGCAATTTCGGCGTACAGTCCCTCAGTCGCAAGATACATAATTGCATACGGCGTTGTTTTTGGCACGTTTATGTATTTGCGTATTTCCTTAGCTTCGCCGAGTATCCTGTCTTCGAGTGCCTTTCTGGCGGCGGCCAATGCGGCGGCATCGGCGTTGTCGGCTGCGTCGCAAAGGCGTATATAATCCTCCATCGGGAACTTTGAATCTATCGGTAGAAGCGTCGGCTCAGCACCCTTTTCGCTCGACGGTATTTTAACGGCGAATTCAACGCGCTCGGTTGCTTTTTCGCCCGTCGCAACATTCTCTTCGTACATGGTGGGTATTGTCTGGTCAAGTATTCCCTTGAGCTGAACCTCTGCCCATGTGCCGCGAGCTTTAACGTTTGTAAGAACGCGGTTGAGAGTAGTGACATTGCTTGTGACGCCGTTTGAAAGCTCTTTCATCTCGCCGAGCGACTTATACAGCTTTTCAAGCTGTTCTGAGACGGTCTTAAATGAGCTGTCAAGACGTGTTGTAAGAGTTGAGGTGAGTTTTTCGTCAACGGTCATACGCATTTGGTCAAGCTTCTTTTCGTTGCTCTCCTGCATTTTCTGAATGCTTGTCTCAATAATTTTCGATTGGCGCTCGTTTTGCTCTATGCTCTTGTCGCGTATCATATTGAGCGACTGTGCTATGGTCTCGTTCATTTTTTCGCGGTTTTCATAGCTGAGCTTTGTCATCGCCTCAAGCTTTGCCGACATATTTTCAAGGCTCTGATGCGTTTCTATGCGGTTGCGCTGAAATTCGTCGGAGGTACTCTTTGTAAGGTCTGATATTTTGGAATTCAATACGGCAAAATCCTCCGAGGAGCTTTGCTTTGCCGCCCTTTTAGAAAAAATCAAGGCTCCGAGCGCACATATAAGCGACAGGCCGGAAATTACGGACAATATTATTTCAAACGTCTGCATAAATTCATTCTCCTTTATTCTTTATAATATATTATAGGTGAGATAAAGACTTGAGTCAATATAACAAATGTGTGGATTTTAAAAGCCTTTTGTGTTAAAATGAAATAAACTTTAAACGACATTTGATTAACACCATTACTTTATAGGGGTAATTTAAATTGATAAAGAAAATAATTTCAATTTTGATATTGTTATGTGTAATTGCAACCTCCTTTACAGGTTGTTTCGGCAGAAAGAAGTCAGGCGAGGCTTTTTCAATGCCGATAATGGATGAGCCGACGAGCCTTGACCCACAGATAGCGGATTCGAATTCCGAAAAGCTCGTTGCGGCAAACTGCTACGAGGGGCTTGTCCGCATAATGGCGGACGGCACCATAGGCAAGGGCGTTGCCACGGATTGGAATATTTCAGACGACGGCCTAACATATACGTTTAAGCTTCGCAACAATTCGCATTGGGCTATGTTTTCGGGACATAAGGCTGTGCTCGGCGAAAATTACGAGGATACGTTTGATATAACCGTAAAGGCGGAGGACTTTAAATTCGGTATTGAGAGAACCCTCTCGGAGCAGACCGGTTCCGCCGACGCACCGTTGTTTTCGGCGGTGAAAAGCATAAGTACTCCGGATGATTTTACAATAGTTTTCAACCTTTCGTACGCCGACGACAACTTCCTTTATGCGCTGACAAATCCGGGTGCCATGCCGTGCGACGAGGAGTTTTTCAATCTCACAAACGGTAAGTACGGGCTTGACGCAAAATATCTTTTGTGCAACGGACCGTTTCACGTGTCAAAATGGACGGAAAAGACCTCAGTGAAGCTGGTTAAAAATAACGAGTACAACGGAGAATCCTCGGTTTCGCCGTCGTCCGTGACGTTCTATATAAACAACAACGATTCGGAAGTCGCCGATAAGATGAATTCGGTTACATATGACGTGGCTTTCCTCTCGTCATCGCAGTTTTCGTCTATAGAAAACAAAAAGGATTTGAATTCGGTTGCGGTTCAAAACGTAACCTATTCCTTTATATTCAATCAAAACGACAATAATTACCGCAATAAAAATATGCGGCTTGCATTTTGCCGCTCGTGCGATACTTCGTCGCTGTTTGACTCGCAAAGCGATATTTCAAAGGCAGACGGCATAGTGCCGCCGTCATGTAAGATAGGCGGCGAGGATTACCGAAACGGAAATGCCGCAGAGCTTTTGTCTTATGACGAGACGCTTGCAAAAAAGAATTTCAACGACGCGCTTTTGGAACTCGGCTCATCGTCGGTCGAGACTACAATACTTTGCACCGAGCAGTATGAGTCGTTCGTGAAGCAGATGGTGCAAAAGCTTCAGAAAACCCTCGGAGTAAAATTCGTCTCCACGGTAAAGGTCGTTTCGGAATCCGACCTTGAGGCTGCGGTAAACGACGGCAATTACAGCGTGGCGTTTTACCCGTTCAAGGCGAAATCGTCTTTTGCGGGCGAAATTATAGAGGGCTTTGACCAAAACAATATATTCGGATATGAGTCCGATGTTTTATCACAGAAAATCCGTAATATCAAAAATAATTCTGGCAGCCTTGAGGGTGAGCGTTCCGCCGTTGCCGATGCGGAGAACTATCTTGTTTCCGAGGCGGTAATAATGCCCGTGTTTTATGAGAACAGCTATTTTGTAACATCCAAAAAGACAAGCGGAATATACTTTTATTCCTCTGCGGATAACGTCTGTTTCATAAATGCAAAAAAATCGTAAGAGACGGTATTCAAAATGAAAAACAAATACGGCGTATCTCAAAAAATCTGTATAGCAATATCTTGGACGCTCACAGTTGCACTGATGGTGACGATTTTTTGCCTGTCTTCTCAGGTTTCGTCAAAATCATCGGGGCTCAGCTCCGGGGTTATTTCCCGTATAACCGAACTCTTCCATATAACATTAACACAACATACCGTCCGAAAAACCGCACATGCGCTTGAATATGCGGCACTTTGCTTCTTGTTTTCGTGCAGTTGGCAGTCGTTGTTTTTAAAATCGCAGCACACACTTTCGTTTTTGTCCGCGGCACTTTATGCTTCGTCGGACGAGCTTCACCAATATTTTGTGTCCGGCAGAGCGTGCCAGCCGAGAGACATACTTGTGGATTGTCTCGGTGCGTCATTCGGACTTTTGGCGTTTTTTATAATATATACTGTATATACTCATATTCATAAAAATAAAGCGAGGTAATATTATGGCAGTTTTGAAAGCGTTCAGGGCGCTTCGTCCGACTCCGGAATACGCTTCCAAGGTAGCGGCTTTGCCGTATGATGTTATGAATTCGGATGAGGCAAGAAGAATGGTCTTCGGTAATCCTTATTCATTTCTGCATGTTGATAAAGCGGAGATAGATCTTCCGAAATCGGTTGACATCTATGACGACCGTGTCTATGAAAAAGCACGTGAGAATTTGTCTAAGCTTGTTTCGGCGGAGGTTATGAAGCAGGACGAAAAACCGTGCTTGTATATATATGAGCAGACCTGGCGCGGCAGAACGCAGACCGGCATTGTAGGCTGTACGGCTATTGACGATTATATAAACGACGTCATCAAAAAGCACGAAAAGACAAGAGCCGATAAGGAAGCGGACCGCATACGGCACGTTGACACTCTTGACGCAAACACCGGTCCTATATTCCTGACATACAGAAAAAATAACGAGATTTCGTCTGCTGTTGAAGATGTAAAAGAAAAAAGCGAGCCTGTTTATGATTTTGTGTCCGATGATGTCCGCGAAAGAGTCTGGGTTGTGTCTGACAATGACACGATTGATTTTATAACCGCACAGTTTAAAAACATACCGTCTCTCTATATTGCGGACGGTCATCACAGAGCCGCTTCGGCCGTTAAGGTAGGGCTTCGCCGCCGTGAGCAAAATCCGAATTACACGGGAGATGAGGAATTTAATTTCTTCTTATCCGTAATTTTCCCGAGCGACGAGCTTCGTATTCTTGATTACAACCGAGTGATTAAGGATTTAAACGGACTTTCCGATGAGGAATTTTTGCTTGAACTCAGACATAAATTTGACATAGAAAAGCATGGGAAAAATGAGTACCGTCCCCAAAGAGCGCATTCCTTCGGTATGTATATGTCGGGTGAATGGTATGCTCTCTTCGCTAAATCTGAAATAACAGAGTCATCGGATGCCGTCAAAAGTCTCGACGTATCAATACTCCAAGATAATGTCATATCACCCATACTCGGTATTGATGATCCCAGAACCGATAAGAGAATAGATTTTGTCGGCGGCATCAGGGGCCTTTCCGAGCTTTCGCGGCGCGTTGACTCGGGCGAAGAAAAGCTTGCGTTCTCCATGTTCCCGACAACTCTTGACGAGCTTATGAATATAGCCGACAAATCTATGACTATGCCTCCCAAATCAACTTGGTTTGAGCCGAAGCTTTTAAGCGGCCTTTTTATACATTATCTTAAATAATGCGATGTTTTTCGGCGGTGCCGAATGTATTCGCGAAGCTTCATACACGTTTGGTTACTTATATACATATAATTTAAAAAATATTTGTGTTAATAAGTAACACTTTTCGTATATTATCGAATAGTTTTATATAATAAACAGTATAAAAGTACAGGCGAGGAGGTACTTATTATGCTGGGAGAAAAAATGAAGCTTATTCGTAATTACAACGGGTATTCTCAGCGTCAAATAGCGGAAATACTGAAAATTGAAAGATCTACCTACGCTTCGTATGAAACCGGCAGAAATCGGCCGGATATTTTTGCGGTTCAGCGCTTTGCAAAAATCTTCAATGTCAGCGTGGATTATATTTTAAGCCTTGACGATATCAATATTTATCGCTTGCGCGATCAAGCGACCGATTATGCAAAGCGTCACAAAAAAGAAAGCGTCATTTCACAGCTTACATCCGATGAAAAAATTCTGATAGGCCTTTACCGTCAGTGCGACGCAGGTACGAAAAAATCAATTCTTGAGGATGTTCGTAAGGCTGAACTTGAGACTGACGAATAATGAAATCCGTTCGCGGTAAAATTTAAGAGTTTAAAGGGAACCGTAAAGCTGTTTTTACGGTTCCTTTATCTTTATGCGATGGTTTTTGCGTTTTTTTCACAGT
>OOCQ01002009.1_pt1 | contig 10499 bp, 17 predicted proteins | sample 1671121 | NCBI WGS metagenome assembly OOCQ01 (sample SAMN06348124, study PRJEB24527) | human gut metagenome | biome: human gut; feature: ankylosing spondylitis patient; material: feces | host: Homo sapiens | place: China | collected 2015-10 | reverse complement strand
GGCGTGGTAGAGAGAACAGGTGGCAAACCCGGCGCATTTGTCGATGTCGTGGTGGGGCGGGCAGGCCGGCTTTCTGACCAGATGCCCGTCAGCGTTCTTCTCGTACCACGAGCAGCCCTTGGGGCGGAGTTCTTTTCTTGGCTTTGCCATCTTTTCGGCCACGCGGGCCTCGAACTCGGCGGCGTCCTGGAAGTCGTCAACCAGCATTTCCGGGTACAGCCCGCACAGATATTCACCGGTGGCGAACTGGATTGCGTCCCTGTCCTCCAGCCATTTTTCTTCAGCTTCACTCAGCGCCATGCGGAACCTCCTTCATCATCACCGCCCGCGCGGCATCGCAGGTGTGGCCTTTCTTCGCAGCCATCCCCCACTTGAGGCATTGCACCCGTCCGGCACCGGCCCGCATGAGGCCGTAGATGCACCAGCGGCAGGGCGTCTCCGTCTTGCGGGCGCGGCGATAGTTTTTGTTGTCCATGATCTTCTACCTGTGGCTGCTCATCAGGCCGTGGCCGCCACGCCACGACGACGCCCAGAAGGGGCGTTTCGCTTGTGTCACATGGATGAGCAGCAAGGATGTTTGTTGCTCAAAAAACGGGCGTTGAGTTGACACAACGCCCTGCGCTTACTTGCACAACAGGCCGCTGCCTCGCACGACGCGAAGGCAACGGCCTGTTTTCGTTGGTGATGCTCACTTGCTGGTAAGTTGCCGCAGCTCTTCCCGCGTCAGCACGCGTACGTTAGCTATCCTCAAAGGGAATCTTTTTGAGCAGCCGGCGTTTTCCATCCTGGCCCACGATGTAAACAATTTCTTTGTATTTCGGCTTTCGAAAACGTCTGTTTTGAGCTTGCTCTTTTGGGGTGGCCCATTTGCAATTTTCGGGGGAATAGCCTTTATTGTTGTTGATCCTTTCAATGGACAACCCCTCAGCATATCCGTGGGCGTCAGCCCATTCCTTGAATGCCGCGAAACTCTTGGCCCAATTATCACAGATCGTAATGCCTCTTGCTCCATAATTTTTATATGCTGGACTGTTAGGATTGAGGCAGCGAGCTTTCATGGTTGCCCATACATTGTACAGCTTTGTCCCTTTGCCACCGTGCTTTCTTTGGGCATTGGCGGCTCTCTCTTTCTGGAGACAGCCACAGCTTTGTGTGTTTCCACTGCTCAGGCTTTCGGCAAAGATATCCTTTTCATTACCGCAATCACATCTGCAACGGTAGACGACATGTCTTCCTTTGTTCTCAGCTCTTCCGATGACGGTAAGACGGCCTATTTTTTTGCCTGTCAAATCAACTCTCAACTTTGCCATACGACATCCTCCTCGCGGCCCGTCGGGCGGCATCGGTACGCCTGTGTTTTTCTTTCTGGCAGCCAGGGCAGAACCTGTACCTGGGCGATGGGGCCATGAACGATCTTCCGCACCGGCGGCAGGTGATGACATTGAAGGTGGGCAGCATATGTTCTCCTCATGGCCGGGTACGAGGCCCCCGGCGGGGCGCTTGGGGAGGGGATGGCTGAGAATCACTTGATCTGGAGGCTGTAGTTGGTGCGCAGCTCGCAGCCGGGGATGCTCTGACCGGCGGCCAGTGCCTCCTTGATGACGGCCTTGTCGGCTTCCACGATCTCCTTGCGGCGCAGGAAAATCTCGTCCAGCCCGCTCAGGTCTTCGGGCACGACCACGGCCTTGCTCTCACGCACGGACAGCGTGTAGGCGTTGCCCTGCACCTTGCGCAGACCGTTGCTGTGCATGATGCCCAAGTATCGGGCCTTGAGGTAGGACAGGCGGTTTTCAGCGGCCTTGGCACGGGCGGCAAGGCGCTTGGCCTCGTCCTTCATGGATGCGGCCCGGGCCGTCTCCAGCCGGACGAACTGCGCGAAGCTGTCCACCTTTTGGGCCTCCTGTTCGCCAAGCTCGTTGAGGTAGTCCTCTACGGCAAGGCGCTGTTTGTCGGTCAGCTCATCGTCGGGAATGTCAAGGATGTTGGCGATCTCCTGCTGGATGGCGTCAAACGAGGGGATGGTGCTCATGGTCGTCCTCCTTAAAACGGAACTTCGTCGCTGTAGTCGCCCTGTTCGCTTCCGCCACGGGGCTGGGTCATGTTGTTCCTGTCCTGGCGTCCCTGCCGCGATTGCCGGGCATCGCCGCCACGCTGGTCATCGTTGCGCCTGTCGAGGAATTGGACGCGCTGGGCCTTGATCTCGGTGGAGAACCGTTCCTGCCCATTCTGATCCTGCCACTTTCGGGTCGTCAGATTGCCTTCCACATAGACCAGGCTGCCCTTGGCCAGATAATTGCCGCAGCTCTCGGCGATCTTGCCGAACGCGGACACGCGGTGCCATTCGGCACGCTCCACTTTGTTGCCGTCGCGGTCGTTGTAGGATTCGTCCGTGGCCACGTTGAGGGAGCAGACCGCTTGCCCGCTGCTGGTGTAGCGCAGCTCCGGTTCACGGCCCAGTCTGCCGATGATCTGCGCGAGATTGAGGGATGCCATGCCTACGCCTCCTGTTGCGTGTAGTTGATGGCGTCGATGAACTCCGACGCCATGCTCTTGGTAAGCTCCGCGCTGCTGGTGATGGTGCGCCCGAAGAAGGCGGAAAGCTCGTCAATGTAGCCTTGCCTGTCGTTGCCATGCCTGCGCGTGAGGTAGGCCATGACGGCAGAATGCTGGGCTTTCGTCATGGGATCGGGGTTGCTGGCCTTGGCCTGCTGTCGCGTCTGCTGGACGCGCTCCTTCTCCGCTGCCTTGCTGGCAGACATGGCTCCTTCTCCGTCATCGTCATCCTGGGCCACGCCGACCATGGCGGCCAAAGCGTAGCGCCGGGCGTAGGTGAGGGCGGAGCCCATGCCCTGAATGCCGCCCATGCGATCATTGGGCAACGTCAGCTCCGACGCTATCCACTGGCCGCTCTTGTGGGCCAGCGTGGTGCGCAGGGTAATGCCGGAAGCGTTCGGCATGGGGGCCTGGATGACCGCAAGGCCGTTTTTTGCAAGGCCGTCCCGGACGGCTTCAAGGACGCTTTGGAGGTCGGCATACTTGCGTCGTCCGCCTTTCGTGCCCATATCCGCCACGCTATCTTTCGCGGCAAAAGTGAACTCCCCCTGGGCTGCGGCCAGTGCGGCGGCAAGCTCCCCGATATCGCTACTCATGAAACTGGATACCGGCATAGCCTGAGCCGGTTGAATCATCTTGTCTTCCATGGTCATCCTCGTGGGCCGTCATCGGCCCCACATAGCTGTATTCAATGTCCTCAATGAGCGGACAGAACAAAGCCCCGGCGCAACGTTGTGTCGCGTCGGGGCATTCGGTGGCGTGCTGGCACATGGCGGCTACCAGGCCGCTGCTTCGCGGCGGAGTTCGGCGTCCAGTCTGCGCAGAGTGGCCTTGTAGGATTCCGCCATGCGTTCCCGCATGATGAGCTCGTTGACGGGAACAAATCTTTGCCGCACGGCGTCCGGGGTGAAGCAATTGGACCCCTGCTTGAGCAGCACGACGGGATCACCGGGGGCGTCGATTTCGAAACACTTCATCATGCAGAGGCCGAAGGTCTGGGGCAGTGCGTCCCCGTAGACGACCGGGCGCCAGTTCTCGCAGTTGCGGCAGCAGACGTTTTCTTCGCCGAACCGGTCGCACAGGTGGTCAAATTCATCCATCATGGACATAGCTATTTCTCCCATCCCCGGCGCCTGAGCGCGTCGAGGGCTTGTTTCAGATCACGGGCCTTGCCGACGTACACGAAGCGCAGGCGGAGCATCAGCGTTGTCCCTTGCGGTAGGCCGTAGCCACGAGGCTGTAGCCTGTGAACAGTTCGCGGGGCCACTCCTGCCCGCTCTCGAAGCGGGCCATGGCGTGCAGCAGCTCCGGCAGCCGTGCCAGTACGTCGAATTTGACGTCTGGGGGGATGCCTAAGCGCCTGGACAGGAACGTCGCATACTCCGCCCTGTTGCCGGTGCAGAAGCGGCTCAGGATGCCGTCCAACGTGTCCAGACCGTGGCGCGTGTAGTAATTGAGCAGGACATTTGCCCCGGCCCGGATACCGTGCTCCGGCGTATCGAAGACGGCGTGCCCGTGCTTGTCCACGGCTATCTGCCCGAACCACGGTCTCCCCTTTACGGTCTTGACGTTGAGGGGATTGTTGTTGCGGATGGCGAGCGTCTGCGCGGCAGCTACCGCCATTTCGCCGCCGCTGTCAGTGCCCTGATCTTCGTCCTGTTCCTCATCCCGTGCGGCCATGGCCTCCTGGAGCCGTGCAGCCAGGGCGCTGGAACGGGCCTGTTCGGCACGATAGGCCTCTTTCAATTCGCGGTACTCGTAACTCCCGACCGCCCCGCCAATGGTGGCGATGGCGGCCAGGCAGGCGAAGAAGTAGGCCTGCTTTCGGGTGGTGCTGTCTGGCATATCGGACTCCTTGAGAAAAAATGACGCCCGGCGGGAAAGGGAAACCGCCGGGCGTGTTGCCGCTGTGTTGATGGTTTGACGACGGAAACGAAACGCCGCCCCGTTGCACGCTATCCCGGCTATCAGCGGCTTTTGCCGGGCTCTCCACGGGGAGCGGGAGCAGAGGGAAAAAGAAAGGCCGCCTCCCCGATGGAAGCGGCCCGCAGCGTGACAGGACACCCCCCAGGCATAAAATAAGGGAGCGCCATCTGACCTGCTGCTCCAGGTGAGCCCACGAAGTTCGCGGGCCCTGTGAAGCAACACATGGTCGGAGCGGCGGGGATTGAACCCGCGGCCCCCTGCTCCCAAAGCAGGTGCGCTGCCTCTGCGCTACGCTCCGATATGGCCGCCAGCCCGATGCCGACGGCCCCGGCCACGATGGCAACCTTTTTGCTTGGCTTCCGCATAAACCATCGCGGCCCCAGTCCCGGCAACGACCGGTGGTTATTTCCAAAATGGAAAACACCACGCCTCGTGGTCGAGGCCGGTCAGAGGGAACTATCCGGGAATCCCGGATAGTTCGTTTATGCGAAGCGGTTCAGGGACAGGATATTGATGGCCCGGCAAACCTCAGCCTCGCGGCGGTCGAGGTTGAGCAGGGCGGTGTGGTTTCCGGCCCAGCAGCGGGAAATGTTCTGCGCCTGGTGGATGGCGCTGAGTTCTTCGTTCAGGGCTTCGATACGTTCGTTGATGGCTTCGCTGGTGGTCATGGCGTTTCCCTTTTTTTGAAGTGTTGCTTTAAGTTTCAGCCTCCATCCCCGCCGCCCATCGCTGCGCGGCGGTGTGAAATCTGAACCAGTTTGATGCTTCCAGTTTTGTTGTGGGCTTGACTGAAAACCCATCTGCGCCCGCAACGCTCGTCACCCTGCTTGATACGCCCGCCGTCCCGCTGCGGCCTGTCTGCTGCGGTCTTTCCCGCCGTCCGTGATTTGAATTTGCCAAATAGCTAAAACAAAGTCAACAGAAAATTGCTAGATAGCTAAAAATAGCATACAAAAAAATACCGCCCCGGGAATTTCCCCGACGGCAGGCATGAAAAAAGCCCCTTACGAGGAGGGGCTGGGAGGTAGCGGATATGCCTATGTCGATTGGCGATTTTGTTGAAACTGTTATGTCTGAGCTTTCCCCGTTTTTGGAAGAAGGGGCGCCGGTCAGATTTCACCTAAAAGTTGGCATTAACTATTTCAGTGATGTTGGGTGGTATCCAATCATTTGCTCTTCGGAGAGAGATTTTGGCTGGAATGATATTTCCTTCGTCGTGAAGGCTACGAATTGCGCCTCAAGGGAGAAAACGAATGAGGAGCATCAGGAGGAGACGAAGAGAGCTTCACGGGAATCGTAAAGCGGACACGTGAGACAGTCTGCTCTGTCTGCTCGTTTTTCTGTGTGCCATTCATGCCGATATCGGCACTCAAGAACGACAGGACAGACAACTTGCCTTTTGCTTGCCCATCCTGTCCAGCAATCTCGCTGGAAGATACGGTCAGAGCGACATCAAAGTAGACGAGTGCTGCTGTGGAAGTTTTACTATCCTGGGCGGCGATGTAGGCCAGATCATCCTTTACGGATGCGATGGGCGGGCAGACAATGGCCCCACTTTCTGCCGTCTTTTCCTTGGCGTCCTCGATCCCCAGGCAAATTTCAGTGATGACTTGAGATACAAAATCTTTCAGCTCCATCTACTTCCCCCGCACGTCGCTCCAGGCCCAGATGACGCGGCCCACGATGGCGTTGCTGATCTCGCCGCCGTAGTCCTCGCGCAGGCTATAGAGCAGGGGCGGGTTGGTGGCGGCGTTGTCGCTGTAGAACTGGATGGAAAAGTCCCGGCTGCCGGGCGTGGGCTGGACGCTGACGCGCTTGACCATGCCCGCGCCTTCAGGATCGCGCACCAGCATGATGTGCCCGGCGTGGCTGACGTCGATGTCGTCCCTGTCCACCAGCACGATGTCACCGGGGGAGAGCAGGGGCAGCATGGAAGTGGATGTCTTCCCGATCTCCACGGCGATCAGGTTGCGGCGGCCCATGATGGCCGGCACATGCTTGTAGACCAAAAACCAGCTTTGCACCTCATCTTGCGGCAGGTAGCCTGGCCCGGCGCCCACCTCGCCCACCACGGGCGCGGCCAGATAGTCCTCGGCCACGGGCGGGGCCACATGCTCGCCGGCGGGCATGATCCTGGCATTCACCCAGCACACGTCGCGTGCAGCCTCTCCTACTGCTTGGCTATTGAAATTGAGTTCAACGCCGAGCTTGTCGAGGAACAGGAAGAACTTTTCGATGTTCTTCATATCCTCTGCCGTTGAGTATTTTTTTGCCTGAGAAGCAGCAATCCCAGCAAACTTTGCGAGTTCTGCCTGGTTCTTGAATCTGGCATTCTCTCCAGCCGTAAGCCCCTTGGCGAAAGTCAAATACTTCTCGAAATTCTTCATAAGCGTAGTTTGCCATATGGCATATTTTTAGCCAAATTACTATTTGGCTATTTTTTTGTTGCAAAATTTAGCTATCTAGCAAATAATGCCCACATGAATATGCAGCAAGATATCCGAAAGATGTTGGCAGAGACGGGCCTCACGCAGGCCGAATTTGCAAAGATTGCTGGCGTTCATCCTGTCGCATTCTCGAAATTCATGAATCGCGAAGGGTGTTCCATTGCAGAGAGGCTCGTCCCGTTTGTGTATGGAGATAAACGCCCTAACAGAAACTCTTCTGGCGCCCATGACCAGCCCCGCGACTGAGCAGTTCTCCGTCAGGATGCCCCGCGCCCTGCGGCGGCGGATGCTGGCTGATGCAAAGGCATGAGTTTCCATGCCCCCATCATCCCATACCGGTACACTATGGAGAATTATGAATCATGGCAGACGATTATAACACGCTGACAGAAGTCGCCAGGGATGCTCTGATCTACGACGGCCCCAAATTGCCGCTCAAGGCTGTGGCCGCCGGGATCGGGAAACCATACGCCACGCTCACGAGGGAGCTGAACCCAGACGATGACGGGGCGAAACTGGGCGCGGACCTTCTGTTGCCCATCATGCGCGTGACCGGTGACGTGCGGATGCTGGAGTGGCTGGCTGACAAGCTGGGCTACATGCTGCTGCGGAAAGGTGACGTTCACCCCGACCAGCCGTCCTGGGCCCTTGAGCACGCCCAGGACACGCAGCATCTTGGCGAAATGGCCCGGCTCATGGCCACAGGGGCGGCGCCGGAAGAAGTGCAGCGGCTTGGGGCCCGTGCCATCCAGGACATCGAGGAAACCGTGGTTCGGTACGCCAAAGATCATGACGCCGGCCGTGTAGTGATGGTTGGGAGACAGTGATGGGAAGTAGCGCGGATCAGTCCGCTTTCCTTGAGGCCCATGCCCGCCAGCTCCAGCACTGCCCCCGGATGCACCTGACGGCTCTCCGCCTGCCGTGCGGTGAGCGTGAGGAGTGCGTGGCCGGGAGCCGGTGCCCTGTCATCGCCAACGGTGAGCCTGCGCTGCCCAAGCCGGAGAATGCGCCTTCCCACGGGGCCGCAGTGCTACGCAAGGCGGTCGTGGACAGCGGTCTGACGCTCAAGGCGTTCTGCAGGCGGCACGGGATCTGCGAGAACACCATGGGCCAGCACATGCGCGGAGATATGCGGATCAGCCCCTACATGCTGCGCCAGTATGAGCGCAAGCTGGGTATCCCCCGCAAGGAGCTGGAAGACGCCACGGCCCTGAGTGCGCGGGGTATCTCCAGCAGCAAAAAATTTTGGTGACGTGTGACCCCGCTCCAGATCGTCCGCGCCTTCTGGCCCAGCATTGAGCTGCGCATCGACTACGACAGCAGCCCAGGATGGGAGGGGCAGCTCGTCATCCGTGACCCGGCCTGCCGCCGGGACGTGGCCGCATGGATCCGGGAGCACGAGCGGGAGATCATGGACGAGATGCGGGGCAGTGGGCCGAAGGCAGGAAGAAACGCCGGGCGCAGGAAATAGAAAAGCCCCCTGCGGGAACAGGGGGCCGGTCGGCAATGCCGAAAAAAAAACCTAACGAAGGAAAGTATGCAGCAGATCACCGCAGAAATCAAGGGCCTTCGCTTGCTGGAAGAGGCGGAGCTGAGGTTGTCGAAGCTGGCCTACAAGGCCGCCGTGGATGATGCCCGAAAGGCTATCAACGCTGTCAGGTGTGCGCGGGAGCGTGTGCGCAGAGCGGAAAGCAGGATGAAGGAGATGGAACGATGAACATAGACATTCGGCTTTCCCTGGATTTTTTCGATCATCCCAAGAGCAAAAAGCTCAAGAAACGACTGGGCCTTGAAGGCGTGATGGCTCTTCTCAAACTGTGGGCCTGGACAGCGGGGAACCGTCCAGGAGGAATGCTGACAGGGCTTGATGTCGAGGCCGTTGAGCTGGCCGCGGACTGGGATGGAGAAGATGGGACTTTCGTCTCGACATTGCTTGATCTGCGCCTGCTTGATGATGCCGACGGCACGTTTGCCATCCACGACTGGGAAGACCATCAGGCCTACGCCAGCAAGAGTGAAGAGAGGAGCCGAAGGGGTTCCGCAGGAGCAGCAGGAAAGTGGAAGAAGGATCGAGAAGAACAGAACAGGATGAGCCGTTCAGAACGATTGAGTGCTGCGAGGAAGAAGGGAACTCATACCAGCGAAGAATGGCAGGAGATGGTGAGTTTCTTTGGTGGCAGGTGCGTTCGATGCGGTGCTGATGATGCTGCTCCCGTGAAGGATCATATCGTCCCGATATACCAGGGGGGATGTGACAGCATTCGCAACCTTCAACCGCTATGCCGACATTGTAACTCTTCAAAGGGGCCTGAAAACATTGATTATCGCAGCATTTTTTGCATGAAAGAACATCTTGAGATGCCTGCAAAGTGGGACAAAAACGCCTGCGAACGTCTGCAAGATGCCTGCGATGCCTGCGTAACGTCTGGCAAAACGCCTGCCCCAGAAACCAGAAACCAGAAACCAGTATTTTATAATACCACTCCTGACGGAGTGGTTGTCGACGCCGATCCCGGCGACGACCCTGACGCCCCCGCCAGCGAGCCCGACGAGAAGAATCCCCGCATCGACCTCGACCGGCCAGACCCGCACACCAGGCCCGGAGAGATCCCGTGCCCTCACAAGCGCATCATCGAGGTCTACGAGGCCATCCTGCCGGAGCTCCCCAGGGTCAGGGTGTGGCGTGCACAGCAGGCAGCAGACCTGCGGGCCCGCTGGAGGGAAAAGCTGCGCGAAGGAAAATTCTCCGACGAGGATAGCGGGGTGGACTACTTCCGGCGCTTCTTCGGCTATGTCCGGCGTTCCGAGTTCCTGATGGGCAGACGCTCCGGGCGTGACGGCAGGACGTTCCGTAACTGCCTGGCGTGGATGGTCAAGGCGAAGAACTTTGACGGCATCGTTGACGGCAAATACCACGACCAGGAGGTGGCGTAATGGCCGGGGAACGCACCTTCGAGCTTCGGGCCCAGACGGAACAGGACTTCGTGGCCGCCGCCACGGCTGCCGTGATCTGGGGCACCATGGACGCCGCTGATCTGGCGGCCCTCTGTCCGCCGGACATGCTGGCTGACGGCTCTGTCTGGGCGGCCATCTATCGCGGCATGTGCGACATGGCCGCGGCCGGGAAGAAAGTATCCCTGCCGGGTCTGTACGAGCACCTGACGCTGGCGGTGCAGGCCAAGCTGCCGGGATATGTGCCTGTGATCCCCGCTGACCTGGAGGCGCACAGCAATTCGATATTCGGCAACAACGACGAGGCCGTGGCCGTGCTGGCGGGCAATGTTTGCCGGGAGGGGATGAAGCGGATCGCGGAGGGCAGGCTGATGGCGCTGGTGGCCGATTGCCAGAGATACGGCAACGACCCGGCGGAGATCGCCGCCGGTCTGTCAGCGCTGGCCGCCGGGATGGAAGGCGGGCGCCTTGAGGAAACCACCCTTGCCGGGGCCCTGGATCGCATGATGGCCGTGCTGGACAAGGGAGAGGCCGCCGTTTGGGACGCCCTGGAGTTCGTCATCAAGGACCACCCGGTGATGCTCAACCGCGCGCCCACGCTGCATCGCCTGGGCATCCAGG
>OOCQ01002006.1_pt1 | contig 10505 bp, 8 predicted proteins | sample 1671121 | NCBI WGS metagenome assembly OOCQ01 (sample SAMN06348124, study PRJEB24527) | human gut metagenome | biome: human gut; feature: ankylosing spondylitis patient; material: feces | host: Homo sapiens | place: China | collected 2015-10 | reverse complement strand
TCAGGTCCGGTCGGGCCGCGTAGACTTCCGTGGCCAGCCCGGGCCACAGGTCTTCTTGCAGAGGGACGCCGTCGATGCGGATGCGCTCGCAGGGGGAAAGGAAGTGCGGCGAGGTATAGAGCCCGGTGCGGCAGCCGTGGGCGCGGGACAGGCTGTCCAGAAAGGCGGACGTGGAGCCCTTGCCGTTGGTGCCCACGATCTGGGCCACCACAAAGGGCGGGCGAGAAAGGCCCAGGCGGGAGAGGGCGGTCTCCATGCGCGTCAGGCTCAGATCCATGTGGAAGAAACCAAGGCCGTCCAGGTGTTCCCAGATCTGGCCGATGGTGGTGAAATGCTTTGCAGTCTTCATGCCGCGACCATGCCACAATTCCCTGCCCTTGTCAGCGCTTGTGCCGAGGGGAAAAACGTTCCATCGCAGGATGCCCGTGCGTGAAAAACATTTTATGCCCGGGGCTGCTGCGGCGTACTGACTGCAACAGCGGCCTGCGGGATCAGACGGCATAGTGTTGCCTGTTTCAGGAGGGCCTGCTTGCGGCAGCCACATTCCCCTGCTAGGCTGCATTCTGAAAAGGAGGCTATGCATGATCCGTCTTGAAAAGGCCGGCCGGGAAGATCTGGCCGCTCTTGTACAGTTGCAGGAAATGGTGCGGGCGCGCCTGCTGCCGGAAGGGCAGCTCCTGCCTGAAGCGGTCGGGGACACGCTGGAAGAGTTTTTTGCTCACGGAGTGGTGCTGCGGGCCCTGATGGAAGATGACACCATGGTAGGGGCTGTATGCGGGCGCGAAGTGGACGGCAGGCAGCATCTGGCCCAATTGCTGGTGCATCCGCAATGGCAGGGGCAGTATGTGGAGACCATGCTGCTGTTGCAGATGGAAAGCCTGTTGCCCGAGGCCCGGCGCGAATTGCTGTTCCCGGCACGGGATGCCGCAGATCTGCGGCCCCTGCTGTGGCTGGGCTATACCGTCAGTGAAGAGACGCCCCTGCCGCACGGCCTGACCCTGTACCGGCTGGAGAAGGGGGAGAGGGACCGACAGGCCCATGGACTTTTGAACCACGGAGGACGGGCATCTGCCGATGCAAGCGGAGGCCGCTGATGGAGAGCCGGGATCCGTTTAGGGGCGTGATGCCGCGCGCGGTTCCGTGATCCCCATGCGTTGCAGGGATGCTTCGATCGTATCGGTGATGCCTTCACGGGAATAGAAATTCCCCGGGAGAAGGGCCTCATTTTTGAGCAGACGCAGGAAATCGGCAAGTAGTGCTTCGTCCGGCGGGACATACTGCTGCCAGAAGTCGTCCAGTGACATCTGGTCGGCGTTCACTGCCAGACCCGGTACGGCATAGATGGCGTTGCCCAGGCAGTACACGGCCTTGTTCAGGCGCAGGGCGCTCAGGCCGACCGTGCTGTTGCAGAGCACGACAGCTTTGCAGCCCTGGATGATCATGTCCACCTGTCCTGCCTCGACGAAGCGCAACCGGTTGGCACAGCCGCAAGCCTTGCCCAGCGAACGCATGTAACGCCTGTAATTGATAAGACCGTTATCGAATGGGTGGTTCTTGATGAGCAGGTAGCTGTCCTTGGGCGCATGACGGGCAAAACTGGCGATGACCAGAGCCATGGACTCCAGGATACCGGTAAAGGGCGAATGCCGACGGATCTGGGAGTCCGAATCCAGCTGCAATGGCATGAAATAAAAGGGGACCTTCTGGTGCAAAAAGGTCCGCAACACCTTGAGGGAATCCCTGCGCCGCCGGTGACGCATGAAGTAGCGGGGAATGATGCCTGTCAGTTCCCGGATGGCGCCATCAGGGCGATGGGTCCTGTAACGCGGAAAAAACGGCCAGCAGAGCAGGAAACCGGCAAAGTGCTTGATGATCTGCCAGACACGGTTGCTTTGGGGGTTGCTTGCCGCGGAAAGACCATAGGGATATTCCGAGCCGTATGTCCGTGAACGTTTCCGGATTTCTTCCCCGGTCTTCGGCAGAGGGGATGCGCCGTTGACCCCGCCTTCTTCCAGCGTGATGAAGCGGGGACGCAGATAACCTTCCTCATAGACCCAGACACGGATTCCTCGTTGCCGTGCCAGCAGGATAGCCTCACGGTGCAGGGGGCGCCAGTCCCCCATCAGGACGATATCCGTCGTATTGTTTTCCGTCATGCACTGACTGATCCAGAAAGGCCATTCGTAATTATGGCCCCGCCAAACGCAGACATTACGCAGCATTGGCCAGAAGATCCATTCACCGCCGTTGGTCACGACTTTGCGTACCCGGCAGCCATGCTCTTCAAGTTTTTTGCCCAGGCGATAGAAAAAAGGCCCATACGGGCCCTGTAAAAAAAGGAAACTGCGTGTACCAGACATGCAAATTACACCTTGGGAGGCTGGATATGTGATTTCAGCTTTGCAAGGAAAGCCATACAGTCAGTGAAACAACGATGTTCCCAATCGTAATAGGCTGGATAGCACAGAAGGACGGCAGCGACAAGGACATCTACGGAAGCAATGGCTTTGCGTCTTGGGAAAGATGATCTGTCCGTGGTCAGCCCCCAGCCTGCGTAGAACGGTCCCCCATAGGTAAAAACAGGGATACCGCGCAGCAGAGCTTCGAAACCGGACTGTGAGGTCAGGGTATGGACTTCGTGGCAGCGCCGGTAAAGCTGGCTGATGGCGGTCTTGCGCACAAAGGCATCCGCCAATCCTGCCACATCACTGTCCTGCAGGGCCCCTTTCCTGTTGCCGCTGCTGACATCGGGATGTTCCTTGTAAATGATGAAGGCCTGGGGCCTGGCTTTGCGGACGGCCTGCAGCAGCTCCAGATTGGAGTCTATGCCGCAGCCGCCGGTACGCACGGAAGCATCATCTTCCACCTGGCCGGGCACGAGGACGATGGTCCTGTCAACCGGCAGAGCAGGTAGGTCTGCCATTGAACCGACGTTATACTTGGTGATGCCGCTACGGCACAATTCTTCCCGCAGGGCGCGTGCCTGCTCCAGAAGACCGCGGTCCTCGATGCCGTTGCGGATCAGCTGCTCCAGGCGGCTGGGCTGGCGCGGGTCGTAATAGATCCCCAGATCGTCAAGTACCAGGGAGCCAGGACGGATAAAATCGGAGCCAAGTCCTTTGGAGCGGATGAAGCCGTCTTCCATGCGAAGGAGGGGCACATGCTGCTGTTGGCAGAGGGCAGACAGTGTGGGGCTCTCCTTGGAAGACCAGACGACGACCCGCCCCTGTCGGGCCTTGGCTGCGGCCACGGCTTTTCCTTCATCAGTGAAGAAAGTCTGGGTCCCCCCTGTGGAGGCGAGGAATGCTCGGGCCTGTTCGTGTTTCCAGAGCCGGAACCCCAGGCAGGCATGGAAGCCCCGGTTCAGCTCGTTGCGGCGGCGCTGTTCAGCCAGCAGACGGATGATGTCCATGATGCCGCAGCGACGTCCCGTTACAGGGTGGACGTAGCGGCTGTACAGGATATAGGCAGCGGCAAAGACTTCTTCCAGACTGCGGACTGCCGTACGGCGGAGGCATTGCTGTCTGTCGTGCGTCAGTCCCCATCCGGCATAGAAGGGCATGCCGAAACAATGGACCTTTTTGCCCAGCAGCAGGGCTTCGAACCCCATCTGCGAGGTGACGCAGTAAACTTCATCCACCTGGCGCAGCAGGCTGAGAGGGCTCACATCTTCTGCCAGCAGGTGCACACCGGCGGGCAGATCATGAGGATCGAAGAACCCTTGTTTACGGCCGCTGAGCACATCGGGATGGGTCTTGACCCAGATATCCGCACCGGGATGTTCACGGCAGGCTGCTTCCAGCATGCGGGTGAACGTACCGGCATCTGCCCCACCAAGGAGGACGCTCAGGTCATGGCGCGTCTGGTCCAAGATCAGGATGCGTGGACGGCCCCTATCCGGGATCAGGTCTGCGGGGGCATCCGGAGCATGGTTATACTTGCTCAGATTGTGCGTCAGGATGGCAGACATGGCGCTGCGGGCTTCCGCCAGCAGTTCCGGTGTTTGCCAGGCGTCACTGTTGAGCAGGTTCTCCAGTGCCGAGGGCCGGGTAGAGTCATAGTAGATGCCTGTATCGTCCACCACCAGGGCATAGGGAGGGGCGCCTTTCACTCCCAGGTCGAGGGAACGCAGGAAACCGTCCTCCAGGCGGAGGAGGGGGAGACCGTGGCTGCGCGCCAAGGCTTCTGCGGCCTTACCACTCTGTTTGAGCCCCCAGGCCAGAACGCCGCGACAGCGCTGTCCCAGACGAGACCATAACCACGTGCGACCTTTCCAGGCAGGGAGATAGCGGACGTCCCGGTCAAGAAACGTCTCCAGATAGGGGACACGCGCCATGCCGGGAGAAAAATGCGCCCAGAAATCTTGTTTCGGTGCCTGCAGGAGCAGCAGAGGCCAACGCGGCAGTCGGACTGCCGGTGTCAGCCTCTGGCGCACCTGCCGGAAAAGATAGCCGAAATAACGCGGGATCATGACCAGAACGGCACCAGGACCACACCGGCGGACACGGCCAGCTGGTAGATGATCTGGACGATATCCTTGATGGATTGCACGGCCTTGCTGTCGTAGGCAGGCAGGACCATGATCTGGTCACCGGGCCCGACGCCCAAAGAGGCGATGGGACCGACCTCGCCATTGGGCTTGAGCACGAGGACGTTGCCGGCATCGGCTCTGTCCGTGTAGCCGCCGGCACTATTGATGTAATCCTTGAGCTTGAGGTGCTCGTTGTAGACCACAGCCTTGGGCATGGTCACTTCACCGGCGACCTGGACCACGCCGGATTTCTGCGGGACATAGACGATATCGCCTTCTTCCAGGATGAGGTCATTGATCTGCCCCTTGCGGCAGACTACGACCACGCCGTCAGGCTCGATCTTGCTGGCCCGCTGCACGAAGTCCTGGATCAGTTCCGCTTCCTTGATGCGGATGTTGGCCTCGTCCACAGACTGGGACGTGGCCGTGAGGGCCCGCTGCTCCAGACGGATGAGCGAATCCTGGATGGTCTTTTTCTGCTGTTCGGCCACGGACTGGCGGCGCAGATAGATGGCCTCGATGGAAGCCAGATTGGCATCCACCTGGATATACTGGAGCAGCTGGCGCAGGGTCGTCCCTTTGACGACGGGGAAACGGGAATTACCCAGGATGGCCCCCGTGGCACCCACCATGATGGTGTTGCCGGGCGTGTCCGCATGGAACTCCACGATATCCTCATCATGCAGGGTGAAGGACCTGAATTCCGCCATGGTCATATAGGTGTGGTATTCGGAGCCATTGCGGGTCCCGGACACACTGACGTGACTGGCACTGGGCAGAGGCCAGGCGACCTTGACCAGGCTGGCCCCGCTGACTTTGCCGGGATCGAATTCGTAGAAGGCCGGCTGGCGGATCAGGCCTGTGGCGGCGATGCCCATGCCCCTGTCTCGCACGAGGATGACATCGCCGTCCTGGAGCTGGACCTTGGGAAGATCACCGTTGGTCAGGAAGTCATAGAGGTCGATGTTGGCCACGACGCGCTTGCCGCGCTTGACCACGATGTGGCGGAAGCTGCCGCGTTCGGGAGCGATACCGCCGGCCCTGTCCAGATAATAGAGGATGGAATCCTGCTGCCCGCCCGCATAACGGCCGGGATTGAGCACATGCCCTGTCACGAAGACGGCCACGGGCTGGGAACTCATCAGATTGGTGTAGATCTGGACGTTGGAAGTGAAGACCGAGGAGATCTGGTTCTTGATGGTGCCCTGCAACTGGGCGTTGCTGAGCCCGCCCACGCTGATGGGACCAACTTCGGGCACGAAGATGTTGCCCTGCTGATCGACGACCAGGATGTCGTCATAGGTAAAGGCACCCCAGGCGCGCAGCATGATGCGGTCACCGGGAGAGATGATGTACTGGGGTTGCAGGCCTTCCTGGTATGTATTGGCAAAATTGCCCCGGAACAGGCTGGCCCCGTAGGGCAGAAGACCTTCCACGAGAGGCGTCGGATAGGTGGTCTGGGCCCAGGCAGGGGGGGCCTGCAGAGGCACAGGCTGGCGCAGCGGGGGCCGGTAAGGAGCTGCCTGCTGAGCGTTATTCACTGTATTGCCGGAGGGTTTTCCGTTCTGGGGATACATGGCATCCATATTCTGCATGCCGGTGCCCGTTGCCTTGACGCCCGCGGCCGCAGGAACAGCATTACCATTACTGCTATTGGCGGATGTCTGTTGTTTTTTGCTCACACCGTCAGAAAGTCCTCCCATCAGGGCCTGCTTTCTGACAGTGTCTGTGGAATAAGCCTGGGCACAGGGCGACATGACAAGAAGCGCCGCAAGCATGACAGCGCAGGACAAAGACAGATATTTCATCAGAACCCCGCATGCTCCCGGATGGCAGCAACGATAAGAGAGACAAGACCAAGCAGCACCGCGGCTGCCAGCATGAACACCAGACTGAAGACTATGGGGCGGGGATAGAGGGATTCATCCGGCACCATGGGCTTCTGGAACGATTCCACATAAAGAGATTTGGACTCGGCTTGGACGCGTGCTGTTTCCAGCGAGGCCATGGCAGAGGTCAACTGTTTCTGGGCGAATTCTTCTTCCAGAGTCAGGCTCTGGAATTCGCTGACAAGAGCACTCAGGGGCTTGTCGCCTTGCATCTGACTGGCCAGACGCGCCTTTTCGCTCTGGAGCTGTTTCTGCAGGACAGCCAGCCGGTTCTGGAGCATGACCACCCGGGGGCTGTCGGCCTGCATATAGGTCGAGGCTTCGGCCAGTTCGGCTGTGGTCTTGGTGATTTCGCCTTCCAGCTGGTTGACGAGACTGTACAGGCCGCTGGCCACAGCCTGCGGATCGAGGATCACCGTGCGCTCCCGGTATTGCCGCATGGCCTCGTGGGCCGTACGGATACGGGCCTCGGCACGGGCGACCTCTGCCTGGGCCTGGGATATGGCATCGGTCCGGGCACGGTCGTTCATGGCATTGACCAGAGCCTCACTGGCATCAAGGATGGCTTGGCAGACGGCCTGTGCCATCTGTGGGCTGAAGGCCTTGACCTGGACAGTCATGATACTGGTGTCCGGGTCAAAGGTCGTCACTACGGCCCAGCTCCAGTAGCGCAGTATCTCGTCCTGAGTCGCGTTGCGCGTCAGACGGTACCAGATGTCATGGCTGCGATCCGCGTAGTGGTCCCGTATATGCAACTTGCCATCCACCTTGTCGATCATGTCCATGGACTGGATGTAGTTCTGGACGATGTAGGAATCGCTCAGGGACGAGGAGTTGGTACGGAAAAAAGTGGACAGCATGTCCAGGGACTGCTGCTGGTTCTGGCTGCGTATGGCAAACTTTGCTTCGGCTAGATAGATGTCCGAGGCGAAGAGGGCCAGATAAAGGAAAACCACCAGAGTGGGCAGCAGCACACAGGACAGGAGCAGGCGAAGCGCCAGGCCTTGCGGCCGAAAGAAGCTTCGTATATTTGCGGCATAGGGGGCAAGACGGTCGAGCTTGGTACGGGCAGCCTCCGGCAGCAGCGGCAGTAATCCTGACGACGGCGCGACTTGAGACGATGGAGCCTTGGCCGTGGGGGGAGTCTGTGCGGCGGCAGGCCCCTTGGGAGCCGGCTTCGCTGCGGGAGTGGGCGTCAGCTTGGGAGCTTGAGCCGGAGCTGCAGGCGCAGCAGGAGAGCCCGGCGCGGCCTCTTTCGATACGGTGGTAGGGGAGAGCTGCTCAGAAGCGTTTTGTTCAGACATAGCGTGGATTACTGGGTTGCTTGCAGATGGCGTCATAATATTTGACCGCCTCGGCAATCTGGTCGAAGAAGATGATCTTGCCGCGATCCAGTACACCGGCCACATCGCAATGCTGTTTGATCGTGGCTATCTGGTGCGAGACCACAAGCAGGGTGGAGGTGCTTTTTCGTTCCAGGAAAACCCGCTGGCTTTTTTGGCGGAAGGAAGCGTCCCCCACGGCGGTCAGTTCGTCGATGAGATAAAAATCGAAACCAATGGCCATACTGAGTCCAAAGGCCAGTTTGGCCGCCATGCCGGAAGAATAGGTCTTGACCGGCATATCCAGGTAGTCTTCCAGTTCGGTAAAGTCCTCTACGAAGGACGTCACTTGCCGGATGTCTGCCTTGTAGATGCGGCAGACAAAGCGCAGGTTCTCCCGGCCGGTGAGGCTGCCATGGAAACAGCCGCTGAAGCCGATGGGCCAGGAGACCCGGCTGGTACGCTCCACGGTGCCGCAATCTGGCGTGATGGCGCCGCCGATGATGCGCATCAGGGTGGATTTGCCTGCCCCGTTGCGTCCCAGAATGCCGACATTAACACCGGGGACGAAGTCCACGCTCAGGTCGTCGAGGATGAGGCGGCGCCCGGCTTTCATGCGGTAAGTTTTGGTCACGTTGCGCAGGCGGATCATTGTGTCACTCTCCGGCGTACATAACGCTCCAGTAATAATCCAAAAAACAGGGATCCCAAAGTCACCTGCACTACATACCAGAAATCCGCATACAGGGAAACATAGCCGTTAGCCAGGGCCATGCGTACAAGCTCGATGAGCTGCATGATGGGATTGAGCATCAAAAAGTCGCCTACCCTGTGAGAGAACGCGCTGACAGAGTAGAAAATCCCCGAAGCAAAGAAAAGGATACGCATGATCATGGGGATAATTTGTTGCAAGGCTGGAAGATAGAGAGACAACGAGCCCAACAGGGCTCCCAACCCCAAGCCTAGCAGTGTGGCCAGCAGAATGCAGATGATGAGCAGCCCCACACTGGAAATGGCCACTTTATAACCAAAGAGGGTTCCGCACCCTAAGATGATGGACATACTAACTGTTTGGGTAGCTGTGACGACAAGACAGCGCGCCAGCATGATGTCCAGGGGAGTCACCTGCGGGAATGTCAGCAAAGCGCGGTTTCCGTCGATGGCAGCCATACACTTGCCCAAAGTTTGGTTGATGATGTTCCAAACTCCGAAACCGGCCACCAGATAGGTCAGCACTGTCATCCCGTGGGGGGCAGCAGCATGGGCAAAGTAGCGGACAGCCCAAAAGACGGCTACACCAAAGGCTGTCTGGATGACGGCCCAGAGATAGCCCAGGCTTTTGCCACCGTAAAGTGTATGCACTTCACGCAAGGCCAGAGCCAGGATGACGCGTGCCTGCGTATCCAGCGCGGGAGCCGTTGTCATGACCTAAAGGGCCCCCTGAGGAAAGATACGGGGAGCCAGACGCCATGCTTGCTCTTTCTTGTCACGGCAGACCGCGATACGGGTGATGCCGCCAGAGCTGTTGATAAGGCCTTCGCGGCAGAGTTCACCGAGGGCGGAGATATAATCTTCGCGCGTGGTCACCGTCACATAGTCACCGTAGCTTGTGCCGGAAAAAGACGCGGAGGCGCCGGGATGGCTATCCCCCAAAAAGTTGGCCATCTGCTGGTCAGGAGACAGTACAGGCTGGTTCGCCGGAGCAGCCTGGTCGTTATTGCGGGGAGCACAGGCTGCCAGCAGCAGGCATACCACGAAAGGAAGCAGACGTTTCATTACCATTTTTCCTTGGTTACAGCATGTCATGGACATGGATGAATCCTATCACACGGTCATGATCAACCACAAAGGAGCTGGTGATCTTGCGTTCTGCCAGTAATGCCAGAGCCTTTTCCACCAGGCATTCGGGCGACAGTGAAAAAGGATGTAATGACATAATGTCCCGTGCTTTTTTTTGCAACAGGTCCGGGGCCATATGGCGTCGCAGATCTCCATCCGAGATGAAGCCGATCAGTTTGCCTTTTTCTGTGACTCCGACAGCGCCAAACCCCTTGCTGCTCATGATGTAGATGACATCGCCCATGGGAGCATCCGGATCGGCCAGGGGCAGGGTATCTCCCACATGCATGATCTCCTTGACCTGCCGGAGTGTTTTCCCCAGTTTCCCGCCGGGGTGGAATCGCCGGAAATCTTCCGGGCGAAAGCCGTGCGCCTGCAAAAGAGTCAGGGCCAGAGCATCTCCCAGGGCAAGCTGCATGGTGGTAGAGGTCGTGGGAGCACAACCGATAGGGCAGGCTTCTTTCACATCAGGAAGCTGTAACACATAATCGGCATTTTTCCCCAGCATGCTGTCAGGCCGTTTTGTGACGGCAACAAGTGGCAGGCGATAGCGGGCCGCATAGGCGATGATGTCCGTTAATTCCTGGGTCTCTCCCGAGTTTGAGAAGGCCAGTACGGCGTCCCCCTTGGCCAGCATGCCCAGATCCCCATGGCTGGCTTCCGCCGGATGGATGAAGAAGGCAGGGCTGCCCGTAGAAGACAAGGTAGCTGCCACCTTGCGCGCGACATGACCGCTCTTGCCCATACCAGTAACTGCGATGCGTCCGTCGATATGCAGCAAGCAGTCTACAGCTTCATCAAAAGCGGTGTCCAGGCTGTCCGCCAGTACACGCAGGGCGTCTGCCTCCTGGTAGAGGACAGTTGCCGCCATCGGGATGAATTTGCCTTGGGTCATACGAATAGCCTTATCGTTGTGACAGGAGC
>OOCQ01002001.1_pt1 | contig 10515 bp, 6 predicted proteins | sample 1671121 | NCBI WGS metagenome assembly OOCQ01 (sample SAMN06348124, study PRJEB24527) | human gut metagenome | biome: human gut; feature: ankylosing spondylitis patient; material: feces | host: Homo sapiens | place: China | collected 2015-10 | reverse complement strand
CGGCGACCACCGAGATCTACACTCTTTCCCTACACGACGCTCTTCCGATCTATCCGTTCCTGTTGTTGGGACTCTGCATAATAAAGCTGGTAGTACCTCAAAATACTTTCCGGCTCTAACAGGTCCGCATCCCTTTGTAATTGCTGCAGCAGGTGCCGTGTGGCTTCCCTGCCGTTGCGCAGTTCCGGAAGTCGATCCAGATTTTCCAGATTGTAGGTTTTAACAAGATACACCGTGCGGCATTTCCTTTCCGCATTGCGGTTGCATCGGCCGGAAGCCTGGGCCACACTGGGCAGCGCTGCCATACTTCGAATGACGCAATCAAAGCTTACATCCACGCCTGCTTCTATCAGCTGACTGCTTACACAGATCAAACGTTCCTGACCGTGTAAGGTGTTTAATTTTTGCTTAACTTCTGCGATAACATCTGCACGGTGCTTTGCACACAGGTGCGTGGTCAGGCAGTAAAGTTGTGTATGTTCCGGCTGGCATTGTTTCAAAGCCTCAAACACCTTTTCGACCGCCGAACGGGTATTCAAGATGATCAAAATGCTGCCATTCTCGTCTTGCTTGCTCCGTACAAATTCTGCGAGTTCTCCTGCCTGAAATCCATTTCCTGTTTCGGGCACTTCAATCTTTGTCCTTCGGAACTGCGCAAAGCGCAGCTGGTAATCCGGGACCAGGTCCACCGGCGATGCAAACCGCAAGGGGTTTGCTACTTCGCTTAGCGCTGGCTGTGTTGCCGTACACAAAACAACAACGCACCCCAAATAGTACGCCAAGAAATTTGCCGCCTGGTTGAACAAGTATGTATGGCAAATGGGCAGGGACTGTATTTCGTCAAACACCAAGATAGAATTTGCCAGTGCTGCCATGCGGCGCACATTCTGCCGCCTGCTGCAAAACAGGGTTTGCAGCATCTGTACCATAGTTGTACATATCACCGGCGCTTCCTGCCAGCGTTCCAGCTGGCGGAGAATTTCGGGGTTCTCTGTATCCAGTACCGCATCCGTATGGTGCTCCAACAGATATTCACTGCCGCCTAATGCCTTTTTGAACTCCTGTACATTCTGTCCGATAATCGACCGGAACGGTGCAACATAGAAAATATGCCGGGCCGAAAGTTTTTTGGCCGCATGCACACAATATCGCAGCCCGGAAAATGTTTTTCCTCCGCCTGTTGGCACATACAAGCGGTAAATGCCCGGCTTTGCACATTCGCCTGCTGTCTTGCATTGCTCCGAAATTTCTGCACGCAAGGTATCTATTTTATGTCGGGGCTGCAAATTGTTCAGGAATGTTTCAACATTGCTTTCTATCAGATTCCATGGCGGAAGCTGCTCCGGGGGAAGGCATCCTTCTTGATTATAATAGTTGCCTGAATCCAACCAGTCTGCATCGATCAGGGCTGCAAACAAAAATCTGTGTGCCAACCCCAACATGACCTGATAGATACAAAGCCGCGGCTTCTTTCCTTCCTGCTTTCGGATTTTCCGCACAAGACATTCTACCTCCTGCGCAGCTTTGGCAAACATTTGCCGTATCTCTGTTTCACTTATGCAATCCGCAAAAAAGGCCCGGCAGCTTTCTTCATATAGCTCTTGAGCCTGCTCTGAATACATATGTTTTTTCCAGGGTTCTACTCCACCCAGGTCGAAAACATCCATACGTTCAGAGTGATGGGATCCGATTGCCAATGCTGCCATTTGCGCAGTCAAGCGAGAAGGTGGTGAAGCTGTTTCTCCGCCATAATTTTCCCATAGCCACCGCATTCCGGCGCTGGAGTGATTGATTTTTTCGTTTGTTTGGTCTCTCAGATGTTTTTGCACGTTGCTATGAGATTTCCCAGCGTCATGGAGCCAGCCTGTAAGACGGCCCAAGTTTTCAAGTCCCAGCGGCTGGCACGCCCGTGCGCAGTACTCGGCCACGTTTTCACTGTGTTGTTTTAGGGATTGTATTTTCCAGACGCCATTGATTTGTTTGGTATGACCGAGTAACATGGTAATCAGCTCCTTGTTTCTTTTATTATAGCAGATCACTCATCCCATAATTCGGACTTTCACTCCAGTTCTGCAATCTTTGTCATACTATCCAAATTTATCCATGTAGAATTGTTAGCTATTCCCATTAGCAGATATTTTTGATAAAATAAGATCTCATAGGGTTTATGAATTCACTTTCGCATATTACTTGTTCATCTTACCGAAAAATCATTTACGTAAGGAGTGAAAAGCCATGAAAAGGAAGTTATTCTCATTTTCCACCAGTGTTATCACCGCAATAATGCTTACTGCTTGTGCTGCAGCGCCAGAAAATAAACCTGCTTCCTCCGCTGCTCTTTCCCCGACCAGTGAAGCTGTTGCCACAGCTATACCATCATGAACGGAACGGTTGAATATCCTTACGCAGACTTATCTGGCATGGTAGTTGTGAAAAATCAATCCGGACAAAAGCTAGTTCTGGATGTTTACGGCAATGAGATAATTTCCGCTGGGCAATATGAAGATTTAGCCCCCGCGCGCGATGGCTGCGTATGTGCAAAACAGAATGGCCTTTGGGGGTTGCTGCAAGTACAGGATTATACCGAAAACAATGCCGACATTATTCTGCCGGATGGATGCGTTGCACCAGATGTAATGCTTAGCCGAATTGATAGCCTTTGTACCTACACCACTGCTGATCATGGGCTGGTTATGCGTAAAGGTCCCGGTACAAATTATGAAAAAATGGATAATATCCCCTACGGTATCATCGTATGGGAATGCGGCTATAGCAGCAATGTGCCTGACTGGGTTGTTGTATATTACAGTGGGATTTATGGCTGGGTCAGTGATGAATACTTGGCTACCACTATTTGTTTCACCAGTAAATAATAAATAAAAAAGCAGGTGTTCATGTAGAAACGATATCGTCCTCCACGTGAATACCTGCTTTTTATAGCTTCTTTTATTATATCTGTTCTGTGCCGCTATTTGTCTCTGTATGAAATAAATAGCCGCTATATGCATTTAAATGAAGTGCTCTGTTTGTTTGCTTTTTCACCTAAAAGAATCGCGTAGGAGGCTCTCTTAACTAAAGAGCCGACCTCTCACACCACCGTGCGTACCGACCGGTACACGGCGGTTCAACCGCATAAGTGCAAGGACTCGTAGTAGTTGAGGATGCTGAAGTATCCCGCTGCTGCGAGTTTTTTGTTTGTAATGGAACATTTTAATACAGGACTCCCGGCGATACGCCAATAGCCCAGTTTGGAGCTGCCCCACCGGTAAGCCCTGTCAGCCGGAAGCTTAATTATGAGTACGCATGTGTCTTGGGCGATAACCAAAAGCTGCGAGAGAACAAATTGATTCGGCTGTAGAAAATAGCCCCTATGGTTCAACCATAGAGGCTATTATAAACAAAAGCGCTCCTTGCATATTTATACAAGGAGCGCTCTGGATTGCGTGAAAAACTCTTATGGAATGTGTGCAGCACAGAGCCTTATTCATGAACAGCGTCACAATAAGATTTGTTCTATATTGCACTGTACATTGCATCTTTATTTTTCACAATCGTTTGGAGCTAGTAACAGGAATCGAACCTGCAACCTGCTGATTACAAATCAGCTGCACTGCCAATTGTGCTATACTAGCGGGAACTCTAATATAATATCACAATCGGCAGGGGTTTGTCAAGGGTTACAGCAGCTCCACGCCCGAATTCCTGCATGCCTGTACCGTAGCGTCATCCCACAGGCTGACCTGTACCTCGCCGACATGGGCCTTGCCCAGCAGCAGCATGCACAGGCGGCTCTGGCCAATGCCGCCGCCCATTGTCAGGGGCAGGGTGCCATCCAGCAGCAGTTTGTGGAAGGGCAGCTCCGCGCGCTGCGGGCAGCCTGCGGCGTCCAGCTGGCGGCGCAGGGCGTCGGCGTCAACGCGGATACCCATACTGGACAGCTCCAGTGCGCAGTCCAGCGGCTTGTGCCAGAATAGGATGTCGCAGTTCAGCGTCCAGTCATCATAGTCAGGGGCACGGCCATCGTGGCGGATGCCGCTTTTCAGCTGGCCGCCGATCTGCATGATGCAGACGGTGCCATGGGCGCGGGTAAAGGCGTTTTCGCGCTCTTTTGGGGTCAGGTCGGGGTACAGGTCTTCCAGCTCCTGGGTGGTGATAAAGGTCGGCTCACGGGTCAGGCGGATGGCTTTCAGCTCCGGGAACTTCCAGCGCAGCTCGTCCGCAGTGGAGCAAACGGCATCCACAATATCACGCACGGTTTCCTGCAAAAAGGGCAGGGTGCGGTCCTTCGCGGTGATGACCTTCTCCCAGTCCCACTGGTCTACATAAATGCTGTGCAGGTTGTCAAGCTCTTCGTCGCGGCGGATGGCGTTCATGTCGGTGAACAGGCCCTTGCCGACCTTGAAGTCGTAGCGCTTGAGCGCAAGACGCTTCCACTTGGCCAGCGAATGAACGACCTGGGCATTGGTGCCGACGTCGGGAATGTCAAAGGAGACGGGACGCTCGACGCCGTTGAGGTTGTCGTTCAGACCAGAATTTTCATCCACGAACAGCGGAGCAGAAACCCGGCGGAGATTGAGGGCATTGCTCAGATTGACCTGAAAATTGCTCTTGATGAATTCGATGGCGCGCTGCATTTCATAGACAGACAGCGGGGTGTGGTAGTCCTGCGGGATATAGACTTTGCTCATACCGCTTTCACTCCTTAAGAAAAAGTATGCGCTAATTATAATCAGGCATATTAGGAAATTCAATAGTGAAATTTTAAGTAGTTGAGCTTGCAAAATGAGAAATTTTTGTCGACATGGTCAGCAATATGGAAAAACTTAATCCTTTTGCCCGTTGCAATCTGAAAGCACGCGTGATAGACTGCATAATGAGATAAAATGCAGATAGGAGGCTCTTTTGTGAGAACACTCTTGAAAGGCGCGGACATTCTGCTGCGCAAGGAAAACGGATATGAAACGCTGCACGGCGCCTATCTCGGCGTCGATGAGGCGAAGATCGACTATATCGGTGAGGAAAAACCCGAAAAGGCCTATGACCTTGAAAAGAACATGAGCGGCAGGCTCCTTGCCCCGGGACTCATCAACTGCCACAGCCATATCGCCATGACGCTGATGCGCGGCATCGGCAGCGGACTGCCTTTGCAGGACTGGCTCTTCAAGGCCATTTTTCCGATCGAGGACAAGCTCGTGCGCGAGGATATCGCTGCGGCGAGCCGCTTTGCCCTGATCGAGATGATCGCGGGCGGCACGACGAGCTTTTCCGATATGTACTTTTTCCCCGAGGAGACCGTCTGGGCGGTCGAAGAGGCGGGGATCAAGGCGAACCTGAACCGCTGTGTGCAGTGCTTTGACGAAAACCAGACCGTGGAGCAGAACACGCAGATCCCCGAATCGCTCGCGCTTTTTGAAAAGTACCACGGCGCGGCGGACGGGCGCATTCACATTGACTTTTCCATCCACGCGGAGTATACCTGCAAGAGCCATATCGTCAAGGCGTACAGTGACCTCTGCCGCGAAAAGGGCGGGCGCATGCACATCCACCTCGCCGAGACCGCGCGCGAGCAGCGCGAGTGCATCGAGCGCTACGGCAAAACGCCGACGGAGTGGTTCGAATCGCTCGGCACGTTCGATTCGCCCACGGCGGCGGCGCACTGCGTCGCGGTGACGGAGCGCGACATGGACATTCTGAAGGCCCACGGCGTCAGCGTCATCCACAACCCGACGTCGAACTTAAAGCTCGGCAGCGGCTTTGCCCCCATCCGCCAGATGATGGACAAGGGCATCAACGTGACGCTCGGCACCGACGGCACGGCCAGCAACAACAATTTAAATATGTTCGAGGAGATGCACCTCGCTGAGATCATGCACGACGGCTATCACAACGACCCGACGCTGATCTCCACGCAGGAGGTGCTCGATATGGCGACGGTCAACGGCGCAAAATTGCAGGGCCGCGACGACACCGGCGTGCTCGAGGTGGGCAAAAAGGCCGATATCATTGCCATTGACATGAGCAAGCCCCACCTTTATCCAAACTTCGACACGCCCGCGCTTTTGACCTGCTCGGCGCAGGCGGGCGACGTGTGCATGACGATGGTGGACGGCAATATTTTATATGAAAACGGTGAATTCAAGACGCTGGACGAGAACAAGGTGCGCGCCGACATGGAGCGTGCCGTTGAGCGCCTTTATAGAAAGTGAGAGAGAAGAAACATGGAGAGAGCGGACAAAGACCTCGCCTTTTTGCTGCGCTACGAGAATGTCGCGTGGTTTGAAGACGGCGAGGTGCGCATCTTAGACCGGCGCATTTACCCCGCAAAGGTCGAATTTGTCACCTGCCGCACACATCAGGAAGTCGCGCGAGCCATCACCGACATGGTGACGCAGAGCGCGGGCCCCTACACGGCGGCGCCGATGGGCATGGCGCTCGCGGCGTGGGAATGCCGCGGCAAATCGGCGGACGAGCAGATGGAATACCTCAAGAAAGCGGCTTACACCATTTCCCACGCGCGCCCCACGACGCAAAAGCGCATGACGCTTCTGTGCGACATCTGCCTGAAAGAGGCCGAGCGCGCGCTTTCAGCGGGGGAGAATGTGGCCGAGGCCATCAAGAATAAGACCATCGAGCTCAACAACGTGCGCTATAACAGAATGGCGAAGATCGGCTCGTACTTAGTCGATATGTTCCCCGACAACGGAACGGTGATGACGCACTGCTTCGCCGAGACTATCGTCGGCACGATGCTTCGTGAGTGCCGCAGCCGCGGCAAAAACATCCGGCTGTTCTGCCCCGAAACGCGCCCGTATTTTCAGGGCGCGCGCCTGACGGCGTCCGTCTGCCACGACATGGGCTTTGACGTGACGGTCATCTCCGACAATATGCCGGCGTTCGTCATGCAGAACGAAAAGGTCGACGTTTTCACCACCGCGGCGGACGCCATCTGCTGTGACGGCCATGTCGTCAATAAAGTGGGCACGTTCCAGAACGCCATCGTCGCCAAGTACATGGGCATCCCGTACTTCGTCACCGGCGCGCCCGATCAGGGACACGAGACGGTGGACAGCATTCACATCGAAATGCGCGACCCGAACTTCACGCTCCAAGCCATGGGCGTGCGCACGGCGATGGAGGGTGTGAAGGGCTACTATCCCGCCTTCGATATCACGCCGCCGCATCTCGTTTCGGGCGTCGTGACCGACCTTGGTATTTATTCTCCCTACGATCTGCACCGCTATTTTACGGACGGCAGCATCGGCAGGGACAATCTGGTGATCTGAATGGAACAAAATCTGGACATTCTTCGTCAGGAGATCGTGGACAAATCGCTTGAAGCGTTCCGTGAGGGCCTGTTTTCCGGCACGAGCGGCAACATGAGCTGCCGCGTCGCGCCCGATGAAATGCTCATCACGCCGACGTCCGTGCGCTATGACATGCTGCGCGCGCAGGACATCGTGCGCATGAAGCTCGACGGCACGGTGCTCGAAGGGGTATTGCAGCCCTCGAGCGAGTGGCGCATGCACGCGGCGGTCTACAAGGCGTATGGCGAGACGAACGCCGTCTTCCACACGCACTCACCCTATGCCACGGCGTTTGCCGTCGTGCGGAAGAGCATCCCCGCGGTGTTGATCGAATCGTGCATCTTTTTGGGCGGCGACATCCGCTGCGCGGACTACGCCGCGCCGGGGACTGAGGCCGTCGGCACGAACGCCATCCCCGCGCTCAGGGACCGCGGCGGCTGCACGCTCGCCAATCACGGCGTGCTCGCCGTGGGGAAGGACCTTGCGCAGGCATATCTGCGCGCGGAATACATCGAAGATGTCGCCAAGGTCTACACCTTTTCCAAGGTTCTCGGCACGCCGGTGGAGCTTGCCTCTCTTTAACGAGAAAAACAGTGCGGAGACCGCACAAGGAGAATACAAATGAAAAGCATACTGAAAAGAAACCGCATTCTGGCCGTCATTGCGCTGATCGGCCTGCTCGCTTCGCTCGTGCCGCTTATTTCGCGTGTGCAGGCGGAGAAGAGCAACAAGTATTACGACATCGTCCTCGACTACAACAGCATGCGCTCGATGGCGCGCCAATCCTCGCAGTCAGAGGACGAGTGGATCGATTTCTTCAAGTCGCTCGGCGTCGACAAGGTCGCGCTCAGCGAGGCGAGCGCCCTCAACCTGCACAATAACGCGGCCATCCCCGTCCACGCGATGACCGTGAAAAAGGCGGCGGAGAGCTACGGATGGGAAGATCAGTACCCCGCCGAGGTCGCGCAATGGCTGCGTGAGAGCACCGATGTGAGCGACGCGATCATCTGGACGGAGACCGCCGCGAGCTATGAGTGGATCCTGAACGCTTTCGAGGCCCGTTTTGAGGACTTTGAGGCCAAGACGTATCTGGAGGGCGAGCACGGCTTCATCTTCATCCAGCAGCAGAAAAACGGCATGAAGGGCGAAAAGCTGCTCGACCTGTGCCTCGGCATCTGGCCGGACACGGTGGAGCTGTTTGAGCGCCACGGCTACCAGATCATCCCGCGCTCTGTGACGGAAAAGAACATGAACGGCACGAAATTTGCCGAGGCCTATATCGAAGTGCTCAAGCACTTCAACGCGCCGTACTTTATGAACAACGGCGACGAGCTCGTCGGCTATGAGGATGACGAGAGCCTGGAGCTTCTGACGCAGTATCTCAACGAGAGCGGCGCGAGCGTCGCCATGATGGAGCAGAACGACCAGAGCCAGAACCTTGTCTGGCCCGGCGTTGAAGAACTGCTCGACAACACGGGCTATCGCGGTGTGCGCGTTTTCAACGAGTGGGCCTACATCCAGAACCGCTATCAGTACTGCGGCTACGAAGGCCCCGAGGAGATCACGAACACGTTCTTTAGAGCCATCGCCGAGCGTAATTGCAAGATCATCTTCCTCAAGATGATCTTAGAGCCGGATAGCGATGTCAGCTGGGACGCTGACGAGAAGAAGTGGGTCTACATCACCGACCCTGCCGACTATGAGCAGATGCTCACGGACCTCGACGCGCGCTTGGAGCCCCTCGGCTACACGCACGCGACCGTGCCCGCGATGGAGCTGAAAGCGCCGTCCATGGCGCTCAAGGTACTGCAGGGCATCAGCACGGCGGCGCTCATCGTGATCCTGCTTGATCTATTCTTCTTTATCGGCAAGCGCTGGCGCACGATCCTGTTTGCCGTCGGCGCGCTCGGCCTTGCCGGCCTCGCGGTGCTGAAGCCCTCGGTGTTCCGCCTGATCCTTTCGATGTCCGGCGGTATCGTGATGCCGTCGATTGCCGCTGTCGGTCTGTGCCGCGTACTGCTCGAAAAGAGACGCAGCGAGCCGCAGATCAAGTTCGGCAAGCTGCTTGGCTTTACGCTTGGCACAGCCATCGCGACCATTCTGACGGCATTCTGCGGGTCGCTGCTCGCATCGTCTGCGCTCTCGCAGCTCTCGTATATTCTCGAGATCGACCTGTACCGCGGCGTCAAGCTCATGCAGCTTATCCCCATCGCGCTCTTCATGCTCGCCTATCTTCTGGTCTACGCCTATGAGGAGACCGGCGCGCGCGAGGCCGTCCTCGCCCACGCGGGACAGCGCGGGGAGAAGAACCGCGTCAAGCGATTCAACGCCTATTTCGGCGAGCTGATGCAGACGCCGATGAAACTCGGCTGGTTCCTTGCAATCGTCGTCATCGCGGTGGCGGCGGTGTTCATGCTGCTGGTGTTCGCCTACTATATGTACCGCACCGGCAACTCGACCACGACGTCGGCAAGGGAGCTTGCGTTCCGCAACTTCCTGGAAAATGCGCTCATTGCCCGCCCGCGCACGAAGGAAATGATTGTCGGCTGGCCGATGCTGATGCTTTTCATCTGGTCGCTGCGCCGCAGAATGAAGTTCCTGCCGATGATCTTCGGCACGGGCATGACCATCGGCCTTGTCAGCGTGGTCAACACGTTCCTGCACATCCGCACGCCGTTTTTGCTGAGCCTGCTGCGCACCGGCTGGGGCATCCTCTTCGGACTTCTCATCGGCACAGCCGTGGTCATTGTGGCGGAGCTCATTTACCGCCTTGTGCGCAGGATCTGCGGGGTGACGAATGGTTAACATTCTGATCTCGGGCTATTACGGCTTCGACAACATCGGCGACGAGTCCATCCTGCGCACGCTCGTCTCGTCGCTGCGCGAGCACATTCCCGACTGCTCGCTCACGGTGCTCTCGCACAATCCCGCCTCCACGCGCGAAAAATACGGCGTCGAGGCGGTGGACCGCATGTCGCCGGTGGCGATTTTACGCGCGGTGAAAAAGTGCGACATGCTCATTTCCGGCGGCGGCAGCCTTTTGCAGGATGTGACGAGCAGCAAGAGCTTACACTATTACCTCTCCATCATCCGCTGCGCGGAATTCTTCCATAAAAAGGTCTTCATCTATTCTCAGGGCATCGGCCCCATCGACCGCCCCGGAAATCGCCGCGCCGCGGCGGCGGCGCTCAAGCGGGCGGACGGTATCGTC
>OOCQ01001991.1_pt1 | contig 10565 bp, 9 predicted proteins | sample 1671121 | NCBI WGS metagenome assembly OOCQ01 (sample SAMN06348124, study PRJEB24527) | human gut metagenome | biome: human gut; feature: ankylosing spondylitis patient; material: feces | host: Homo sapiens | place: China | collected 2015-10 | reverse complement strand
ACGTAAACTTTATCTAAGCCTCAAACCAATTTGAAATAAAGCTTACTTCAAAGGCAAATGAAGCCAGTTTCAATCGCAAAAAAGCCTTTTTGCTTAACAGCATAGGCAAAATCGTGAGGGATGAAGCCCAAATCGTGAGGGATGCGTGAGGGATAAATTCCCGATTTTAAGTATCTGTCACGCATATAATTCTTTAATTATTAACACCTTACCCGATTTCTTCCTGAAAATCGTGATGGGTGATAGATGATTTGCAAAAACTTTTTATTTTTTCTCAATAGCTTCAAAAATGATATTTGCCATCTTCTCAGCTCCCTTGGCATTCGGATGAATACCATCTTTCAACATCATATCACCATAGGTGTAGGAAGTATGGAGATCGATGAACTGGCATTTATTCTTCTTGGCAAGCTTCTTAATGATTGGCATTTCGCCATTTACGATAATGCTATCACTGATGGTCCAGCTATCCTTAAAGGCAGGAATCGGAGAACAGAGATAGATTTTTGGCTTGCTTGGCAAAGCCTTCAGGGTATCTATCATCGCCTGCATGCTCTGGCGATATTCATCTGCCCCGTGTGCCCAATTGTGAGTCTTGCTGTCATTGGTTCCCAGCTTGACTATCACAATGTCTGGATTGAAAGCCTGCGCATCTCTCCATGCCAACTCGTTCATATAAGGCAAATCGCCCTTATTCATCATCGTACGGGCAGAAACACCGAAGTTCTTCACCTCATATTTATCACCCAACTTCTTCTGCAACTGAGCAGGATAGCCCTTTGCAGGTGCCATTCCGATGCCAAAGCCATCAGTGATGGAATTACCGATGCAAGCCACACGGATGGCATCCTCCTTCGGTGCCTTGAAACTGTTGAGCCAGCAGGTAAGGTCGGTCAGCATCTGCTCATGATATGGAAAACCATGGGCCGCATCACGGAAGCCCCAGCCATGACCGCAGGTTGGATAAACGTGCATGGTGCATTCATTGCCCTCATTTCTCATCGCTGAATAATAAGCCACACCGTTGGTTACTGGTGGAACCACCTCATCATCGCTCGACATCAGGATGATGGCACGAGGAGTAAGATGGCGACGGACAGCCTTGTCGTTAGACCATTCCCTTACTAGACCGGCATTGGTCTTGCGTTCCTCACCCAGGAAGTTGACGCAGGAACCCTTGTGGGTAATGCGCTCATCCATCGAGATTACAGGATAGAAGAGGATGGAGAAGTTAGGACGTGCATCATACTCTGCATGGGTACTCACCGATGAAGCCAGATGGCCGCCAGCAGAGAAGCCCATGATACCCACATCCTCCTTATTGATATGCCATACGGCTGCACTGTCTCTCACCGTACGCATCGCCTTATATGCATCACTCAAAGGGATGTTGCGGTCACCATTCGGCATACGATATTTCAAAACGAAATAGGCAATGCCCTGCTTGTTGAAATACTCAGACCACTGATGTCCCTCATGCTCCATGGCGAGATGAGAATATCCGCCTCCGGGACAATCTACCACGGCACGACCGCTAGGATTCTGTGGCAGATAACAGGTGAGTTCACTCTTACCATCCGTACTATTCTTTAGCACGAACTTGCGCGCTGTTGATTGCGCAAACATCGTCAAGGAGGCACAAGCCACCAACGACAAAGCTAGAAATCTTTTCATTCCGTATTTAATTTTTAAGTTCCGAGTGCAAAGTTACGCATTTTTTCGTTAATACAATGTTATATTTTCGTCAATTTTCGGTTATTTTGTACAAAACCCTTTGCCGTTTGCTCCTTTTTTACTAAATTTGCAGAAAAATATAAAACTATTAGGATTATGAAGCAGTTTTTCAAAAACGTAGCAGCTACCATCATTGGTATTTTCGGTTTCGGAATCATCATGACGATTCTCGCATTCATCTGCCTGATGGGCATGGTACTCAGTAGTAGCAGCAAGCCTTCACTGGCAGATAATTCGGTGATGGTACTGAAACTGCAAGGTCAAATCGACGACAGAGCAGAAGACGACTGGTTGGGACAACTTACGGGCAACAAGTTCAACAACCTAGGTATGAACGATATTCTCTCAGCCATCAAAAAGGCTAAGACTGAAGATAAGGTAAAGGGCATCTATCTGGAAACAGGCATCCTCGCCACCGATTACGCAACCCTGCAAGAGATACGTGATGCTCTGGCCGACTTCAAGAAGAGCGGAAAGTGGATCATCGCATACGGCGACAACTACACACAGGGCGGATATTACCTCGCTTCCATCGCCAACAAGGTGTATGTGAATCCTGAGGGACATATCGACTGGCATGGCATCGCTTCACAGCCACAATTCATAAAAGATGTAGCAGCCAAGTTTGGCGTTCACTTCACTGTGGTAAAGGTGGGCAAATACAAGAGCTTCACCGAAACATACACCGAGGACAAGATGAGCGATGCCAACCGTGAGCAGGTGACCCGATACATAGGTGGACTCTGGAAGAAAGTGCTCGCCGATGTAAGTCAGAGCCGAGGCATCAACAAGGATTCCCTGAATCACTATGCCGACGGCCTGATGGTGTTTGACGATACCAAACGGCTGAAATCTCGCAAGATGGTGGATGGATTCTGCTACTACGACGAGATTAGAAATGTGGTGAAGAAACAGCTGGGTCTGAAAGAAGACGAGAAGATTAGCCAGGCATCCATGGATGATGTAAACGCAGCTATTGACAACAGCAACCTGATGGGCGACCAGATTGCCGTATATTACTGTCAAGGTGGCATCGTGAGCACAGCTACTCCTAGCCTTTACGGCAACGAACAGCAGATAGTAAGCACCGATGTTATCAAGGACCTGGAGGAACTGGGCAATGACAAGAGCATCAAGGCTGTGGTTCTCCGCATCAATTCGGGTGGCGGAGACGCGTATGCCTCAGAACAGATCTGGCGTGCCGTGAGTCAGCTCAACAAGAAAAAGCCGGTTGTCGTTTCCATGGGCGGCATGGCTGCATCAGGTGCTTACTATATGAGCATGGGAGCCAGCTACATCATGGCACAGCCTACTACCCTGACGGGCAGCATCGGCATCTTCGGTGCCCTGCCAGACTTCAGCGAACTGATGACCAAGAAGTTGGGCTTTAAGTATGACGAAGTGAAGACCAACCGCAACAGTGCCTACACCGGAGCCGGAAGCACCCGTCCTTGGAGTGCCGACGAGATAGCCAACATGCAAGCCTACGTGAACCGTGGCTATACCCTCTTCCGCCAGCGTGTGGCAGACGGCAGAAAGATGAACGTGAACGATGTGGAGAAGATAGCACAGGGACGAGTTTGGCTCGGAACGGATGCCAAGAACATCAAGCTGATTGACGGCTTCGGCAGTTTGAACGATGCCGTAGCCAAGGCTGCCCAACTTGCCAAGGTGTCAGACTACGGCACGGCGGAATACCCTCTGGCAGCAGATTGGTTTACCCAACTGATGCAGGATGTATCGGGCAATGGCGGCAACTATCTCGACGAGCAGTTGCGCCTCACCCTGGGCGACCTTTACAAGCCATTCATGATGATTCGCACCATGAAGGAAAAGGAACCAGTACAGGCAGCCATGCCATTTGTACTGAACATACAATAAATGTGTATATATATAATAAGGTATAAGAAACAAAGGAGAGAGTGAAATGAGAACAGAAGGTGATCTTATCAAGATCAACGATTGGCTGCTACCACTGAGTTGGATATATGGTGGTATCGTGAGATTCCGCAACTGGCTCTTCGATATCGGATTGAAGAAGAGTCGGGCTTTCTCTATACCCGTCATCTCGGTGGGCAACATCACCGTGGGCGGTTCAGGAAAGACTCCACATGTGGAGTATCTCATCAGATTATTACACGACAAGGGAAAAATTGCCGTGCTGTCTCGTGGCTACAAACGCAAGAGCCACGGCTATGTACTTGCCGACGAAAATACGGAAATGCCGGAGATTGGCGACGAGCCATTCCAGATGCACCAGAAATTCCCCGACATCTATGTGGCTGTAGATGCCAAACGGGTAAGAGGTATCAACAACCTGCAGTGTGATGAAGCTACGAAAGATGTGGATGTGGTACTGCTCGACGATGCTTTCCAGCATCGCTACGTAAAACCAGGCATCAACATTCTGCTGGTAGATTACCACCGACTCATCATCTACGACAAGATGCTCCCGGCAGGAAGACTGCGTGAGCCTCTGAGCGGAAAGAACCGAGCCGACATCGTGATCATCACGAAATGTCCAAAGGACTTGAAGCCGATGGAATTCCGTGTACTCACCAAGGCGATGAACCTCTACCCATTCCAGAAACTCTACTTCACGTGCATCAACTATGATACACCCAAGGGAGTCTTCACGGGAGAGCTGCTGCCTGCCAAGGAAATCGAAAGCACGGAAGAGGAAGAAATCATCGACCCCAACCTGGCGGGTTTGAAAGACTATCATGTACTCCTCCTGACGGGCATCGCATCGCCTAAGCAGATGGAGCACGACCTCAAGCCAATGGTCAAGGATATGCAGTCACTCTCCTTCGGCGACCACCACCACTTCAAGAGCAAGGACATCGATTGCATCAACGAAACCTTCGAGGCTATGCCTCAACCTCGCATCATCATCACCACAGAAAAGGATGCCGTGAGACTGAGAGACTCCGAAGGACTCAACGAGAGTGTGAAAAAGAGCATGTACGAACTGCCTATCAAGGTAAGCTTCATGCTTGACCAACAAAATAACTTTAACGAAAAAATTATTAGCTATGTACGAAAAAATTCAAGAAACAGCATCCTGGCTAAAAGAAAGAATGACCACAAGTCCGAAGACTGCAATCATTCTGGGAACAGGTCTAGGACAATTAGCTTCAGAAATAACTGACAGTTACGAGTTTCCATATAGTGAGATACCAAACTTCCCTGTTTCTACAGTAGAAGGTCATGCCGGCAAGCTGATTTTCGGCAAGTTGGGTGGCAAGGATATCATGGCGATGGAAGGCCGCTTCCACTTCTATGAGGGATACAGCATGAAGGAGGTTACCTTCCCAGAGCGTGTCATGTACGAGCTGGGCATCGAGACCCTCTTCGTAAGCAACGCATCAGGCGGCATGAACCCTGATTTCGAGATTGGCGACCTGATGGTTATCGATGACCACATTAATTTCTTCCCAGAGCATCCACTGCAGGGCAAGAACTTCCCTACCGGTCCTCGCTTCCCTGACATGCACGAGGCATACGACAAGCAGCTCCGCGACCTTGCCGACGAGATTGCCAAGGAGAAGGGTATCAATGCCAAGCATGGTGTATATGTAGGTGTACAGGGTCCTACCTTCGAGACTCCTGCCGAGTATCGCATGTATCGCATCCTCGGTGGCGACGCTGTAGGTATGAGCACTGTGCCAGAGGTTATCGTGGCTCGCCATTGCGGCATCAAGGTATTCGGCATCAGCATCATCACCGACCTCGGCGGCTTCGACGTACCAGTTGAGGTAAGCCATGAGGAAGTGCAGATTGCAGCCAATGCTGCCCAGCCAAAGATGACGGAGATTATGCGAGAGATGATTCGCAGAAGCTAAAAGCCGGACTTCAGCTTTTTCCAGCTTCTAATGCTAATCATAAAGTTCAAAGTTCAACATTCAAAGTTCAAAGTAAAAAATTGGATATAGCTAAGTTAGGTGAATTCGGTCTCATCGACCATCTCACCAAGGGATATGAAAACAAGAATGCCTCTACCGTCTATGGTGTGGGCGACGACTGTGCGGTGATGCACTATCCGGACAAGGAAGTGCTTATGACCACCGACATGCTCATGGAAGGTGTACACTTTGACCTTACCTATATCGACATGCAGCACTTGGGCTACAAGAGTGCCATGGTCAACATCAGCGACATCTTCGCCATGAACGGAACACCACGCCAGATGGTGGTAAGCATTGCACTGAGCAAGCGTTTCAAGGTGGAAGACCTAGACGACTTCTATAAAGGTTTGCGAATGGCATGCGATAAATGGGGAGTTGACATCGTAGGTGGTGACACCACCTCATCGCTCACCGGTCTTGCCATCAGCATCACCTGCATCGGTGAGGCTGCCAAGGAAGACATCGTGTATCGCAGCGGCGCCAAGGAAACCGACCTCATCTGCGTATCGGGCGACTTGGGCGGAGCCTACATGGGTCTGCAGCTCCTGGAACGCGAAAAGGCAGTGTATTACGGACAGGTGGAAGACATCCGCAAGAAGATGGCAGAGGCCAAGGCAAATGGCGACAACCAGAAGCTTGCCGCCCTCAACAAGGACCTGCAGGAGATGCGCAACTTCCAACCCGACTTTGCCGGAAAGGAATATCTGCTGCAGCGCCAGCTCCAGCCTGAAGCACGTGGCGACATCATGGCCCAACTGAGAGAAGCCGGTATCCGCCCTACAGCCATGATGGATATCAGCGACGGCCTCAGCAGCGAACTGATGCACATCTGCGAGCAGAGCCATTGCGGCTGCCGTGTATATGAGAAGAACATTCCTATCGACTACCAGACAGCCGTACAGGCAGAGGAATTCAACATGAATCTCACCACCTGTGCGATGAATGGCGGCGAAGATTACGAACTTCTCTTCACGGTTCCTATCGGCGACCACGAGAAAATCGAGGCAATGGAGGGTGTGAAACAGATTGGTTACATCACCAAGGAAAGCCTTGGCAAGTTCCTCATCACCCGCGATGGCCAGGAATTCGAGCTCAAAGCACAGGGATGGAATCCCCTGAAAGACTAGTTTTTAGTTAAAATACATTAAGCAAGAGAAAATATTTCGTTTTCTCTTGCTCAATTAAAAAAAATATTGTACCTTTGCAACCGCAAAAGAAAAAAGGTGCCATAGCTCAGTTGGTAGAGCAAAGGACTGAAAATCCTTGTGTCCCCGGTTCGATTCCTGGTGGTACCACTCCTCCTTTCATTTAGGCGGTTTCTAACTTCGGTTAGAGCCGCCTTTTTGGTATTTATACACCGAGGTAACAAGTATTACATTCTCTAAAAAGTATTATAACAAACAAACTAAACTTAAAAAGCTTATGAAGAAGTTTTTGATTTCGCTATTGGCATGCTTTACCGTGGCAACTGCTTTTGCCAACGATTACAGCAAGTATTATCAGAATCTGCCTGTGGCTATGCCACAGCCAACCCTCCCAACCATTCCGAATAACCAGGTCAGCATCATCGACTTTGGCGGCAATGGCGACGGACAGTCAATGAACACCTTGGCTTTCAGCAAGGCTATCAGCAAGCTCAGCAAGATGGGCGGCGGTCACCTCAACGTTCCTGCCGGCATCTATCTCACCGGTCTGATTTCCCTGAAAGATAACATCGATCTTCATCTGGAAAAGAATGCCATCATCGTATTCTCTGAAGATAAGAACGACCTTATCAAGACAGACGAGGAAACCGGCAAGAAGGAAGACCGCGCTACTGCGGCAATCAATGCCAGCAAGAGAAAGAACATCTCTATTACGGGAGAAGGTACCATCGACGGCAATGGCGAATGGTGGCGACCTGTGAAGCGCAGCAAGGTGAGCGACGTGGAATGGAACCGCTTCAAGCAGATGGGTGGCACCCTGAACGAAAAGGGTGACATCTGGTATCCGCTGAATCTGAAGCATACACCCAATGTAGTAGATAACATCGATGCACAGGAGAAGGTACGCAACCACATGATCCGATTCACCGATTGCGAGAACGTGCTCGTTCAGGGTGTTACCCTGCTCAACAGTCCCCGTTTCCACCTTATCCCTACCCGATGCAAGAATGTTGTCATCGATGGCATCACCGTAAAATGCCCATGGAATGCACAGAATGGCGATGCTATCGACATTTCCAGCTGCAAGGACGTGCTTATCGTCAACAATATCGTTGATGCCGGCGACGACGGCATCTGCATGAAGGGTGGCGCAGGAGCTGCAGGAGTAAAGGCTGGTCCTTGCGAGAACATCAATATCCAGAACAACACCGTTTACCATGCTCATGGCGGTTTCGTTATCGGCAGCGAATTCAGTGGCGGCATGAAGAATATCCTGGTTCGCAACAACACTTTCCAGGGCACAGACGCAGGTCTGCGCTTCAAAAGTGCCGTAAAACGAGGCGGAACATCAGAGAATATCTATATCGACCATATCTACATGACCGATATCACTGGTGATGCCATCACCTTCGAGACCACCTATTGGGACAACCACGTGGGAGCCAAACAGCAGACCAAGCCTGTAAAACAGGAATATCTGCCTAACTTCCAGGACATCCACATCAGTGATGTTTATGTACGTGGATGCAAAAATGGCATCGTAGCCCATGGCGCAGAAGGTATGATTCACGATATTACCATCAAGAATACATACATCTTCTACGACAAGCAGGCACAGGACATTGATGCAACTTGCAAAATCAAGCTCGACAATGTTCACTTCGCTACCTTCAACAAGTAAGCCGGCGAAGATATAAGATGATAATAGTATCAATTACTTCACCACGGTAAGCATATGCTCGTCCACCGAAAAGTGAATATCCATACCCTCATAAGGCATTCCATATACCTTATGAGGGTCTTTTTGATAATGAGGGCGTGGGTCCTGAGCCAGAACCTCCTTCAATATCTCAATCTTGGCATCCGTCAGCCCCTGTTCTTTCAGATACCCCTTCACCTCTTCCGATATCTCCACATCCAGTTTTGCCCATTTTCTATCATCCACAAATCCACTACGGGCATCAGGATGACAATCGGCATATACCACATAAGGTTTGATATCATAGATAGGTGTGCCATCCATCAGGTCGGCTCCCTTCACATGAACCACAGGTCCCTTGCTGGTCTCCCACTCTATCCGGGAGATTCTCACGGAAGACAAGCCGATGTTGTTCGGACGAAACGGACTGCGGGTAGCGAATACTCCCACCTTTTCATTGCCGCCCAACACGGGAGGCCGGACCACCGGACTGTTAGCCTTGTGCTTGTTTGCCGAGAACTCCCATATTAGCCATAAGAAATCGAAGCTCTCCATCCCTCTCAGGAAATCAGGATTTCGATATTCCGGTTCAAAAACTATCTGTCCTTCCAGTTCAGCCACCAGTCCTGCCTGCTTGGGAATACCAAACTTGCTGCTGAAAGGCGAGCGAAATCTTGCTATCGGTTTTATTTCCATTCTAAATACCTTATTTATATATTAATTATTATAAGTACGCAAAAACTAGTTAATTATTTTGCTGTCTCCCTAAAATAATGTACCTTTGCAGCCAAATAAGCAAAACAATACAATGAAAATAGAAAGACCAGAATATGAGATTTGGCTCCAGAATCCTGGAGAACTCGGTGTCTATCAGCAGATAGAACGCGCCGGAAGAGTATGCTACAAGAGTGAGAACAACACCACAGAAGACTCTGCCAAGCCTTTCGTGGGCCGCATGATTCAGAGCGAGCACTGTGCCATGCTGGAGCATGGCACAGTCTATCTCATCTGCAACCATGGCGAACTCCCTCTCTACATCCACAACAAGTTCTCCCGTTGCAACACCATTGATGGCAAGGATTACATCACCACCAATCTGCGTGTATTGGCAGAGAACAAGGCGATGGACGACCTGAAGTATCTCAGCGATTACGAAGAGGGAAAGCACGAGCTCCGCATCACCGTGCATTTCACCACCCAGATTGCCATCACCCGAGAGTACAACCGCCATCGTGCCAACTCTATGGCCGAACAGAGCACCCGCTACTGCAACTACTCGAAGAACAAGTTCGACAACGAGATTACCATCAATCTCCCTACCTGGGCAGAAGAAGCAGGCTTCGACGGTTCTCAGGACCCAGGCGATTACCGTCTGGAAGATATGTGTGCCGACATAACAGAAGGCAGAGCACAGCAGTGGAGCAAGCTCGATACCTGGATCTTTGCCAACCAGGCAGCAGAATACGCTTACATGAAACTGATTGAGGCAGGCTGCAAGCCACAGGAGGCACGTGCTATCCTGCCATTGGATTGCAATACCGAATTGGTACACACCGCCTTTATCAGCGACTGGAAGCATTTCTTCGATCTCCGTGCCTTAGGCACTACTGGTGCTCCTCATCCAGACGCCAAGGTTCTCGCCTTGCCATTAATGGAGGAATTCAAGAAGAAAGGTTATCTGAAATCAGAAGGATAACATTTAAAAAAAGTAAAAAATCACAGGAAACATGCATTTTTTCCATTTTCTATACAAGACGAATGGATAAATTTTGTATTTTTGCACTGTGTTTTTCATAGTATTAGATTTAAGGTTATCAAGGTTGGGGCTACGGCGGTAGCCCTTTTTTTATGTCTTTATCCGAGCTTTTACAGCAATTTTCAGGCATTTTACCGAGCTTACTCTATGTATTTCATCAAAAATCAACTATTTTCTGAAAAAACTTCCCTAAAAATTTGGTGGATTCAAAAAATAGTTGTACCTTTGCACCCGCTTAAGAAAACCAAGCTATAGTCATCCGACCGAATTTGGAGAGATGGTAGAGTGGTCGATTACAACGGTCTTGAAAACCGTCGTACCGA
>OOCQ01001989.1_pt1 | contig 10573 bp, 7 predicted proteins | sample 1671121 | NCBI WGS metagenome assembly OOCQ01 (sample SAMN06348124, study PRJEB24527) | human gut metagenome | biome: human gut; feature: ankylosing spondylitis patient; material: feces | host: Homo sapiens | place: China | collected 2015-10 | reverse complement strand
TGAGGCTGTGGCTGGGCTCCTTGCCCAGCAGCTCTTTCACCTGCCGCTCCACGGCGGGCATCCGGGTGCTGCCGCCCACCAGCAGCACCTTGCCCAGCTGGCTGGCAGAGATGCCGGCATCCCGCAAAGCGTTTTGCACCGGGGTCACGGTGCGGGACAGCAGGTCTCCGGTCATCATCTCGAACTGCGGGCGGGACAACGCGATATCCAAGTGATGCGGCCCGTCCTTGCCCACCGTGATAAAGGGCAGGTTCAGCTGGGCAGAGGGCGCACTGGAAAGCTCCTTCTTGGCCTTTTCCGCCTCCTCCTTCAGCCGTCCCATGGCGGCGGGGTCGCGGGTCAGGTCGATGCGGTCAGACTTTTTGAACTCCGCCACTGCATACTCCACAATGCGCTGGTCAAAGTCATCGCCGCCCAGATGGGTGTCGCCGCCGGTGGCAAGCACCGTAAAGGTGCCGTCCTCGATCTCGATGATGGACACATCAAAGGTGCCGCCGCCCAGGTCGTAAACTAAGATTTTCTGCGCAGCTTCGTTGTCCAGACCGTAGGCCACCGCGGCGGCGGTAGGCTCGTTGATGATGCGCAGCACGTTCAGCCCCGCAATGCGGCCGGCATCCTGCGTGGCCTTGCGCTGGCTGTCGTCAAAATAGGCGGGCACGGTGATGACGGCCTCGGTCACCGGCTCGCCCAGATAGCTCTCGGCGTCCCGGCGGATCTTGGCAAGGATCATGGCGCTGATCTCCTGCGGGGCAAGGTCCTTGCCGTCAATATGCGCCCGGTAGTCCGAGCCCATATACCGCTTGATGCTGGAGATCGTGCGCCCGGAATTCGTGGCGATCTGGCGCTTGGCCGCGCCGCCCACCAGACGCTCGCCGTCCTTGGTAAAGGCCACCACGCTGGGGGTGGTGCGCTCGCCCTCTGCGTTGGTGATGACCACAGGCTTGCCGCCTTCCACCACCGCCACACAGGAATTTGTTGTGCCAAGGTCAATGCCGATCACTTTGCTCATATCGTTTTCCTCTCTTTGCGGCGCATCCCGTCCGCCAAAGCATTTTATTCACCTGATCATCTTACCCGATGCCTGTGACCATTTTTTAGTCCAATTGTAAAGAATCTATGTTGTAGGCCGTATTCCGGGGCTTCGGATCGGCCAGTTCCCGCAGCAGCTGTTCCGCTTCTGCCTGCAATTCGGCCGCATCCGGTTCCTTCTCCCGGGCCAGGATGGCAAAGCCCTGGGCGGCCTCTGCCGCCAGTGCCATGGCCTTTTTGGCCGAGACATAGCGGGTCTCGGCCTGGGCAAGACGCAGACAGATGCGCGGGGTATACTCGATGTCCGGCATGCCCTGCGCCGTCTGCCGGGCTTTGCGGTAGTACAGCAGGGCCTTGCCCGCTTCGCCCCGGGCAGCGCAGTCCTCGCCCAGCGACAGCATGGCCAGCACCTCGCCGTGGTCGGCGGCGGTGCGCCACATCCGGCGGGCCTCGGTCTTGTTCTGCATCTCGCCCCGGCCCCGGTACAGGCAGTCGGCCAGCAGCGAGAGACCCATGGCATTGCCCTGCTGGGCGGCTTCGTCGTAGTGGTCGGCCGCCATGCGCCAGTCCCCGGCGCGGGCCGCTTCCCGCCCGGCTTCCACTTCTTCGTCTCCCGGCTCCTCCGGGTTGTGGCCCGCGTGGAGCAGGCCATTGAGCAGGGCCTCATCCAGTGTGGCCGAGTGGCCCCACGGGTCGATGACCACGCCGTCGATGTCCGGCGCATCCAGCACCAGTTCCATGGCGTCCTGCAGGGTGTAGTCCGCCATGGGGCGGGCCGCCGTGCTGCGGTCCACGCAGGCAGCTGCGCTGGAGGTGAACAGCGGCAGCCAGGTACGGTCCTTGTTTTTCAGGGTCCAGAGCGCAAGCCCTCTGGCCTTTTGCTGCGGGACGGGGTTCTCGGCCCAGGGGGCCGGGGTGGGCGGTGTGCCCGGGGCCGTCTGCAGCGGCACCAGAACATGGGTCTCCAGCTCCAGCGCGTAGTTCAGGGCCCCCATCAGGGCCCAGAAGCTCTCCTCGTTCTGCCCGTGATACAGCTGCTCGATCGCCTGCTCGATCGCCGGGCAGCCGGTGCCGCCGGGGCTGTAGCGCACCGGCGTGCGCGGGTGCCGGCTGCTGCCCACCGGGCGGAAGCGCACCCCGCCGTCTGTTCTTCTTGCCATTGTATCTTCCCTGCTTTCCTTCAGTGTCACTTTCTAGTATAGCAGGATTTTCCATCTTTCTCAACGGAAAACCTGCGCTTTGGCTCTGCATCTATCCCGGCAAACGTATGGTTTTTTTCAGCCGTGTGCGCTATAATAGGTAAAATTCCAGAATACTGGGATCAGAAAAGGAGGAAATAGCCTTGAACAACATGCTTGGCTATCTGAGGAACTACAAGCGCGAGAGCGTGCTTGCCCCTCTGTTCAAGATGCTGGAAGCCACATTTGACCTGTTCGTGCCGCTGGTCATGGCCGATATCGTCAACGTGGGCATTGCCGCCCACGACCTGCACTACATCCTGGTGCGGTGCGGCATCCTGCTTCTGCTGGCCGTCATCGGCCTGACCTGCAGCCTCACGGCGCAGTATTTTTCCGCCAAGGCGGCGGTGGGTTACTCCACTTCCCTGCGGCACGCCCTGTTTGCCCACATCCAGAGCCTGAGCTTTTCGGAGATGGACACCCTGGGCACCAGCACCCTCATCACCCGCATGACCAGCGACATCAACCAGGTGCAGAGCGGCCTGAACCTGTTTTTGCGCCTGTTCCTGCGCAGCCCCTTTGTGGTGATCGGTGCCATGGTCATGGCCTTCACGGTCAACGCGCGGGCCGCCCTGATCTTTGTGGTGGCCATCCCGCTGCTGAGCGTGGTGGTGTTCGGCGTGATGGTCATCACCCGCCCGCTGTACAAGACCGCGCAGGTGCGGCTGGACCGTGTGCTGGGCCTGACCCGCGAGAACCTGACCGGTGTGCGCGTGGTGCGTGCCTTTGACAAGGAGCAGGACGAGATCGACCGCTTCGAGAACGCCAACGACCTGCTGACCAGAATGCAGCTCCATGTGGGCCATCTTTCGGCCCTGATGAGCCCGCTGACCTATGTGATCATCAACATTGCCATCGTGGCACTGCTGTATGTGGGCAGCATTGAGATCAACGTGGGCGGCATGGCCTCCGGCGACGTGATCGCGCTGGTGAACTATATGAACCAGATCCTGATCGAGCTGGTCAAGCTGGCCAACCTGATCGTGCAGGTAAGCAAAGCGCTGGCCTGCGCCGGCCGTGTGCAGGCTGTGCTGGACACCAAGCCCGGCATGGACTTCCCCGCCGAGCTGCGCAGCGAGGTGCCCGCCGACAAGGCCGGTGACGCCGTGCGCTTTGACCATGTGAGCCTGACCTATGCCGGGGCCGGCGCACCCAGCCTGTCCGACATCAGCTTTACCGCCAAGCGCGGCCAGACCATCGGCGTCATCGGCGGCACCGGCAGCGGCAAGTCCAGCCTGGTCAACCTGATCCCCCGCTTTTACGACGCCACCGAGGGCACCGTGGAGATCCTGGGCCGCCCGGCCGCGGACTACCCCCGCGAGGCCCTGCGCGGCAAGGTGAATGTGGTCATGCAGAAGGCCCAGCTGTTCGGCGGCACCATCCGCTCCAACCTGCTGTGGGGCAACAAGAATGCCACCGACGCCGAGCTGTGGGCGGCCCTGGAGACCGCACAGGCGGCAGAATTCGTCCAGGCAAAGCCCCTTGGCCTGGACGAGCCCGTGGAACAGGGCGGCCGGAACCTTTCCGGCGGCCAGAAGCAGCGCCTGACCATTGCCCGTGCACTGGTGGGCAAGCCGGACATTCTGATCCTGGACGACAGCGCCAGCGCCCTGGACTACGCCACCGACGCGGCCCTGCGCAAGGCACTGGCCGCTCTGCCCGGCAGCCTGACCGTGTTCATCGTGAGCCAGCGCGCTGCCAGCCTGCAGCACGCCGACCAGATCCTTGTGCTGGATGACGGCAGGCTGGTGGGCCTTGGCACCCATGACCAGCTGCGCCAGAGCTGCCCGGTGTACGAAGAGATCTATGAGAGCCAGTTCAAGAAAGGGGATGTGCAGAAATGAGCGCGAAAGCCAAAGCAAAACTGACCCCGGAACAGCGCAAGGCCACACTGACCCGTGTGCTGCACAAGATCCGCCCCTATTCCCTGTTCGTGGTCTGCAGCCTGATCGTGGCCGCCGTGAGTGTGGCCGCACAGCTGTATATCCCCATCCTGTGCGGTGACGCCATCGACCTGATGCTGGGCAAAGGCAATGTGGACTTTGCCGGTGTGGGCCGCATCATCGTGGAGGTGCTGGTGGTGGCCGTAGTGGCCGCCTTTGCCCAGTGGCTGCTGAGCGTGTGCAACAACCGCATCACCTTTTCGGTGAGCCGGGACCTGCGCAACGAGGCCCTGCGCAAGATCCAGACCCTGCCGCTGTCCTACCTCGACAGCCACCCCTCCGGCGACATCGTGAGCCGCATGGTGGCCGATGTGGACACCTTTGCCGACGGCCTGCTGATGGGCTTCACCCAGCTGTTCAGCGGCGTGCTGACCATTCTGGGCACCCTGCTGTTCATGCTGAGCGAGAACGTGGCCATCACGCTGGTGGTGGTGTGCATCACCCCGCTGAGTCTGCTGGTGGCCAGCTTCCTTGCCAAGCGCAGTTACAAGTATTTTCAGGGTCAGAGCAGCGTGCGCGGCGAGCAGACTGCGCTGGTCAACGAGATGATCGAGGGCCAGAAGGTGGTGCAGGCCTTCGGCCACGAGGCCGAGAGCCTGGACGCCTTTGACGAGGTGAACGGCCGGCTGCAGGACGTGAGCCTGAAAGCCATCTTCTTCTCCAGCATGACCAACCCCGCCACCCGCTTTGTGAATAACATCGTGTACGCCGGTGTGGGCCTGGTGGGTGCCCTGTACGCCGTGCGCGGCGGCATCACCATCGGTCAGCTGAGCGTGTTCCTGAACTACGCCAACCAGTACACCAAGCCCTTCAACGAGATCTCCGGCGTGGTCACCGAGCTGCAGAACGCGCTGGCCTGTGCGGCCCGCGTGTTTGAGCTGCTGGACGCCGACGACCAGATCCCGGAAGCCGAGAACGCCGCTGTGCTGCAGCCGGACGGCCATGTGCAGCTGGAGGATGTGTCCTTCCGCTACCTGCCCGACCGCCCGCTGATCGAGGGCCTGAGCCTGGACGTGAAGCCTGGCCAGCGCATCGCCATCGTGGGCCCCACCGGTTGCGGCAAGACCACCCTCATCAACCTGCTCATGCGCTTCTATGACGTGAACAGCGGCAGCATCAAGGTGTCCGGCACAGATATCCGGGACGTGACCCGCGCTTCGCTGCGCGGCAGCTACGGCATGGTGCTGCAGGATACCTGGCTGCGGGCCGGTACGGTGCGGGAGAACATCGCCTACGGCAAGCCGGACGCCACCCTGGACGAGGTGGTGGCTGCCGCCAAGGCCGCCCACGCCGACAGCTTCATCCGCCGCCTGCCGGACGGCTACGACACCGTCATCGCGGAGGACGGCGGCAACATCAGTCAGGGCCAGAAGCAGCTGCTGTGCATCGCCCGCGTGATGCTCTGCCTGCCGCCCATGCTGATCCTGGACGAGGCTACTTCCTCCATCGACACCCGCACCGAGGTGCGCATCCAGAAGGCCTTTGCCCGCATGATGCAGGGCCGCACCAGCTTCATCGTGGCGCACCGCCTGTCCACCATCCGTGAGGCCGACGTCATCCTTGTGATGAAGGACGGCCACATCGTGGAGCAGGGCAACCACGACGAACTGCTGGCCGCAGGCGGCTTCTACGCCAAGCTGTACAACAGCCAGTTCGAGGGCGTGGAGACCTGAGCCAAAGCCCCATAAAACCACAAAAATCCCGTCCGAAGCAGTTCAGACGGGATTTTTTCGTGTTTGTCAAGGGCTGCCTGCACAGAGCATGTGCGGCGGGGCCTTTTTCTGCCCCTGTGCCGCCTTTTTTGTTGACAAAGCACCGCCTTGCTATTATAATAATGTAGTCAAAATGGCATCATTGCGCGGCTTTGCACCTGCGCGAATCAAGTATAGACAAGGAGAGATTCTCAAATGGCACAAGAGATCAAGATGTCCGCTGCCGGCCTGAAAGCTATGCAGGAGGAACTGGAGTACCTCAAGACCGTGCGCCGCAAGGAGCTGGCCGAGGAGATCAAGGAAGCCCGCAGCCACGGCGACCTGTCGGAAAACAGCGAGTACGACGAGGCCAAGAACACCCAGGGTCTGGTGGAGAACCGCATCACCGAGCTGGAGCAGATGGTCAAGAACGCTGTGATCATCGACGAGAGCGAGCTGAGCGTGGACAGCGTTTCTGTTGGCACCCACGTTTCCATCAAGATGACCGGCGATGATGAGGCCGAGGAGTACGACATCGTTGGCCGCACCGAGGCTGACCCCATCAACGGCAAGATCAGCGATGAGAGCCCCGTGGGCCACGCTCTGCTGGGCAAGGCCGTGGGCGAGAAGGCTGAGGTCCTGCTGCCCTCCGGCCAGACCGTCGAGTACGAAGTGCTGGCCATCACCCACGCCGCAAACTGAGCCTGAACGGGAGGAAACCATGGAAGAGCAAAAGAGAAACCCCGCTCAGGGCCTGTCTGAGAGCGAGCAGGTGCAGGTGCGCCGCCAGAAGCTGGCCGACCTGCAGGCTGCCGGAAACGACCCCTTCACCCTGACCAAGTTCCCGCAGGACGCATACTCTGCCGACCTGAAGGAAGAGTTCAAGGATCTGCCCAACGAGACCGACAGCGGCAAGCATGTCGCGCTGGCTGGCCGTATGATGTCCAAGCGCGTGATGGGCAAGGCAAGCTTTGCCCACCTGCGCGATGACAAGGGCGATATCCAGCTGTATGTCCGCCGCGACGAGCTGGGCGATGAGCCCTACGCCGCCTTCAAGAAGCTGGACGTGGGCGATATCATCGGCGTCAAGGGCGAGGTGTTCCGCACCAAGACCGGCGAGCTGAGCGTGCGCGCCACCGAGCTGACCCTGCTGGCCAAGAGCCTGCGTCCCCTGCCCGAGAAGTTCCACGGCCTGACCGACACCGAGATGCGGTATCGCCAGCGCTATGTGGACCTGATCGCCAACCCTGAGGTCAAGGACACCTTCGTCAAGCGCAGCCAGATCCTGAAGGAGATCCGCGCTTATCTGGACGAGAAGGGCTTCCTCGAAGTGGACACCCCCATCCTGACCCCCTTTGAGATCGGTGCCTCGGCCCGCCCCTTCTACACCCATCACAACAGCCTGAACATGGACATGGTGCTGCGCATCGAGACCGAGCTGTACCTCAAGCGCCTGATCGTGGGCGGCATGGACCGCGTGTACGAGGTCGGCCGTATCTTCCGCAACGAGGGCATGGACACCAAGCACAACCCCGAGTTCACTACCTGTGAGCTGTACCAGGCGTACACGAACCTGGACGGCATGATGGATATCCTGGAGGGCATCCTCACCGGTGCCGCCAAGGAGATCCTGGGTACCTACCATGTGCAGTGGCTGGGTCACGACATCGACCTGACCCCCTCCTGGCAGCGCGTCACCATGGCCGACGCGGTGAAGAACGTCACCGGCGCGGACTTCATGGCCTGCATCGGCGATGCCGACAAGGGCGTGGAGCTGGCCAAGAGCGTGGGCGTGGACATGGACGGCGTGGCCCATACCTGGGGCAACGCCCTGTATGAGACCTTTGACCAGAAGGTGGAGGAGACGCTGATCCAGCCTACCTTTATCACCATGTACCCCGTGGAGGTCAGCCCGCTGGCCAAGCGCAGCCCCGAGCAGCCCGCCCTCACCGAGCGGTACGAGATGTTCATCTGCGGCTGCGAGATGGGCAACGCCTTCTCCGAGCTGAACGACCCCATCGACCAGTACGAGCGCTTCAAGGCGCAGGCCGCTAAGCGCGCCAACGGCGACGAGGAGGCCGACATGATGGACGAGGACTTCGTCATGGCGCTGGAGTACGGTATGCCGCCCACCGGCGGCCTGGGCTTCGGCATCGACCGCTGCGCCATGATGCTCTGCGGCACCGACTCCATCCGCGACGTGATCCTGTTCCCCACAATGAAGCCGCTGGACAACTGAAATGGCTGAAAACGCCCCTGCGCCAAAAGCGGCGTGGGGGTGTTTTTTCTGTCCCCCACTTGCCAAATGCCGCACCGGATAGTATACTTAGCACATAACATCCCGTCGCGGTGCGTACAGTAGCACAGGCGCGAAGGAGGAGACTATGTACACCATCAACGACCTTTATGATCTGACACATACACTGGCGGGGGACTACCTGGCCCGCTTTACCTATCCCTGGGAGGCGCTCTCCGACCTGGCGGACTGCATCCGTGCGCTGGGTGCACAGCTGGATAGCGAATATCTGCCCTTTGGCCCGGAGGTGTGGGTGCACCGGACGGCGCACGTCGCGCCCACGGCGTCCATCACCGGGCCGTGCATCATCGGCCCGGAGGCGGAGGTGCGCCACTGCGCCTTTATCCGGGGCAGCGCGCTGGTGGGCGCCCATTGCGTGGTGGGCAACTCCGTGGAGCTGAAGAATGTCATCCTGTTCGACAACGTGCAGACGCCCCACTACAACTATGTGGGCGACAGCATTCTGGGCTACAAATCCCACATGGGCGCCGGTTCCATCACCTCCAATGTGAAGTCCGATAAGACCCATGTGGTGGTCACGGACGGCGCGGAGCGCATCGACACCGGACGCAAGAAGGTGGGCGCCATGTTGGGCGACGGCGTGGAGGTGGGCTGCAACAGTGTGCTGAACCCCGGCAGCGTCATCGGACGGGGCAGCCGGGTATATCCGCTGTCCTCGGTGCGGGGCACCGTGCCGGCGGCGAGCATCTACAAGCGCAGCGGCGACATTGCCGCCCAGCGCTGACAGGGAGGAAGAAAAATGGGTAAATATTTCGGCACGGACGGCTTCCGGGGCGAGGCCAATGTGACCCTGACGGCGGACCACGCCTATCAGGTGGGCCGCTTTTTGGGCTGGTACTGCGGTGAATGCAAGCGCCGCGGCGGCGACAGCGAGCCGGCAAAGGTGGTCATCGGTAAGGATACCCGCCGCAGCAGCTATATGTTTGAGTATGCCCTGGCCTCCGGACTGGTGGCCTCCGGCGCGGACGCCTATCTGCTGCACGTGACCACCACGCCCTCTGTGTCCTATGTGGCGCGGACGGAGGGCTTCGACTGCGGCATTATGATCTCCGCCAGCCACAATCCGTTCTATGACAACGGCATCAAGCTGATCGGGCGGTCCGGCGAGAAAATGGACGAGGACACCATCGCCCTGATCGAGGACTACCTGGACGGGAAGCTCAGCGTGTTCGGCCAGACCTGGGAGACGCTTCCCCTGGCGCAGCGGGACCATATCGGCCGCACGGTGGACTGGTCCGCGGGGCGTAACCGCTACGTGGGCTACCTCATCTCCCTGGGGATGTTCTCCTTCAAGGGGAAAAAGGTGGGGCTGGACTGTGCCAATGGCAGCGCCTGGATGATCGCCAGAAGCGTTTTTGACGCACTGGGTGCCACGACCTACGTCATGGGCGATGAGCCAGACGGCTTCAATATCAACAACGGCGTGGGCTCCACTCATATCGAGGCCCTGCAGCGCTTCGTGGTGGAGAAAGGCCTGGACGTGGGCTTTGCCTACGACGGCGACGCGGATCGGTGCCTGGCGGTGGACGAAAAGGGCCAGATCATCACCGGTGACCATATCCTGTATATCTGCGGCCGCCATATGAAGGAGCTGGGCGAGCTGCCCCACAACACAGTGGTGACCACGGTCATGTCCAACTTCGGACTGTACCGGGCCTTTGACCGGCTGGGGATCCGCTATGCCAAAACCGCTGTGGGCGACAAGTACGTATACGAGTATATGAGCAAAAACGGCTGCGCCCTGGGCGGCGAGCAGTCGGGGCATATCATCTTCTCCAAGTACGCCTCCACCGGCGACGGCATTTTGACCAGCCTGAAGCTGATGGAAGTCATGCTGGAGCGCAAGCAGCCCATGAGCAAGCTCACCGAGGGACTGACCATCTATCCCCAGGTGCTGGAGAATGTGCGGGTGCACGACAAGGCTGCCGCCCGTCAGGACCCGGCCGTGCAGAAGGCTGTGGACGACGTGGCCCGCCGTCTGGGCGATACGGGCCGTATTCTGGTGCGTGAATCCGGTACGGAGCCGGTGCTCCGCGTAATGGTGGAGGCGCCGGAGGATGCTATCTGCCGGGAGTGTGTGGCACAGGTGGCGGAGATCATCCGGGCGCAGGGACACGCGGTTTGAGTACGCAATAAGGGAACGCCGTACCGCGTTCCCTTATTTTTTGTTGACATTCGCAGAGGATACCTATATTATAAGGAATATTCTGAGAGGGGAGGGGCACCGTTATGACAGAGCGCATTACCAGCCGGCGCAATCCGCTGCTGGAACAGGTCCGCAGGCTGGATACGGCGGCGCTCCGGCGGAAGGCCGGGGTGTTTTTGTGCGACAGCCCCAAGCTGGTGGGCGAGGCG
>OOCQ01001988.1_pt1 | contig 10574 bp, 7 predicted proteins | sample 1671121 | NCBI WGS metagenome assembly OOCQ01 (sample SAMN06348124, study PRJEB24527) | human gut metagenome | biome: human gut; feature: ankylosing spondylitis patient; material: feces | host: Homo sapiens | place: China | collected 2015-10 | reverse complement strand
CGGTCTTCAAAAGCAGACAGAGCTGCTTTTGCCCCTTCTCCCATCGCTATGATTATCTGTTTATAGGGTACAGTCGAGACATCGCCCGCCGCATAGATACCGGGAACATTTGTCCGGCAATGCGCATCGATTACAATCTCACCCGGTTTATTTGTTTCGACAACATCGCGGAACACGCCGCTATTGGCAGCCAGACCAATTTGGACGAAGATACCATCCAGATCAATCACCCGCTCCACTTCCGTCTTACGGTCTTTTACACGAAGACCTGTCACCTTATCGCCGTTACCGATCACTTCCAAAGATTGGGAATGCAAGAAAATTTCCACATTCGGCAGGCTCTTCGCTTTTTCCTGCAGCACTTGATCGGCTTTCAGCTCGTCCATAAACTCCAGCACCGTCACTTTCGAGCAAATGCCTGCCAAATCTATAGCCGCTTCGATACCCGAATTTCCACCGCCGACAACCGCTACGTGCTTGTCTTTATAGAACGGGCCGTCGCAGTGAGGACAAAAAGCGACCCCCCTCCCGATATATTCCGCTTCGCCCGGAACATTCAACTTGCGCCAGCTTGCACCTGTCGCCACGATAACAGCAGGAGCAGAAAAACGTTCACCGGTAGAAGTGGTCAGAAGTTTCGCCGCTCCGTCCAGTTCGACTTTGTCTACACGGCGATGCTCCAATATATCGACCGGATAGTCGTTGATATGTGTCAGAAGGTCGTTCGCCAACTGCTGTCCGGTAGTCTGAGGAACGGAAATCAGGTTCTCGATGCCGACCGTTTCTTTGACCTGTCCTCCGATACGTTCGGCTATCACTGCAACATTCAAGCCTTTACGTGCCGAGTAGATGGCAGAGGCAGCACCGGCAGGTCCACCTCCCACTACTATCACATCATAGTTCTTAACAGGTTTTTCAACAGAGTTATCAACAATCCCTTCATTAATTCCGTATTGGGCTTCGAGTTTGGAAAGCAATTCTCCAAAATCACTACGGCCCACATTGATCAGTTTGCCATCGGCGAAAACAGAAGGGACTCCCTGTACTTTCATCACCTCAACTTCTTTCTGGTTGATGGCGCCATCCACCGTTTCATGGGTGATGCGGCTGTTGAGAGTTGCCATGACATTGAGTGCCTGCACCACATCCGGACAGTTGGTGCAAGTAAGAGAAACATAAGTCGTCAGCTTGATCGGACCGTTCAAGGCTCTGACACGTGCACAGATACTTTCGTCCGGTATATTTTTACCTTTTCCATCACTATTCAGGACAGCCAACAGCAGGGATGTAAATTCATGGCCGTTGGGTACTGCACGAAACCGGATACCAGTAGGCATCCCGTCTTTTACAATTGTAAATTGAAGCCCCTCTCCATCGGCAATGTTACATGACAAATGGTCCGAGCAAGATGCCACATCACTAAGCAGGTCTATCAGCTCCTGACGACTTTCATGATCAGGAGCGACTTGTATATCAAATACATATTGGGACACCAGTCCGGAGAAAATACCCGAAAGCTGGTCTTTCATTGCAGAGTCTAACATAACTTTAGATCTTACCAACCAAGTCGATGCTCGGCTTCAATGTTGCTTCGCCTTTTTTCCATTTTGCAGGACAAACTTCATTCGGGTGAGAAGCAACAAACTGGGCAGCTTCAACTTTACGAAGCAATTCGTCTGCATTACGGCCGATACCGTTATCATGGATTTCAGCAATCTTGATCTTACCTTCGGGATTTACCAGGAATGTACCGCGATAAGCCATACCCTCTTCTTCGATCATCACACCGAACGCACGGCTTAAAGCACCTGTCGGGTCTGCCAGCATCGGATATTTGATTTTGCGAATTGTTTCGGAAGCATCATGCCATGCTTTATGCACAAAGTGTGAGTCTGTACTTACAGAGTATACTTCGACACCCATTTCCTGAAATTTGCCGTACTTGTCAGCCATATCGACCAATTCGGTCGGGCATACGAATGTAAAGTCGGCAGGATAGAAGAAAAAGATGGCCCATTTGCCCTTGATATCTTCGTTACTTACGGTCTTGAAATTACCATTCTGAAAAGCTTGAACTTTGAATTCGGGTACTTGTGAATTGATAATTGGTTCCATGATTTTTACTATTTAATTTGTTACTACTATTTTTTGATTACTCTGCAAAGGTAAATCGTAAGGTGCTGATTGAAAGAATTTTTCAAATTGATAATTTTTATCTGCCGATAGACGGACTTCTATCGGCAAGCATACTTATCTACTATGACAATAGGAAGCAAAGTAATGTTTTCCGGAACAATAAAAATATACCTAATTGTAGGTAAAATACCTTTCGGCCATACCATGTGATTCTTTAATTGTTACCTTTGGATGTTAACTTAAAAATATTCGAAGATGAGAAGAGCAAGTTTGTATACATTTTCAGCGGGCCTGCTGCTCATTTGCAGCGCATGGCTTTCTTCATGCGTCTCACAAATACCCCTTACGCGGGAAAAACCAGCAAACAATTCCTCCTATCAAGTCGAATACCTGTTCGAACATGAAGGGTGTAAGGTTTATCGTTTCATGGATATGGGACATTACATCTATTTCACCAACTGCGAAGGAGATGTGACCAGTGTTGAAAGTGACAGCGTCCGCACAGTCAACCGGATCAGCCGCAAACCGATCATCATCAAAGAGCAGACGCTCGATTAGTCTTATACGTTTATCCCGTGTTTCCTAAAGATCGTTTTAGCATTGGCCAGGCGCTCTGCCGAAAGCGGTTCCACACCTTTCAGCTTATAATCCAGGCCCTGCGCCTCATATTTATAAGTTCCCATTGTGTGATAAGGCAGAAGCTCGGCTTTCTGAATCACCTTATAGCGGCTGACGTATCCGGCTAATTTTTCCAGATCCTCATCATTATCTGTCAGACCGGGAACGACCACATGGCGGACCCATACGGGAATGTCGCGTTTCTCCAACTCATCAAGAAAACGTAAAGTGTTATCAAGTTTCACAGCTGTCAGACGGGGATGAAGCCCGGCATCGATCGTCTTGATGTCCAACAGAACCAGATCGACATATTCAAGGACTTTCAAAGCTTTGCCGGAACAAATATATCCGGAAGTATCCAACGCCGTATGAATACCGTTCTCACGGCAAAGGCGGAAAAACTCTTTAAGGAATTCTGGTTGTAACAAAGGCTCGCCACCAGTAACAGTAACACCACCTTTAGCGATAAAATTCTTATAGCGCAGCACTTCGGCAAGCAGCGCTTCGGGTTCCAGCTGATAAGGTGTCTCACGCTTCACCTCCCAGGTATCCGGATTGTGGCAATACAGACAACGAAGCGGACACCCTTGCATAAAAACGACAAAGCGAATTCCGGGACCGTCAACGGTCCCGAAACTCTCTAAAGAATGTATGTATCCCAACATATTAATCAATGGACAATTGAGAATTGACAATTGACAATTATAAACTGCTGTTGATAGTGCGCGAGATGACATCGAGTTGCTGTTCGCGTGTCAGCTTGACGAAATTGACAGCATAGCCCGAAACACGGATCGTAAGCTGCGGGTATTTCTCCGGGTGCTCCATCGCATCTAACAGCAGGTCCTTATCGAACACGTTCACATTCAGATGCTGGCCACCATCAGGCGTGAAATAGCCATCCAAGAGGCTCACTAAATTACTCACCTGAATATCGCGCTCCTTGCCCAAGGTAGCCGGTGAAACGGCAAATGTATAGGAAATACCGTCATGCGCATGCTGAAACGGCAGTTTGGCAACAGAAGCCAAAGCGGCGACAGCCCCTTTCGTATCGCGTCCGTTCATCGGATTGGCTCCCGGAGCGAACGGCGTACCACCCGGACGGCCATCGGGGGTCGTTCCGGTTTTCTTTCCGTAGACCACGTTTGAAGTGATCGTCAGGATAGACTGTGTCGGAGTGGCCTTGCGGTATGTCTGATGCTGGCGCAGGTATTCCATGAACTTCTCGGTAATGTCGACAGCAATACTGTCCGTACGATCATCATTGTTTCCGAAAGGCACATATTCGCCTTCGCGTTCGAAGTCGACAGCCAAACCACGTTCGTCACGGATTACTTTCACTTTTGTGTCACGGATGGCAGCCAGCGAGTCGGCAACGATAGAAAGGCCGGCAATACCGGTTGCGCGGATACGTTCCACATCTCCGTCATGAAGCCCCATTTCGAATGCTTCATACGCATATTTGTCGTGCATGTAGTGAATGATCTTCAGTGCATTGACATAGACTTTAGCCAGCCAGCGCATCATCTGCTCGTATTTCTCCATCACTTCATTGTAATCCAGATATTCGCTGGTGATCGGCTCGAAGCGGGGAGCCACCTGCACGCCCGATTTCTCGTCACGTCCGCCATTGATCGCATACAACAGGCACTTTGCCAGGTTGGCACGAGCTCCGAAATACTGCATCTGCTTACCGATCTTCATCGGAGACACACAGCAGGCGATACCGTAATCGTCGCCATAGTCCGGACGCATCAGATCGTCGTTCTCGTACTGGATGGCGGAGGTATCGATCGATACTTTCGCACAGAAGTTTTTCCAGTTATCCGGTGCATTGTTGAACCAAAGCACCGTCAAGTTGGGTTCGGGCGCCGGGCCGAGATTATACAAGGTATGCAGATAACGGTAAGATGTCTTTGTCACCAACGAACGGCCGTCAACACCTTGTCCGCCCAGCGATTCTGTCACCCAAACAGGATCACCGGAGAACAGGTCGTTGTATTCCGGAGTACGCAAGAAACGGACAATACGCAGTTTGATAATAAACTGGTCGATCAATTCCTGTGCCTCTTCTTCCGTCAGCTTGCCTTCACGAATATCCTTTTCGATATAGATAGCGAGGAACGTGGAAGTACGTCCGAGAGACATGGCCGCTCCATCCTGATCCTTTACGGCAGCCAGGTAAGCCAGATACAAATACTGCACAGCTTCGCGGGCATCCTTGGCCGGGCGTGTCACATCGAAACCATAACCGGCACACATTTTCTCAAATGCTTTCAACGCTTTGATCTGTTCCGTTATCTCCTCACGGCTTTGAATGATCTCTTCCGTCAGTTCCTGGATATCGAGACGTTTCTGGAAACGTTTCTTCTCTTCGATCAGGATCTGAGTTCCGTACAGAGGCACACGGCGGTAATCACCGATGATACGTCCGCGTCCGTAAGCATCAGGCAGTCCGGTGATAATGGCAGAACGGCGTGCAGCTACCATCTCGTCCGTATAGGCTGAAAAAACACCTTCGTTGTGCGTCTTTCTGTATTTGGTGAAGATTTCTTTTGTCATCGGGTCCAGATGATAGCCATAGGCTTCCAGACTGTTTTCGACCATGCGGATACCACCTTTCGGAAAGATACCTCGTTTCAACGGGGCGTCTGTCTGCAGACCGACGATTACTTCGTTCTCCTTATCAATGTAACCGGGTCCGTATGTGTCAATCCCCTGAGGAAGTTTCGTTTCGGCGTCATATACTCCTTTTTCCCTTTCCACCTTAAACATTTCGGTCAGCTTGTTCCACACTTTCTTCGTTTTCTCCGAAGAGGGTACGAGGAACGTATCATCACCGTCATAAGGTTTATAATTGTTCTGGATAAAGTCTCTTACGTTGATCTCCTTTTTCCAGGTTTCTCCTTTGAACTGCGCCCAGTTCTCGTTTTCAAACTTCATAAGCTTATCTTGTCTATTTCGGTTTAGGCGTGCAAAGATACGTCTTTTCCCCCTATCTGAAAAGGATTGTAAAGGACGAGGGATGTTAAACCGGAGAAAATACCTACAAATAGGGATAAGGGAAATAAAAACGAAGCCCCGGCAGTACGAATACCGCCGGGGCCTGTTTTTTGTCTGCCGTCCGGTCTTCACAGAGGGAAAAGCAGTAGAACTTTTAATTTCATTACTTTAGTATTATTAATATTAAATCCGGCCGCTTGTTCGCCTGTCACAGGATACTGGGAACTGACGTTCCGCGCGGCCAAACATTTTAGAATTATTTGATTATAATTTCAATCTTATTCTACAACAGCCTTAACAGCTTCTTCGCCTTCAACAGCTACTACGACTACACCCTGAGGAGCAGCGATAACAGAGTTGTCAGAAGTGATCACCTTGTTGGCTACAACTTGACCAAGAACGTTAGTAACAACGACCTTTTTACCTGTTGCACCAGCAATTGTTACCTGGCCTTCGCCTGCGATAACCTTCACTTCAGATGTAGTGATTTCTTCGTTGTCTGTCGGCTTCAGGTCTGTATCATTGATAGCGAACAACTGGGCCTGTTCCTTGTTACCCAATACCAGGACACCGTTCAGGTAGCTTACATATTTCTTATCTGCCTTGTTTGCAGCAGGAGCCACTTCGATTCTGTAGTAACCTTCGTTGTCATCATCGATCGGGAATGCCCAAGTTGCATTTGTGATACCTTTCTTATCTGCGATATTCAAAGTATCAGCAGTCTTGGCAGCCGGTTTAGCGATAGCCAGAGAATCGTTGTTACCAAATTCTACACGGTTTGCATTAACGAAACCGATACGAGTCAAACCATCCTGGTCATATTTAACCGTATCGCTATTATGAGCTGTAGAGTCTGCATAGCTTACCATATAAGCCTTCGTGTCGAATGCGCCGACTTTAGCTGTATCGATAGCTTTTGTGATGTAATAAGCATAACGATAGTTGTCCGGACGATTTACATAAGCAGTATCCAAGCCAAGTACAAAATCATTGTCTGTTGCAGCAGCCTTCAATTCCAAGCCTGTACGTTTGATGACAGCGAACGGTCTAACAGCTGTTACCTTAGAAGCTTCATCGCCCTTCAGAGAGATAGTCACATTCTTAGGAGCATCTGCGATGTTCAGATAAGATTCTGTCACGGCAGATTCCAGATTGAATGCCCAGTTTGTGATCTCGTCTTCAGCCACAACTACAACTTTACCATTCTGATCAATTGCGATCTTTTCAGATTCCAAATTATTTGATTTCGATACATTCCACAACAACTCATACTGGCTTGCATTATCGTTTACACGACGCAATTTCACAGAATCTTTTGTAGCAACTTTGGTCAACATCAGGTCATTGCCATCAAATGATGCTGCATCATTTCTGAAATACAATGTATCTTCACCCAGATACAATTCGAAACCATAAGAAGCTGCGCTCAAATCAGTATCGTTCAACTTGAACAACCAACCTGCATTCTTGGCTTTCAGTTCCAAAGCCTTGTCTGCATCAGCAGTAGCAATTACAGAGGAGTCGGCAGCCATTGTCAAATAATACTTAGCCTCCGGATTCACGAAGTTTGTAGCAGTCAACTTGAATGTCAGATGTTCTTTGTCTGCATCATTGATGTGCTTGTAACCTAAGTAAGCATCTTTCTGGTCTGCAACAGCAGTCATTTCCAATGTGTCTTTACCGGCTGTTACATAGATATTGTTTTCTGCATCCTTAACGATGATCTTAGTTGCAGAAACAAAGAAGTTCTTATCTGCATCACGGTTAGCCAACTGATATTTACCATCCTGTTTGTTTGCTTCAGTCACGATCCACTGAGTAGCCGGAACATTGTTGTAAACAGCTGTTGCACCAACAATGTCATCACCTGTTGTAGAAGTCATTACCTGATACGGTTTTCTTGCATCCTCTTTCTTCAAGCTCTTGATAAAGAATACATCGCCTACTTCAAATGTAGGTTTCGGGCCTTCCAAGGATTTGAATGTAATAGTTGTATTTTCGTAAGAAGGATCACTTGTATTAGCAGCAACAGAAACTTCACGGTGAGAGTTGTTTGCCAAAGAGCGGATCACAACGACTGCCTTAGTCGGAGTAATACCTTCTGAATACCATTGGCCTTGAGTAGTAGCCGTCGGCATAAATGTATTGATCGTCACTTCATCACCGGCGATCAGTTCCGGATTAACAGTCAACTGATAAGCGAACAAATTAATACATTTACCAAATGCAGCCACAACTTCATTGTCTGTACCAGTAGAAGTCAATGTATCAGCCTTGAACATGAAATACTGTTCTTTTTCAGCCACATAGTTTGTATCGACAGACAAATAAGCCTGTTTACCATCAATCAAAGAGTCGACGATGGCGATGGCGTAATAACCTTCGGCATCAGCACCCGAAGCAACGATGTCTTTTGATTCGGTAGTTACACAATCAGCTTCAGCAGCCGTTCCAACAGCTATCAAATCGGTAGCGATTGCGACAGCGTCAGTAGGAACAGTTCCACCACCGCTAATAATTTCTTGTGTTAAGAAGTTTCTCTGCAAAGTCTCAAATCCAGTAGTTCCAAACTTCTTTAAATTATCATCTTCACGGCCAGTTTTGAACGTTGCTATTGCAGTTCCATTAACCTGATACGGGTTACTCATAAAGGCATTCATCACAGAGTCAACAACATGGAATGCCAATTTAGCATCAGCCTCAATATCTTTCAACATCTTGTCTGCTCTCTTAACAACGGCCTCATAATCTTTTAATTCTTTATTGTCTGCTTTCAGTGCTTCACCCTGTGTCAATTGAATTAGTTCAAAGTAATGACGCACTGAGTCTAATTTATTCAACAAAGCAGGATGCTCCTTACTTGATAATGATCTCAAATACTTCAATGACGTTTGGCTAAACTCAGTCAATGCATCATCCAAATCACGCTTATTCTCTGCCAAATTCAATAACAGATTGGTAGATGTTGCTTTACCTGCCTTAGCTCTATCAATAGCAGTCTTCTGCTCTGCCTTATAAGCTGCATAAGCCGGCTTGATGTCAGCAAATGCCTTTGCCAATGATTCTTTTGCTTTTGCAGACGCTTCAGCATAATCTGTTGAATAAACCGCAGTCGAATACATCTTTTCAAAAGGCACAGCACGCAACTTATGTTCAGAGAACAAGTTACCAATTTCACTGTTCTTTACATCATTAGAGAAAGTCAATTCAAACGAATCATTTGCTTCTTTACTCAAATCTGATGATGTCAATGTATAAGGATTTGTCTCTACATCTTTCAACCACAATCCCATGATATCGCAATCACCACTCTTGGGAGTTACTGCAGGAGCCTCAGCCGGAGTTCCTTCTGCCATCATTACTTTAACAGCGCCATCCTTTACTACCAACGCATACTGATACATTTTACTAGCTTCCGCATCATAAATATTCGTGCGAGCTTCCGGACCTTTATTAAAGGTAATCACACCATCCTCATCAATAGAAACCACATCGTCACTAACCGTCATGGCGCCAATGCCTTCAGAATCGATATAAGCATACTGGGCTTTGAAGAATGACGTTTGAGAAGCCTTGACATTTTCTTTTGAAATAGTCAAGGCTTGCCCCTCCTTGTTCACCAATTTGATTTCATAGTAGACACCGCCGGCTGCATTCACCTTCTGTTCTACAGTCGGTTTCCACAATGTTGCATTGAAGTCTTCGTAAAGCTTGATGTCATCAGCTTCCACTACAGCAACAGAATCTCTCTTGCCATCTTCGCTATGACCGATAATCACACGGCTGTTGGCATCTCCTGACAAGGCAACATGATAGTACTTGGTTGTATCCAAGACTTTCTGCGCCATTGCAGTCGAAGACAATCCACCAGCTACCAAAGCGGTAGCCAAAAGAGTAGAAAATCTTTTGTTCATAATCTAAAAATTAATTGTTAATAAAAGTGTATAAAAGTCCAACAACTAATTTCACGAAGGGGAGAACAACTCCCCGCGGATGATTATGAACGGGCATAAAAAAACGCGGGCCAATTGTCTATTATTAAACTGAAGGCTCTGCAAAGCCCGTATACCAATAATAGAACAATAGCCCGCGCCTTATACGATATAACACAATCCACTTCATATGGAGTGAATAAACTATACGTAACCAGCGCAAGCATTTACTGTCCATTATTCCGGTATACTTAAAATTTTGCAGATTTTCAGTTTGGAATAATCTTCGTAAAATGCTTACAATATGTAATCGATCCCGCACTCCGTGAGCCGCTGCCCACTACGGAATCGTTGCAAAGGTAAATAGGTTTTCCGAATCAACAAGAAAAAACAGGCATAATTTTCCAAAATATATGGGTTACAGGACAAAACAAGGTCGTTCATGCAACATATCGCCATGTTCAGAGGATAAAAGTAGACAATACCCTTGCAATGGCAATCCTCTATTTGGCAAAAGTTTTTTTAACAAAACTGTACACCCACTGTAACAGTTTTGTAACATCTCCCTTCTACCTTTGTCTGTAGAAAAGAGAAACACACACTTATATTACTTATTTTGAAGACGCGAAGAAATCACCAAGACCTTATTCCTAACTTTTATACGGCAATCCTCTTTCAGCGGAAAGAAACGGGTTGCCGTATATTTTTACCTAAACAATCCCGCAATACCTATAAATACTTTAAAAACCGAAACAATACGGATTTACCTCTTGTTTTGAGGGAATAAAACTAAGAAACAGTTTCTAAAGTAGTAATCATTTAAAAACGTAATGGTATGAAAGATTTATTAATCGGTATGGTAGTCGGAGGTGTCACAGGTTATGT
>OOCQ01001986.1_pt1 | contig 10580 bp, 9 predicted proteins | sample 1671121 | NCBI WGS metagenome assembly OOCQ01 (sample SAMN06348124, study PRJEB24527) | human gut metagenome | biome: human gut; feature: ankylosing spondylitis patient; material: feces | host: Homo sapiens | place: China | collected 2015-10 | reverse complement strand
CAACGACCCCGAGATTACAAATCACGTGCTCTGGCCAACTGAGCTAAAGAGGCAAGACCTTGCAGCCGTATTGGCGCTGTCTCAGAGGATGTGTCTTGAACACGGCTGCAAAGGTACGCATTATTTTTAAACTACCAAAACTTTTCGGGATTTTTTTTAATTTTCCCTCATTTTTTCTTTGAATTTAGTCAGTTGGACCTTCATAGAGTCCACACATTGGTCGATTGCCTCCTCAAAAGTGTCGCATGTCTTCTCTACGAAAAGTTTGCTTCCAGGCACCGAAACATTGAGGCTTGCCTCCTTATTCATGGCTGTTGCTGGCTTTACAACCTTCAGTTGAACTTCTACGTTTTGTATATCTTCGTATGCCTTGACTAATTTCTCTGTTTTCTTCTCGATGAATGCCTTCAGTTGTTCTGTTGCATCAAAATGAATTGACTTAATCTTAATTTCCATAGTTAAATCTCCTATTATTTAAAGGTTATTGTCGCGGATGGGCGACTTTATATATTTCTTTCAGTTTCTCAAACGTCGTATGCGTATAGATTTCTGTCGTCGACAGGCTTTCGTGTCCCAACAGTTTCTGCACGCTTTCCAGACCGGCACCATGATTCAGCATTGTCGTTGCAAATGTATGCCGCAATACATGCGGTGTCTTCTTTTTCAGGGTGCAGACCCTCGACAGATTCTTCACCACCCTATATCTCACCGCAGCGCCATCCAGTCTTTTTCCTTTTATGTCCACGAACAGCGCATCGTCCAAACGGGCCACCTCGGAGTCTCTTATACCTATATAATATATAATAGCACCTTTCAGTTCCTCCCCAAACGGAATTATACGTTGTTTGTTCCTCTTTCCGGTCACCTTCAGGCTCATCGTCTCAAGATTCACCATATTGTCGTTCAGCGAAACGAGTTCCGAGAGCCTGACGCCCGTCTCATAGAACAACAGCAATATCGTCCTTTCACAGACATCATTAAAACTTTCCATATTCCACATCCGACTGTCAAGCAACGCCTGCATGTCGTCGTCTCTTACGAAACAGGGAAGTCTTTTTTCCTTTTGCGGTCCCTTCACCATTCTCACCGGATCTTTTTCCACCAGTCCTTCTGCGAGGGCGAAGCGATAAAACGACCTTACTGCGCTCAGTCTTCTGTTTACAGATGCGGCGCTGTTTCCACGGTCCATCATACTTTCCATCCAGCCTCTCACTACATCACCGTCTATCGTCTTCCAATCCAGTGTCTCATCAATGGCTGTATAGTATTTCTGGAATTCCTCAAGGTCGAGACTGTATCCTTGCAACGTCTTTTCCGAGTAGTTCCGCTCATACTTCAAGTAATCAATAAACCTCCTTACCGCATTCACTGTATTAACAATTACGTTTTCGCCACGAAAATACAGTTTTTCTGTCAAATGACAAAATTTTACGGCAATATTTTTTCATAAAGCATGAAACATACATAAAAGCAACACGATATATATATTTTTTTTTCATTTCATCAGATATAGCCTACGCATTCAACGTATGTACAAAAAAAAGATGATACAACCATGTGAGTTACACAATTGTATCATCTTCCGACGCTTTGCTTTTTTTTCAGCAAGCCTCTGTATTCTTTTGATTATTTACCTAAGTACACCTCCTGTGACAAAAGAATTTGTTTTATTTTTTGTTACTTGAACGTTCTTTTCCGACAAAGAGGCTTATTCCTCAGCGTCTCTGAGCTTCTGAACGTAGATAGCGCGCTCCATCTTGAGTCTTTTGAGAACAGATGGCTTGTCGAACTGCTGACGTGAGCGGAGTTCTTTAACAACACCTGTCTTCTCAAACTTTCTCTTGAACTTCTTCAAGGCTCTCTCGATGTTCTCGCCTTCTTTAACTGGTACAATAATCATTTTTCTTTTTAATTTTATTTGGTTATACTTAATTAATTATCTATCAATGCTTTTTATTAGCGGCTGCAAAATTACTTCTATTTTTCAAATCCTGCAAGTTTTTACGTCAAAATATAAGAAAGTTGCATACTTTCCCCTGAAAAGTCGCCAAGTTTCCCCTGAAAAGCTGCTAAGTTTTCCCTGAAAAGTAAGTCAGTTTCCCATAGGAATGACTACTTTCCGAATTCTTTCAGTTTGTCGCCGTCTATAAATACAAAGCCGCCCTTTCTTGCCACGATTACTCCGTCGGCAAATCTATACACACCAAACACGTCATCGTCAAGCTCTACCTTCAGCTCGATATCCTTGTCTGTAATAAAGAACCGCGTTCTCCCGCTGTTGTTCTTCATAAACGACAGGTTGTCAAGCTCAAGACATTTCGTGTAAACGTTTGATGCATCATAACTGCGTACCACATTTCCGTCATCCTTTATTACAAAAGCGCTGTCCTTGTCGTTCACGACGATACACCCTTTACCTTTGTCCAGACATTCAAACCGGCTTCTTTTCTCCACGCCGAGATACGCCTGTCCCTTAATAAAATTCCGGAATTTACCATACGTCTTCTTCGGATACTCCACGGTACGGACATCTCTCATGTCCTCCGACAGCCAGACAATAGAATTTTTGAAAAGCAAAGTCTTCAAAGTTTCGCCATTTGCCAATGTATCACGGACGGCGTTTATGCCTTTGGAAAAGGTCTGTCCCATGATTCCTCTTCCGCTCCGCGAATAAAGTTCCATATAGAACGTCTTGCCCAGGTTCACTTTTTTATCGTCGTCATCAGTTCCGTAGCCGTTGCTGAAGACAGAGAGTTTCAGCGAATCCGCCTTCAACACGATATTACCTCCTATGGCATCAAGTTTTGTCCTCCACATTTCATTCAGCATCATGTCAAAGCAATAGACGTTGGAACAGTCTGCCATATATACATTCCCGTTCTCAAAACAGATATTGGAACCGAGATAGCCCAGCGGCTTTCTCATTGGGTAGCACAGATAATAATAATAATAATAATGTGGCGGTCCAAGCAAAACTGTCGAAAGAAAAGAGCCGACAAGACCACCCACAAAGAAAGCTGATGCGTCTAAGCCTTTGTCGTATGCCCTGACCTTCTTCTTGTACACCTTTCCCGTTTCGAGGTTTATCTTGTATAAATTGTCTGCAACGGCAAACAAAGTCTTCTCGTCATACAGTTGGGTGTAGCATCTTTTGGCTTGCGAAGCCCATCTGTCACTTTTCCACAAAAACGAACCGTCGGAAATCCTGTATGCGAAAAGATCCGGAAAGGCATCATTCCCCACGCCAAGCACGATATCTAAGGAGTCATTGACATAGATCGGAGTAGTCTGGATGAAAGACTCCACCTTGCCTGTTTCAAGCTTTCTGAACTCCACGTAATTGCGTATTGCCTTTTCCTTCCCCACTTCAAGCTGCATCACGGAAACCATATACGGACCATTGATGGAAAAGGAAGTGGTCTTTGGATTTATCTTCTTTACCCAAGCGGCTTTTTTACTGTCTTTGGCTGAGTATACGCTAAGGAGTCCCACATCACCCGTTTTTCCCTTCTTCGTCGTGTCGCAGGTAATAATGGCTACATAGCTGCTGTCCTTGGAGAAGACAGGAACCAGCGTGCCGCCGTTTCCACCCATGCGGAGTCCATAGAACTCCTTGCCACGAGCATCTTTGCCGTAGCTCAGTATGTCTGACGGCAGGCTATCGCCGTCTGTCTTTTCTTTCTCCGCAAAGCGGCTTGCTGCCGACTGTCCACAAGTTACAATCATCATCAAGGCGACAAGCACGCTGTATTTCCGAATATTCATCATATCCTTGCGGTGTTAGTCTTCAACCATTCCTTTTCTTCGTCGCTGAGCAATGGGGAGAGCTTCTCGTATACCATCTTGTGATAGTCGTTGAGCCATTGTTTCTCTTCTGCCGTGAGCATAGTCAGGTCTGCGCAGCTGAGGTCTATCGGACAGAGGGTAAGCGACTCGAACTGCAGGAACTTGCCGAAGTCCGTCTCCATATAGTCTTTTATCAGCAGCGTGTTTTCTATTCTCACTCCGAATTTACCTGCAAGATACAGTCCCGGCTCGTCGGTCACAGTCATTCCTGCCCGCAATGGTGCCGGCTTCCATTCCATACGAATCTGATGAGGACCTTCATGAACATTGAGGTAGCTCCCCACTCCATGTCCGGTGCCGTGCATGAAGTTCATGCCTTCCCTCCACATTGCCTGTCGGGCGAGTATGTCGAGTTGGGTGCCGCTTGCCATATTCGGGAACTTGCAAAGTTCCAGCTGTATGTGTCCTTTCAGAACGAGTGTGTACACATGGCGCTGCTCCTCTGTAACCGGACCGAGCGGAATGGTTCTCGTAATGTCCGTCGTACCGTCAAGATACTGCGCTCCGCTGTCGAGCAAGAGGAAGCCCTCCGGCTTCAGCTTCACGTCGGTTTCCTGTGTCGCCTCATAATGCACGATGGCGCCATGCTCCTGATAAGCGGCTATAGTATCGAAAGAAACATCCTTGAACAACGGCTGTTCCGCTCTGAGTGCCGTCAGTTTCCTGTCCACAGTAAGCTCCGTCTCGCCTCCTGCCTCTACTGCCGGCTGTAGCCATTTCAGGAATTTCACCATCGCCACTCCGTCTTTCAGCATCGCGCTACGGAAGCCTTCTATCTCCTCCGCATTCTTCACGCTCTTCATATACGGTACGGGCGACTGCTCTCTGACGACCTTACATCTGGCGGAATTATACACCGCATAGTTTGTTGATGCCGGATCGAGGAGGATGTTATAGCCATGATAACGTTTCAGCCCTTCGGCAACCATACCGTAGTCCTCCACCCTTACTCCAAGCTTTGCGAGATAAGCACCAGCCTCGGCATCCACCTTTACCTTATTAATATATAATATAGTGTCGTCTTCGTCAATCAGAAGATACGAAACGAATACCGGATTGCAATGCACGTCGGAACCTCTCATATTCAGCACCCAGGCAATATCATCCAAGGCGGAGATGAGCATTCCGTTTATTCCCCGCCCAGAAAGAGCCTTGCGTATACGGCGAAGCTTGCTGTCTGCGCCTTCTCCGGAATATTCCGCAGGATGGATTTCCACCTTCCCGTCAGGAATAGCAGGGCGGTCTTTCCATATCTTCTCCAGCGGATCGAAGTTTGTACGCACGGTTATTCCTCCCTGTCTGCGCAGGTCTTCTGCAAGCTGCTCCACCTCACCTACAGAATTCACATACCCGTCAAGTCCGACAACGGCTCCCCCAGACACATGTGCCAGGTTCACGCCGAGCCATTTGGCAATAGAGGGAGTGCCCTCTATACGCTCCTTCATCAACACGAATTCCGTATCTCTGAGCTGTTCCTCGGCAGCAATGAAATACCTGGAGTCGGTCCAAAGGGCAGCACGCTCCATCGTGACGACAGCCGTTCCAGCACTTCCGTCAAAACCGCTTATCCACTTTCTGCCTTCCCAATGCTCCGGCACATACTCCCCGTTATGCGGATCAGTACTCGGAAAGATGAAGGCGTCAATCTTTTCCTGACGCATCACCTCTCTCAGCATCTCTAACCTTTGTCTAATAATTTCGTTCATACAACTGCGTTTTATCAAGTATTTGCAAAATCTGCATTACAAAGGTATTGCATTTCATAATTAATAACAAATTATAAGCCAAATAAGTTGCGTATTATCGACTTTTTTTTGCTAACTTTGCGGTGAAAATCAAAGATAACACATCATATACAATAATAAATTAAAAACTATGGAATTCTTAACTAACGAAAAACTTGTTATCGTCGGAGCCGGCGGTATGATTGGTTCAAACATGGTACAGAGCGTTCTTATGCTCGGTCTTACACCAAACGTATGTCTTTATGACATCTATGAGCCAGGTGTTCATGGCGTATTCGATGAAATCCAGCAGTGTGCCTTCCCAGGTGCCAACGTTACTTACACCGTTGACCCGAAAGAGGCTTTCACCGGCGCTAAATACATCATATCATCAGGTGGTGCTCCTCGCAAGGACGGCATGACACGTGAGGACTTGCTGAAAGGCAACTGCAAGATTGCTGCTGAGTTCGGCGACAACATCAAGAAATATTGCCCTGACGTAGAGCACGTGGTTGTTATCTTCAACCCTGCTGACGTTACAGCTCTTACTGCACTTATCCACTCTGGTCTGAAGCCAAACCAGCTTACATCTCTCGCTGCCCTCGACTCCACTCGTCTGCAGCAGGCTCTCGCTCTTGAGTTCGGCGTTCAGCAGGATAAGGTTACCGGTGCCCACACATACGGTGGCCACGGTGAGCAGATGGCTGTATTCGCTTCTCAGGTTAAGGTTGACGGCAAGCCTCTCTCAGAGATGGGTCTTTCTGCTGAGCGTTGGGAAGAGATCAAACACCACACCGTACAGGGTGGCTCTAACATCATCAAGCTCCGTGGACGCAGCTCTTTCCAGAGCCCTGCATACAACGCCGTTAAGATGATCGAGGCTGCTATGGGTGGCAAGGAGTTCACACTCCCTGCAGGATGCTATGTCAACAACGACAAGCTTGGCTTCAAGAACGTTATGATGGCTATGCCTACTACTATCGACAAGACTGGCGTTCACTTCGTTGAGCCTACAGGCACAGAAGAGGAAATCGCTGCTCTCCGCAAGTCTTACGAGCACCTCTGCAAGATGCGCGACGAGATTGTAGAGCTCGGCATCGTTCCTCCTGTAGCTGAGTGGACTAAGATGAACCCGAACTTGTAATCTGACTGTTTGTTAAATTACAATCGTTATATAAACGGACGACTAAAGAACAATTCTTGGTCGTCCGTTTTTTTATCATAATAGATATAATATCCAAACTGCCTGTTTTTGTATTGTCCCAGATATTCACTATCTTTAGATAAGACAGGCTGCATTTCGGCAAAACAAAATGAAAGTCTTGCGCCTTTCATTTTGTTTTGCTCTCAATTTTGATAAAATCTTCACACTCGGAAGTGAGAATAAATTCTCTCTTCGCTCGCTTAATCAGATTTTTGCACTATCTTTGCACGGACAAAAGAAAGATTATGCAGAGATGGTTAAAGATACTGTTGGTTGTTGTCACACTGTCAACGTGCGGCATCACTCCGGTTTTCGCATCCGGTCATACTACAGATGACGGTAAGCGGAAGCAGGGCGATATGCTCGTGGAACAACAGGACAACCGACAGGCAGTGCTTAGCAACGCTAACGAACTGGCACACCTCTGCTGCTCAAGACCGGAACGTGTCATACCGTCGTCATCAAACTTCTACAACACGCTGCGCACTCCGGCTAAGCCAAACACATTGTTTCACCTTCAAAAAACATCTTTCTGCCACTACCGTGGACTGGGCGTTCCCATCTCACGTAGGATAGCGGCTATGCCCTCGTCGGCTTATTATGTGCTGACGCTGCGGCGTCTGATTTGTTAGCTCTTCCTCTATGCAACAGGCATAACGGGACTTGGCTGCCATAGCCCCTACGAGAAAGAAAGAAAAACTGCCGAAGAGCATGTCTTTGACATGCACGGCTTTATAACAAACCAGAAATAAAAAGAAAAAACATAATGGCAAAATTCAATAACCTGACAATGTCGAAAGACCTTGCCAAAGACAATCGTATATCAACAACAAAATCGTTTTTCGGCCTCTGCTCCAAAACCAGATATGGTGCTACGGGCAGTCTCATAACAGGTTCCCGACGCGAATACACCGCCGAGGCTGGCTCCAAGATAGAACGTGCCCTGAAGGCGTCTGCCGACAAACAGGCTGCACAGTTGGCTACTATCGGCAAGCTGCCCACAACGACACTCGGCAACTATCTCCTTGAAGAGTGTCATTCCGCCGACAACGAGTTCGCAGCCCTCCAGCTATACCAATACTCACAGATGAGATACCAACCCGTAAGCGACGTTTGCATCTTTGAGGGTGACGACGCAAAGACCGTAGTCGGCCATCTGTAAGGGACACTGTTAGTTGACGAGTTGACGAGTTGACAAGTTGACGAGTAGACAAGTTGACAAGGAGATTTGCTTCACTTGTTTATAAAAACACAAACAACGTCTGTCAAGAGAAAACGACTAAATTCTTTGTCAACTCATTAACTTTTCAACTCGTCAACCGCTTCGCAAGTTGACCACTTGCAAAAAACAATCAGTAATATCGACAATGGGGATGACAAGTCTACACGACCTGTCATCCCCTATTTCACAAGAAGAAACAGACCTTGTTTGAAAGGTAATGCAAACCGAATGGAGAACGAAATATTTTTTTTATTTCTTATCCTGAGGTGCCGCTTACTTTATACAGAGGTAATAATAATTTTTAATATGATAAGCAAAGTCTGTTTTTTTATTAATATTTATATAAAGCAATCCGCCCAAGTTCCACACTCCATGTCGGTAATACCTTTCCCCACGGATGAATTATTTTATTCTCCCACGGATATTATTTATTCTCCCACAGATATCACTGATTCACACAGATTTTCCATCCGGACCATTGGATTATTCATCCGTGGAATTTAAACGGATACCACTTAGCACACGGATATTATTTTATAGCACACGGATCTCACTCTCACAGATCTTTTCCTCCGGACCATTTATTTTTTTGAACACGAATCAAACGAGATTTGTCGAAGACCCACTGACCAAAGGGAAGTAATCTTTTCCATCCGGATCATTGGATTATTCCATCCGCACGGTAAATCCATCCGTGTGCCAAAACATTGATATTCGAAAAATTACTTCCCTTTGGTCAGTGGGTCTTCGACTAATGCATCCAATATAGCATACATTATTATACTCCTATCTGGTTTTCCACAAGTCTATAATATTCGCCATGTTTCATCAGTAACGTCTCATGTTTACCCATTTCTATAACCCGGCCTTTATCCATAACAATTATTTCGTCAGCATTTCGCACTGTACTAAGCCTATGGGCAATAAGCAGAACAGTCCTTCCCTTATAAAAGCGTCCAAGTGTATCAATAATTTTCATTTCCGTATTGGCATCAAGAGCATTTGTTGATTCATCCATAAAAAGATATTGTGGATTACGGTATATTGCCCTTGCAATCAGTATTCGTTGTTTCTGTCCGGCACTCATACCCATTCCATTATGTCCGATTTTTGTATCGTATTTTAATGGAAGCGTCTCTATATAGTCTTCTATTTGGGCTATACGACATGCTTCCTTTAGTCTTTCCTCATCATAGTCTGTATCTGACATTGTGATATTGCCTGTTATTGTATCAGCGAACAGCACACCGTCTTGCATGACAACTCCACACCTTTTTCTCCAAGAATCCAGGTCAAGGTTCCTTAAATCTTCATTTCCTATTTTTATGTCTCCTGTATAGCCTTTCGAATATCCAAGGATAAGTTTCATAATTGTTGTCTTCCCACTACCGCTCGCTCCAACAATGGCTGTAACTTTTCCTTGTCTGATATTTATGCATATATTGTCAAGCGTAGGAAGCGGAGAAAACCGGTCGTATCTGTATGTGACATTATTAACCATAATATCATTATTGTTATCTTCCTCTCTGACTAATTCTTTTACACCGTCATTTTCGTCCTCTGTGTTGCATATCGCATTTATTCTTTCCATACTTATTTTCACGTCTTGTAAAGAATATACCAATTCGATGAGCTGTTCTACAGGAGAAGACATCTGGCCTATCACATATTGTATAGCAAGCATCATTCCAAATGAGATGTCCCCGTTTATAACAGCTAAAGCCGCCAATACCGTTATTGTAATATTCTTGGAGTTGTTAATAAGAACAGACCCGGCAATTTCTGCTTGTTGCAGATTCAGAGACTTTAACTGCAATGTGAACAACTTTTCCTGTATATCTTTCCATTCTTCCCTTCTCCGCATTGCACATCCTTGAAGTTTTATTTCCTGTACATTTGTTATAAGTTGCCATACATTGTCTTGGTTTTCCGCAGATTTCTCAAACACATCGTAGTCTAACGACTTACGCTTTTTTATAAATACAAATGACCACAAGATGTATAATGCTGTGAAGAAATAGTAAATGACAAACATTAAAACACTGTAATGAAGCAGTATTATAGAAAAAGCGACAAATGTTAGTACAGCAAAGGATATTGACAGCAATTGTCCTGTCAGGAAGGACTGTATTCGACCATAGTCATTCATTCTTTGCAGGATGTCTCCAGTGTGTCTTGCGGAAAAGAACGACATGGGAAGTCTGAAAAGCTTTTCTATAAAGTCCGTGACAATGGACATATTTAACGAAAAGCCAACATGCAGCAGTATTCTCCTGCGTAAGAAATCAAGCCCTGTTGAACATACAGACAGCATGAGCTGTCCGATAAGTATCAGCCACACAAAAGATATATCACGAGAATTAATGCCTTTGTCAACAAGAGATTGTGTCAGAAGCGGGAATATCAATTGTATCAGACAACCAACAAATAATGTGAGGAATACTTTCAGGAAGTGTTTCTTATATTGTTTTATATATCTGAGAAAGAAGCCGAAAGAAAGGTTGTCTTCTTTTTTTAGTTTCTTATCTGTCCTTAATTCCGCAACACTTTGATTTAACTTTATTTATAAGTACCTGAGCAACAA
>OOCQ01001978.1_pt1 | contig 10598 bp, 8 predicted proteins | sample 1671121 | NCBI WGS metagenome assembly OOCQ01 (sample SAMN06348124, study PRJEB24527) | human gut metagenome | biome: human gut; feature: ankylosing spondylitis patient; material: feces | host: Homo sapiens | place: China | collected 2015-10 | reverse complement strand
CACGAGCAGATAAGGAAATGATTAAAAGAATGTTGGCTGTCTATTTTGAACAGAATGTTACAACAAGTCAGTTTGAAGATTATGACGGAAAGAGGTGGTATGATGGCATTCAATAAATTATTTGGTAAATTCAAAAAGAGTGAAGTTGAAGATGAAGAAGAAATCAAAGTGCAGGATTATCTTGATATGATTGCACCTTCAACAATACGTTTCTATACAGAATATTTTATTTGTGGAAACAGCTGTAAATGTGTGTGGGCAGTGCGGGAATGGCCAACCACAACCGAAGAACAAGCGATTTTGGCGCACCTTGCAGACAGAAATTCTGTGACGCTCCGCATTTACAACAGACTTGTGGACAGTGCGGAGCAGCGGCAAATTGTTCAGCACGCTACCCGGCGGAACAAACTGATGTCCACCACCAACGACGTGACGGAATCCCTGACAGCGGAAAGTAATTTGCAGGATGTAGTGCAGCTGATTGCTGACCTGAGACGAAACAAAGAACCGCTGCTGCACTGTGCTGTCTTTATCGAATTAAAGGCGAATTCTGAGGACAAGCTGAAAGAACTGCAATCGGATATTTTAATGGAATTGACACGTTCCAAAATTACAGTAGACAGGTTGATTCTGCGTCAAAAAGAGGGCATGATTTCGGCTTTGCCCTTTGGATACAATGCGTTTAGAAGTCTGTATGAACGTGTGCTTCCGGCGAGTTCTGTGGCAAATCTCTATCCGCTGAATTATTCCGGCAAAACGGATGAAAAAGGTTTTTATATCGGTCGGGATAAGTTTGGCACGAACATTCTGGTAGATTTTGACAAGCGCAGTGATGATAAAACCAATGCCAATGTGTTGATTCTGGGCAACAGCGGTCAGGGGAAATCTTATCTTATGAAACTGTTGTTGACAAATCTGCGTGAATCCGGGAAAAGTGTGATTATTCTGGATGCAGAACAGGAATATGCTGATCTGACGAACAATCTTGGCGGCACTTATCTGGATTTCATGTCGGGAGAATATATGATCAACCCACTGGAACCAAAAAGTTTTGGCGAAGCAGAGCGTGATGAAACTTCACCGGAGCCGTTCCGGAAAGTGACAAGGCTTAGTCAGCATATCTCTTATCTCAAGGACTTTTTCCGAGCTTACAAGGGTTTTTCCGACAGTGAGATCGACACCATTGAAATTATGCTGATGAAGCTGTATGCGCGGTTTGACATTGACGATCTGACGGATTTTAACAAGCTGAAACCAACGGATTATCCGGTGATGCAGGATTTATATGATCTCATTGAAAAAGAGTTTATGATCTTTGATCATGAGAAAAAGCGCTTATACACAGAGGAAACTTTGCAGAATATTTGCCTGGGACTGCACTCTATGTGTAAAGGTGCGGAGTCGAAATACTTTAATGGGCATACGAACATTAAGGATTCGCAGGTTCTGTGCTTCGGCGTGAAAGGTTTGATGGATACCAACAAACGGCTGAAAGATACGCTGTTGTTTAACATCCTCAGCTATATGAGCAATCAGCTTTTGGGGGTTGGAAATACCGTTGCAGCAATTGACGAATTGTATTTGTTCCTCACAAATTTAACAGCCATCGAGTACATCCGTAATGCCATGAAGCGTGTGCGCAAAAAGGAGTCGGCGATGGTGATCGCAAGTCAGAATGTGGATGACTTTTTGATTCCGGAGGTACGGGAGTTGACCAAACCGCTGTTTGCAATCCCAACTCATCAATTTCTGTTCAATGCTGGAAACATCGAGCCAAAGGCGTATACGGATACTTTGCAATTGGAGATGTCGGAGTTTTCATTGATCAAATATCCGGAACGTGGTTCTTGTTTGTATCGATGTGGAAATGAGCGGTATTTGCTTCAGGTACATGCGCCGGTTTACAAGGAAAAGCTGTTTGGAAAGGCAGGGGGAAGATGAGCGTCACAGTCGCTGCTGCTGCCAAAAAAATTGCTGTCTACCTTGCCACGGATAAGCGGACATGGAAAGTGGTTGGCACGATTATCGGTATTGCAATCGCCATTGTGTTACTGCCTGTCATGCTTCTGCTGGCAATGGAAAATCAGTTGTCATCTGCGGAAACCCAGAGCATCGATTATTCTGACTACGTGCAGAATCTCTCTGCCCAGCAGCAGTCGCAGCTTTCTCAGATGGAATCGGACGGAACAGCTATTGCGGATGCGCTGACGAAACTGAACCTAAAAAATCAAATCGTGAAAGCACAGATGCTCTATCTCACCTATTTTGAGGATATGAGCTACGCGCAGGCGGCGGAGGTCACGGGAAAAACGGTAAAACAGATCACCAACATGGTGTATCGCGGAAAAAAGAGCCTGCGAAGGCTCTTAGAACGGGAGGGGATCACAGATGCGGAGTTATGAGGAGCGCGTCGCGGAGACAAAGCGGCGCATCGCCAAAATTGAGCGGGAGAAACGGCGGCGGCGCAATACGGTCACCATGGCTTCCGCCGTGGCGGCGTGCCTTGCGTTGCTCATTGGCGCGTCCCTCGCCATGCCCGGCATTGCCGCGAGCATCCAGACAGGCGACTACTCCGGCTTTGAAACGGCGGCAAGCATCTTTCACGGCGGCGCTGCCTTGGGATACATCGTCATCGGGCTGCTGGCTTTTTTACTCGGCGTGTGCGTGACCGTTCTGTGCTTCCGGCTGCGTCAGATGAGCCGAGAGGACGGGCAGGACAGGGAAAGCGAGGATGCGCATGGAGCTGATTGAGAACCTGCTGCAACTGCTGACCACGTTCGTCGGCGCACTGCTTTCGGGTATCGCCTACCGAAAAAGTGGGCGGCAGACGTATTTCCTGCTGCTGTGCTTCTACGGCTGCTTTGCCCTCGGCGCGCTCTACTGGACGCTGTATCTGCTGCTGTTCGATACCACACCGCGCGTTTTCTATGTCTCGGAGTTCGGCTGGGTGGCCAGCGTAATTTTCCTGCGCATTTTGCAGGCCACGCTCACCACTCAGGACGAGCGCAGCTTCCGCAGCCGCTCTGCATGGCTTTCGCCGCTGATCGGCGTACCGCTGCTGGCGTTCTACTGCACCTTCGGGGATATTCTCTCCAACCTGATCTGGTGCGGCATGATGATTTGGCTCTCCTTCTGCGCCATCCGTGGACTGGTCTACGCCAATGGGCAGACAGGCACGGCGCGGAATATGCGGTACTACCACATCGGCGTGCTGTGCTTTGCGTTTGCGGAGTATCTGCTTTGGACGGTGGGCTGCTTTTGGCCGGATACCTCTCTGGCAAGCCCCACCTTCTGGTGCGATATGCTGCTGACGCTCGCCATTCTCGGCCTGCTGCCCGCCACGAGAAAGGCGGTGGACGCATGACCTACATCGAAAACATCTTCCTCTGCATGGTATCTCCCCTGCTGGTGGCCGCTTTGTGCATGGGCAGGCGGCAGCTCCGCTTCTTCCTGTTCTGCATTGCCGGGATGGGGGTGTGCCTGCTTTCGGCCTATATCAACACCTTCCTCGCGGCGGTGTGTCAGGCGGACGCCCTTGCCGCCACGGCGGAGATCGCGCCGGTGGTGGAGGAAATGATGAAGCTGCTGCCGCTGGTGTTCTATCTTCTGGTATTCGAGCCGGAGGGGGATAAAATCAAGGTTGCGGCAATAACGGTCGCCCTCGCCTTCGCCACCTTCGAAAATGTGTGCTATCTGATCCAAAACGGCGCAGACCGCTTCTCCTTCATCTTCTTCCGGGGCTTCGGCACGGGAGCAATGCACGTCCTCTGCGGACTGATCGTAGGCGGCGGTCTTGCATACACATGGCAGCGGACGTGGCTGAAGGTGGCCGGCACTTGCGGTCTGCTGTGTGCGGCGATAACATTCCACGCCACCTACAATCTGCTGATTGCCTACGGCGGTACGGCGCAGTACATCGCCTACGCCATGCCGGTGCTGCTGGTGGCGGCGGTAAGATTGTCTGCTTTCCGATTATCGCAGAGAAAATAACTGAACATCCTCTACTTGAGAGCTGCTTTTTGGCGGCTCTCAAATTTTTTTAAAAAATTTTTCGTTTTTGGTGAGAGTTTTTTCGATTTTTTGTACCTATATAAGTGAAAGGGTTTTTATTACAGTTTCAGACAAACCGGGAAGGGGGTCAAAGGATATGTACGATACCGCAAAACGGGTCGCACTCGTCAAACAGCGGGTGTGGGAAAACACCCGCCGGAGGCAGCGGCGGGGCATATATAGATTGAGCACCGCGTGTATGCTGCTGTGTACAGTGCTGATGCAGGCGGCGGGCATGATCATCGGGAAGGGACAGACTGCCACAAGGGGAGTGTTCGGCACGATGCTTCTTCGGGAGGACGCGGGCGGCTATGTGCTGGTGGCCATCGTTTCCTTTGCGGCAGCGGTGGTAATTACAGTCCTGTGTTTCCGGCTCAGAATCAGAGAAAACCAGAAAAAAGACGGGACGGACAAGCCGAACCGATACGAACAGGAGGAGACAAGCCAATGAAGAAACGAATACTCAGCATCCTGGTGATATGCTGCATGGTATTGGGTCTTTTGCCCACAACAGCCTTTGCCGATAATGACAGTGTAAAAAAAGCCATACAGCTTGGCACAAGTGGGATCAGCGGTTATGACAGTACAAACAGCAGCTATGACTATATTCATTTTGGCACATGGAATAACAGCACCGTCAAATGGCGTGTGCTGGATACAAAAACCAATATGCCCAATGCCCGGGAGGAGGACGGATTTTTTCTGCTCTCTGATGCACTGCTTGGGACAGGGGAATATGGCGGCGTAGAATTTGATTATACGACCCCATATTTCAACGACTGGAAGGGCAGCCGTGCGCAGGACTGGTGTAATGACTTTTACAGCAGAAGTCTCAGCATTACGGAGCAAAAAGCTGTTTTGGCAACCAGCAAAAGTGATGCTCTATACGGTATGTACTATGCCGCTTCTGACAACATCCTGGATGGGGACAAGGTGTTTTTCCTCTCGGCAGAGGAAGCGGAAAATGCAGCCTACGGATTTACCGATGACAATGCGCGTATCGCCAATTATGGCGATAGTGCATACGTATGGTGGCTCCGTTCTCCTAGAAAAATGAACCCTGATTCTGCGGGGACGGTCAATGAAAAGGGCGCTGTGATCGGTGAATGGGTAGGCCAAACCAACGCAGCCCGTCCTGCCTTCAACTTGAAGCCGGACTCTGTCCTCCTCGTTTCTGCAGCCGTTGGCGGCAAAGGTACTGCTGACGGAATGTTCAAAATCCCGGAATACAGCGGGGACGAATGGAAATTGACACTTTTGGACGATACCCGTACTTTTAGGGTAACGGAAACTACCGCAGCAGGAAAACCAGGCGGCACGGTTACGCTGAACTTTTCCGGGCCGAGAACGGGGCAGAATGAATATATTTCTGCGATTATCGAGGGTAAAAACGGTGCGACCCACTATGGAAGAATTATGAAGCCCACTGCCGCAGACAGACAGCTCAGCTTTACACTGCCGCATGACCTTGCCAGCGGAAATTATAAACTCCATGTGTTCTCCGAGCAGTATAATGGTGATTACCAGACTGACTACGCCAGCCGATTTCAGACGGTAGCGTTGACGGTGGAGGAGGCAGCCACCGAGCAGTTTGCCCTCACTCCTGGCGGCACTTATTACTTTGACCTCTCCGGTGAGAACATTCCAGGCACAATAAACGATGATTTACCGGACAAATCAATGCACTATGTTCCCTTTACCTATGCAGGGGCAGTGAACGCCTACAAGCTCACATCTGCGATGGCAACCACCGAGGAGTATGCACAGCAGTATAAATACGACCACAGCCTGTTTATAGCGGACCATGCCGTAACGCATACGGTAAGCTGGGATGACTTAAATACGAAAAGTCTGATTTTCGGCAAGGACTATGTCGCCGGCGGCGTGGACTATACCCTGCGCGCACCGTCTGTGGGAAGTGACTATACAGGCTCGGATGAGTCCCAACGCGGCGTGCCCCAAAGCAACGAATGGGACACGATGCTGAACAAGAACAGCGGATATATCCAAAACTGGAATGGAATGTATTCGTGGGGACAGGATACTGTTTCTGTCGACGCGTCGGACCGTGCGGTTCGCGGGTACATTTCGGCCCGCTTCTGGAACTTCAGCTATGCTTCGTACTCCTATCCGATCGTCGGTTTCCGCCCCGTCCTTGAAGTCCCGAAACCTGACACACTGGGCTCTGACGGACTGAAGGTCGTTACCCTTGACCTTGGCGGCGGCAAATTGGGGAATAGCTCCGAGGATATTCAAATCATTGTGAAAACCGGCAGCGAGTTTACCGCGCCTGCGTCCGGCGGTTTGACCCGCCCGGACGGAAATACAGGCAGCTACTTTATGTGGCTCGGAAGCAACGGTAAGCTCTACGCCCCCGGCGACAACGTTCCGGCGGACGTTACCAAGCTCACGGCGCAGTTTGCTTTATCAGAACAGTTTTCCCTCAAGCCCGGCGGCACCTATTACTTTGACCTATCGGCAATGGGTATTCCCGGCACGGTGAACACCGGGAACGAAGACGGCGCAGTTTCTTTGCCTGATACGTCGCTGCACTATGTTCCCTTTACCTATGCGGGAACAATAGAAGCCTACAAGCTCACGTCTGCGATGGTGACCACCGAGGAGTATGCACAGCAGAACAAATACGCCCACAGCCTGTTTGTGGCGGACTATGCCGTAACGCATACGATTAGCTGGGGTGGCCTGAATGACGAAGGTCTGATTTTCGGCAAAAATTATGCCAGCGGCGGCGTGGACTATACCCTGCGCGCACCGTCTGTGGGAAGTAACTATACAGGTTCGGGCAATTCCGAACGCGGCGTGCCCCAAAGCAACGAATGGGACACGATGCTGAATAAGGACAGCGGATATATCCAAAACTGGAATGAAATGTATTCGTGGGGACAGGATACTGTTTCTGTCGACGCGTCGCTCCGTGCGATTCGCGGGTACACTTCGGCCCGCTACTGGAGCTCCACCACTGCTACGAACTCCTATCCGGACGTCGGTTTCCGCCCTGTCCTTGAAGTCCAGAATCTTGGCACGCTGGACTCTTACGGACTGAAAGCCATTACCCTTGATCTTGGCGGCGGCAAGCTGGGTAACAGCTCCGAGGATATTCAAATCATCGTAAAAAACGGTGAGAGCTTTACCGCGCCTGCCTCCGACGGTCTGACCCGCCCCAACGGAGATACCGGCAGCTCCTTTATGTGGCTTGGCAGCGACGGCAAGCTCTACGAACCGGGCGATAACGTTCCGGCGGATGTAGCCAGGCTGACGGCGCAGTTTGATGAGCAGTTTACTCTTACGACCGGCGACACCTATTGGTTTGACCTCTCCGGCGTGGGCATCCCCGGCACGGCAAACAGCAGCCTGCCGGATACGTCGCTGCACTATGTTCCCTTTACCTATGCCGGGACAGTGGATGCCTACAAGCTCACGTCGGAGATGGTAACCACCGAGGAGTATGCACAGAAGAACGAATATGTTCACAGCCTGTTTGTGGCGGATTATATCGTGACACATACAGTAGGATGGGATAACCTGGATGACGCAAGTCTGATTTTTGGCAAAAATTACGCCACCGGCGGCATAAGCTATACGCTGCGTGCGCCGTCCACGGGAAGTGATGGTACAGGCTCGGGCAATTCCCGACGCGGCACGCCCCAAAGCAACGAATGGGACAGGATACTGGACAAGGACGATGGATATATCAAAAACTGTGGTGAGGTGCATTCGTGGGGGCAGGATACTGATAGTTCTTTGTTGGTGAACCGTGCGCGTCGCGGGTACAATTCCGCCCGCAACTGGAGCGACTGGAATGCTACGTGGTCCCGCTCTGGCATCGGTTTCCGTCCTGTCCTTGAGGTCCTGAACCCGAAAACCCTGGGCGCTGACGGGCTGAAAGCCATTACCCTCGACCTTGGTGGCGGCAAGCTGGGCGGCAGCTCCGAGGATATTCAAATCATCGTAAAAAACGGTGAGAGCTTTACCGCGCCTGCCTCCGATGGCCTGACCCGCCCGGATGGAAATACCGGCAGCTACTTTAAGTGGCGTGGCAGCGACGGCAAGCTCTACGCACCGGGCGATAATGTTTCGGCGGATGTGGATAAGCTGATGGCACTGTTTGATGATTCGGGCAGTCATACCGTGACCATCACCACGGATGCCCTGCCGGACGGCAAGGTGGGTGAGGCGTACAGCCAGACCCTGGCAGCCGACGGCACTGCGCCCATCACATGGAGCATCAGCGGCGGCGCTCTGCCCGACGGTCTGAAGCTGGATGAGAATACCGGCGGGATCAGCGGAGAGCCCACGGCAGAGGGAACTGCCACCTTCACCGTTAAGGCGGAAAACAGCGGGGGCAGCGATACAAAGGAGCTGTCTATTACGATAACCAAAGACGCACCTACCGAGTATACCGTCAGATTCAATGCCAACGGTGGCGGCGGCACAATGGCAGATGTCACCGGCGTTTCCGGCAGCTACACCCTGCCCGCCTGCGGTTTTACTGAACCGGAAGGCAAGCAGTTCAAGGGCTGGTCAACCAGTGCCGACGGTTCGGTTATTTCCGGCACGACCTATGAAGTAAGCTCGGATACTACCTTCTATGCAATCTGGGAGAGTAAAGAGTATTCCATCATCGTAACGGACGGCAAAGCGACAATCGGTGCAGGAAGCGAAATCAGTAAAGCGGCGCAAGGCACAACCATTACTCTGACCGCAAATGCGGCTCCTGATGGTAAGGTGTTTGATAAGTGGGTAGTAGAAAGCGGCAACACTACTCTTGAAGATGCGAACAGTGAAACCACTACTTTCATAATGCCTGACAGTGAAGTCAGCGTGAAAGCGACCTACACAATTCCCCATACCCATACCTACGATCAGGAAATTCAGAAGCCGGAAACCCTCAAGTCGGCTGCCGACTGCACCAACGATGCAGTATATTTCAAGAGCTGCTCCTGCGGAGAGATCAGCACAACAGAAACCTTTACAGCAGCAGGTACACAGCTCGGGCACGCATGGGCAAGCGATTGGAGCAAGGACACAGACAATCATTGGAAAGAATGCTCTCGCTGCCACGAAAAGAAGGACGAGGCGGCTCACGATTACGGTAGCGATAACATCTGCGACACCTGCGGATATGACAAGACCGTACCGCATACGCACAATCTGACCCTCGTTCCCGCAAAGGCTCCTACTTGCACGGAGAAAGGCAACACGGCATATTACACCTGCGACGGCTGTGACAAGTGGTTTGAGGATGCAACCGGTGCATCCGAAATTACCGACAAGACAAGCGTAATCCTTGCGGCAACAGGTCATAGCGCTTCCGACTGGAAGTCCGATAATACCGATCACTGGAAAGAGTGCACCGTTGTCGGCTGCGGCGTGATCATCGAGGGCAGCAAGGCAGCGCATACCGCCGGCGAATGGATCATCGATACCCCGGCAACAGCTACCACAAGCGGCACAAAGCATAAGAAATGCACCGTCTGCGGTTATACGATGACAATCGAAACTATCCCGGCAACCGGCGGCGAGCATACTCACAGCTACGGCTCCGACTGGAAGAACGATGCTACGAACCACTGGCATGAGTGCTCTTGCAGAGATAAGGCCGATAAGGCGGCACACGACTTCAAGTGGGTTGTTGACAAGGAAGCGACCGCAACGCAAAAGGGCTCCAAGCATGAGGAGTGCAGGGTTTGCGGCTACAAGAAGGCGGCAGTTGAGATTCCGGCTACCGGAACACCGACTGAGCCGGGCAAGCCGACCGATTCGGATTCTCCGCAGACCGGTGACAACAGCAATATGATCCTTTGGATCGCACTGCTGTTTGTCAGCGGCGGCGTAGTGATCGGCATCACCGTTTACAGCAAAAAGAAGAAAGAAAACGCTGAATAAATCAGCTGCGAACCTTTGAGCAAAGGGCGGTGACGGACATTGCCGTCATCGCTCTTTCGCTTGGACTGGAGAAGAAATCTTCCATTGATTTATAGCCTGTCCACTTCATAAAGTGACGTATGTTGTTGATATAGGTATCTGCAGTTCGGGAGGACCTGTTACGAATCAGGCATTCCTCTCTGAGCTTGTTAAAATATTTTTCGTACATAATAAACCTCCATGATACTAGTAACGTTAATGAGTCACTGCCATCATGGATGTTCACGTATTAAAGATACCCTCTTGAGAAAAAGAGATTCTGGTGTTATTCTATTCATGGCAGTGTTAATGATGATCCTGTTCGATTGTTATTTTGTGGTGATTTAACAATACTACTTTTAGGGCTCATTATCTACTGCCTTTTTAAGTTAAAGAGAAAACTGTGCCACAGCCTTCTCAGGCCATCGCACAGCGATTTAGTTCAATTTCAGTTTGCAGAGCTGAGAAGATGAGTTGGACATAATACCCAGCTCAATCTTCCACATGGAATACATCTTCCACCAGCATATTAAAGTATTTTGAAATCCTAAGCATAAACTCGGCGGAGGGGGTGCTGTCCCCACGCTCTATCCTGCCGACAGTTTTGGTGCTGTATCCGATAG
>OOCQ01001974.1_pt1 | contig 10616 bp, 8 predicted proteins | sample 1671121 | NCBI WGS metagenome assembly OOCQ01 (sample SAMN06348124, study PRJEB24527) | human gut metagenome | biome: human gut; feature: ankylosing spondylitis patient; material: feces | host: Homo sapiens | place: China | collected 2015-10 | reverse complement strand
GGCTTCCACTGGCCAAAGATCATAACAGCCATGGCAAGGAAGCCTGCACCGGCCACGCCCACCTCAAAGTTCCAGGTCTGCACCGGGGGCACGATGTAGGCCATACCGCCGATCGCACCCAGTGCACCGGAAATGACAACACCGGCATAGCGCATCTTGTAGACATTGATGCCCACAGAGTCCGCTGCCTGCGGATGCTCGCCGCAGGCACGCAGGCGCAGGCCAAAGCGGGTCTTGTACAGCACCACATAGCTGATGATCAGCAGAATGATGCCCAGCGGCACAAAAATGCTCAGTTCCAGCCCGCCGATGCTGAACAGGAAAGGCTTGTTGGAGTAGTTCAGCTTTGCACTGCCGCTCTCGCTGAAATACTTTGCAATGACCACCGCAATAGCAGTGGCCAGCAGGTTCAGGGCCGTGCCGCCAATGGTCTGATCCGCCTTCAGATTGATGGAGGCAAAGGCCAGCAGCAGACTGTACACCATACCGGCCAATGCCGCCACCAGAACAGAGATCAGCACCACGAGGAAGACCGGCATTCCAGCAGGCAGCATGGTCAGGGTGAGAACACCCGCCACACCGCCAATGACCATGATGCCCTCCAGTGCGATGTTGATGATGCCGGAGTGCTCACTGAACATACCGCCCAGTGCCACCATCATCAGAACGATGCCATACAGCAGCGTATATTTGATCAGAAGCAGCATATCACTTGCCCTCCTTCTTGGTTTCGGTCTTGGCCGGAGCAGGCTCTGCGTTCACATTGGTCTTGTCGGCATTCTTGAACAGCAGGCCGTGGATCTTGCCGCGGAACAGCATGGAGAATGCGCACAGATAGATGATGATGCCGCTGATCAGGTCCGAGATCTCCGTGGGGTAATACTTGGTGGACAGGAACGAGCCGCCCACCGAGATGTGCGAGATGAACAGTGCCGAGAAGATGGTGCCGATGGGGTTGGAGCTTGCCAGCAGAGCAACGGAAATGCCGTTGAAGCCCATGGCCGGCAGGCTGGTGGAGTTCAGCGGGTTCCACTGGGACACGTTGGACAGGTAGTACAGGCCCGCACCAAAACCGGCCAGTGCACCGGCAATGGCCATGGAGAGGATGATGTTCTTCTTCTCGTTGATGCCGGCATAGCGGGCAGCGCTCTTGTTCAGGCCGACGGCCTTGAGCTCATAGCCGAAGGTGGTCTTGTTCAGCACCACCCAGATCAGGATGGCCACCGCCGCTGCCAGGAAGATGGCAATGGTGGTGCTGTTGGTCTGGAACATCTTGTTCAGGCCGAAATCCGGGATGATGGACTGGGCAAAGGCCGGGTTCTTGCTCAGGTTCAGGGTACGGGTGTTCCGCACGTCGTACATGGGGCCGGTGCCGTTCTGGTAGACCAGTTCGTTTACCAGATACAGGCCGATCCAGTTGAACATAATGGAGGTGATGACCTCGTTGATGTTGAAGTAGGCCTTGAAGAAGCCGGGGATCGCACCCCAGATGCCGCCCAGCAGGGTGGCTGCCAGCAGGCAGACGAACCAGGGCATCTTGAGCATAATGGCGCAGTACAGGGCACCGTAGGCACCCAGCGTGTACTGACCGGCGGCACCGATGTTGAACAGGCCGGTCTTGAAGGCAAATGCCACCGACAGGCCGGTCATGACCAGAGGTGCTGCGTTGGCCAGCTCCTTGCCGACGCCGTAGGGAGCGTCGTGGAAGCCGCCTTTCAGGATGCGCACAAAGCCGTCGCCCCAAGCGTGTGCCGGGTTGATGGCCAGCAGCACCAGAAAGCCCACGATCAGACCGATGAGGATGCACAGCAGAGCCGCCAGCACACTGGTGACCGAGCTTTGCAGACTGCTGTGGGAAAGTTTTTTCTTGTCCATTTGTTACTTAGTCTCCTTTCCCTGCTTGCGTGCACCGGCCATATACAGGCCCAGTTCCTGCACGGTGGTGGTCTTGGGGTCAAACTCGCCCACGACCTCGCCCTCGTACATGACCAGGATGCGGTCGGACAGGTTCATGACCTCGTCCAGCTCCAGGCTGACCAGCAGCACGGCAGTGCCCTTGTCACGCTCTGCCACGATCTGCTTGTGGATATACTCAATGGCACCCACGTCCAGGCCGCGGGTGGGCTGCACGGCAATGAGCAGCTTGGGATCCTTGTCGATCTCACGGGCAATGATTGCCTTCTGCTGGTTGCCACCGGACATGCTGCGCACGATGGTGGAGCTGCCCTGGCCGCTGCGCACGTCGTACTGTGCGATCAGCCGGTCGGAGTACTCACGCACTTTATCCGAACGGATGAAGCCGCCCTTCTGGAACTCCGGCTGCCAGTAGCGCTGCAGCACCATGTTGTTTTCCAGGCTGTAATCCAGCACCAGACCGTGCTTGTGGCGGTCCTCCGGGATATGGCTCATGCCGTCCTTGGAACGCTGGCGGATGGTGGCGCGGGTGATGTCCTTGCCATCCAGCGTGATCTTGCCGTTGGTCAGCTTTTCCAGACCGGTCAGGCCGTAGACAAACTCGGTCTGGCCGTTGCCCTCAATGCCTGCCAGGCAGACGATCTCACCGGCGTGCACCTGGAAGGTGACATCCTTCACCGAGTCCTTCTTGCGCTGGTCGTTGTGCATGGTCACGTTCTGCACGTCCAGCACCACGGCACCGGGATTTGCAGGCTGCTTTTCCACCTGCAGCTGCACATCACGGCCCACCATCATGCGGGAAAGTTCTTCCTTGGTGGTGTCCTTGATGTCTACGGTGCCCATGTACTTGCCCTTGCGCAGCACCGTGCAGCGGTCGGCCACGGCCATGATCTCGTTCAGCTTGTGGGTGATGAACAGGATGGACTTGCCTTCCTTCTTGAACCCGCGCATGATCTCCATCAGCTCGTCGATCTCCTGCGGGGTCAGCACAGCGGTGGGCTCATCGAAGATCAGGATCTCGTTGTCGCGGTACAGCATCTTCAGGATCTCCACGCGCTGCTGCATGCCCACCGAGATATCGCTGACAAGGGCATCCGGGTCCACGCGCAGGCCGTACTTTTCGCTCAGAGCCATGACCTTCTTGCGGGCCTCGGCTTTCTGCAAAAAGCCCATTTTATTGGGCTCCACGCCCAGAATGATGTTGTCCAGAACGCTGAAGCATTCCACCAGCTTGAAGTGCTGGTGCACCATGCCGATGCCCAGTGCGTTTGCATCATTGGGGTTGCGGATAGCAACCTCCTTGCCGTTTTTGCGGATCTGACCAGCTTCCGGCTGGTACAGGCCAAACAGCACGCTCATCAGTGTACTTTTGCCGGCGCCGTTCTCGCCCAGCAGGGCATGTACCTCGCCTTTGCGCAGCTGCAGGGTGATATCGTCGTTTGCCTTGATTCCAGGGAACTCCTTGGTAATGTGGAGCATTTCGATCACAAAATCCTCTGCCAATCTGCTCACTCTCCTTTCGTGTCGTTTCGACACCGATACTTCTTTAAGTTCCATTATACCTGATTTGCGGCAATTTGCACATGTCTTTTTTGCTTTTTGGCAGAAAGCACAGACAATAGTATTACTTTTGTACTCTTTTCACGAAGAGTACGCTGCATTTTTCCCGCATTACGCCAATAGAAGACAGAAAAAAGCGGGACACCCCGTTACAGGATGCCCCGCTTTGAAAAGAACCATCGATCGTCCGCAGGCAGGCCTGCCGGACAACAGCTTACTGGATGTAGTTGACAGTGGTGAACTCGCTGACGGTGGGCTTGGTAGCGTCGTCGGAGCTGTTATCAACAGTGATCTCGCCGCTCTTGATCTTGCCCTTGACTTCCTCGTACTCGTCGGTGGTGAAGGACTCGAAGTTCCAGCTGTCTGCATCGGTGGGCAGGCCGACATAATCGCCGTCCTCCAGACCGAAGTTGCCGTTGGAAGCTGCGATGTCGCCCCAGCTGCCGGCCTCGATATCAGCCAGAGCAGTGTTGACAGCCTCGGACAGGCCCTTCATAGCAGAGGTGATGAACGGGTTATAAGCGTAGGTGCCGTCTGCAACGCCGTTTGCACCGATGTAGTTCTGGTCAACATCAACGCCGATGACGTAGCCGTTGTTCTTCAGAGCAGCCTCAACAGCGGAGGTGTAGATGCCGCCGCCGCAGGCGAAGACGACCTGAGTGCCGTTGGAGTACCAGCCCTCCATACGGGAGGTGATGTTTGCATCGCCGTAGAACTGGCCGCCGTAGAAGTAGTTGATGTCGATGTTGGTGCCCAGCTCCTGAGCAGCAGCGTCAGCGCCCTGCACGTAGCCGTAGCCGTAACGGATGACAGCGGGGACAGCCATGCCGCCGAGGAAGCCCAGCTTGGTCTTGCCGTCCTTGACGATGGCATAGCCTGCCAGATAACCTGCCTGCTCCTCCTTGAAGGTGATGCAGTAGCAGTTTGCAGGGATGGCATCGGTGCCGATGTCGCCCTGAGTGACATCGATGGCGATGAACTTGACATCGGGGTACTGGTCAGCAGCCCATGCCAGAGAAGCGCCGTACAGGTAGCCGACGCAGACGATGACGTCAGCGCCGTCGTTGACAGCCTGACGGATCATGGTCTCGCGGTCCTCATCGGAAGCGTCAGCCTCGGGGATGTAGTACTGGCAGTCATCGCCCATGTAGCCGGAAACAGCGGTCCAGCAGGCCTGGTTGAAGCTCTCATCGTCGATGGTGCCGGTATCGCAGGTCAGAGCGACCTTCACGATCTTCTCGCCGCCCTCAGCGGTGGAAGCGGCAGTGCTGGTGGAAGCAGCTGCAGAGGAAGCGGTGGAAGAGGAAGAACCGCCGCAGGCAGTCAGAGCAGCGGCAGCAGCAGCGGCGCCAGCCACTGCCAGAAAGTTACGACGAGAAATCATCATAATGAAAACTCTCCTTTTATTTTAATATAATCGCGTCTTATTGACGAAATGTGCACACTTGCACATTTACTGGCTCAAGTATAGCGGGAAGAAATGACAGATGCAAGCCTTTTTCGATTACAAAACATTTACAAAAATTTTATCAAAATTGTATAAAAATCACACTTATGCTGAAAAATCCGCTCCGTCCGGCTTTTTTCCCGCAGCAGCGTTCAGTCTTCCACGGCCTTGTTGCCCGCCACATTGGAGGGGCCGAAGCCGAAGGGCAGCAGCTCGTCCATGCTGCGCTCGATGAAGTCCTCCGGGCTTTTTGCCATGATGACATTCAGCTCCGGGCCGCCGAACTCGAACAGTGCCTGACGGCAGACGCCGCAGGGCGAGGTGATCTGCTTGTTGACCTCGCCCCGGCGGGAGCCCACCACCGCGATGTCGGTGAACTTGGTCACGCCCTCCGCCACAGCCTTGAACAGTGCCGTCCGCTCAGCGCAGCTGGTGGGGGTGAAGGCGGCGTTCTCCACATTGCAGCCGGTGAAGATGCGGCCATCCCCGGCCCGCAGGGCTGCACCCACCATAAAGCCGCTGTAGGGCGCATAGGCCTTTTCCCGGGCCGCAAGAGCCATCCGGATCAGCTCCTGCTTTTCTTCCAGAGTCAGTTTTGTCATGGTCGGTTCTCCTTTTTGCAATTTGTAGATATAGCGTTCTTCGTCCTGTGGGACGAAGCCAATGGATTCAAACATTTTCTGCGACTGGGTATTGAAGGAATAGATGTGCGCGAAGCACTCCGCCAAGCCCCTTTCTCGAGCCAGCTCCAGCATTTTTTCGATGACCTTCCGCCCGATGTGTTTATTCTGGTACTCCTTGCAGATGACGATGGCCAGCTCGCCTGTCGTCCGCAGGCTGACGTCACCACAAAGCACACCCCGATACTCGATATAAAACAGTTCCCCGTGTGTGTCCAGATAATGATACATCCACTTCAGCAGCGGCAAATTATAAACGGAGTCCCTGTTATCTACCTGTTTGCAGAGCTGTGCATCCTGATACCACGCAAGTGCTGTATCGTAGGCCGGATAATACGGAACAAGCCGGATGTTCCCCTCCACAGAAATCGGACTGCGCACCATGTTCACCGTTTCTCTGTTCATCGGCCTCATTCCCTTCTGTGTCGTGTATTTAAGTATAAATCATTCTTTTCAGAAGTGCAAGCAGTGATAATTTCACAGTATTTTGCAATGACAGCTCTTGCATTTGTCATTACAAATGAATATAATAGAATTACAAAGGAGGCGCATCAGAATGGCAAATGCAGTCAACGTGAATTTTCGGATGGACCCCGACCTCAAGCGGAGCATGGAGGAGGTCTGTGCCGAGATGGGGCTTTCGATGACGACAGCCTTCACGATTTTTGCAAAGAAAGTGTCGCGCGAGCATCGGATTCCCTTTGAAGTCTCCGCCGACCCCTTCTATTCCGAAAGCAACATCAACCATCTCCGTCAAATCGTCTATGATATTGACACCGGCAAAGCCAAGCTCACCGAACATGAACTGATCGAGGTGGACTGATGAGGCTGCTGTGGGAAGAGGAAGCGTGGGAAGATTATTGTCTTTGGCAGACGCGGGACAAAAAGCTGCTGAAGCGAATCAACTCCCTCATAAAAGACATTCAGCGGAACACCTATGAGGGCATCGGCAAGCCCGAGCCTTTGAAGGGAGATTTGAGCGGATGGTGGAGTCGGCGTATCGACGACACCCACCGCATCGTCTACCGGGAACAGGATGGAAACATCATCATTGCGTCCTGTTACGGTCATTACACGGATACCTGAGAAACAAAAAGACTGCTGTCGGCCGACAGCAGTCTTTTTGTATTATGGTTAAATCAATACTCCGCGCCCAGTGCGACCTTCATCATATCGGTGAAGCTCTTCTGGCGCTGCTCTGCGGTGGTGATCTCCGGGGAGACGAAGCTGTCCGAGATGGTCAGCAGGCAGGCGGCATTCTTGCCCAGCACCTCAGCGTTGGCGAAGAGCGCAAAGCTCTCCATCTCCACGCAGAGGCAGCCGCGCTCATCCCGCAGCAGCTCCCAGTAGGTGGGCTTTGCGTCGGAGGGCTGACGATAGAAGACATCGGAAGAATGGATGTTGCCCTCGATGAGCTTGATGCCCTGCTTCTTGGCGGAGGCACGCAGCTTGTCGTTCAGCTCCTCGCTGGGGAAGGTGATGTCGTGGTCGTTGCCACTCTGGACGCGGGCATAGTTGGACTCGCTGACCGCACCGGTGGCCAGCACGGTATCGAACAGCTTGGCTCTGTCGGTGTAGCTGCCGGCGGAGCCGATGCGGATGATATTGTCCACATCGTAGAACTTGAACAGCTCATAGGAGTAGATGCCGATGGAGGGCATTCCCATGCCGCTGCCCATCACACTGATGGGACGGCCCTCGTAGGTGCCGGTGAAGCCCAGCATCCCGCGCACGCCCGTCACCTGACGGACATCCTTCAGGAAGGTGTCTGCAATGAATTTTGCGCGCAGGGGGTCGCCCGGCATCAGGACAGTCTTTGCGAAATCGCCCTTTTCGGCGCTGATGTGAGGAGTAGCCATAATAATTTCTCCTTTTTATAGAATTATTTCTTCCCCGGGAACACGTTCTGCGGGGGGATGTACGAACCATTGAGACGGACCTCAAAGTGGCAGTGGTTGCCGGTGGAACGGCCCGTGCTGCCCACATAGCCGATGAGCTGGCCCTGCTTGACGGTCTGGCCTGCGCTGACAGTCAGGGACAGGCAGTGTGCATACACGGTGCTGTAGCCGCCGCCGTGATTGATGATGGCCGAGTAGCCATAGCCCGTGCCCGCACCGGCCTTGTTGTAGCCCGCCTTGGTGACGGTGCCGCCTGCGGAGGCGTAGATGGGCGTGCCCGCCGGGGCACAGATGTCCACGCCCCGGTGGCGTCCGCCATACCAGCGCGAGCAGTAGCGGTAATTCGGCACAGGCCAGATGAATTGGCCGCTGCCGGTGATAAATTTGGTGCTGGACGTCACCTTCTTGGTGCCCTGCACCACCTTCTTGTTCACCGGCTCCTTGATGACCTCAGTAGAGAGGATGGTCTGCCCCACGAGGACATTGTTTGTGTCGTAGACGTTCTGGAAGGTCACGCGGCGCAGGCCGTTCTGGCCCTCCTGCAGCACCTTGGTGGTGCCCTTCGTATATTCGTTGGATCTGGTCGTTTCGACGGCGAAAGCGACCTCCTCCTCCCGGGTCTCGATGCGGGTGATCCGCACCTCGAGGGCTGCTTCTTCCTTGGTGACGATCAGCTCATCGCCCTCACGGATGTTGGAATTTTCGTTCAGCGGCTCGCCCTTGAAGTTCGTATTAAGCGCACACAGCTCCCGGAAGGTCAGGTCATTCTTGTGGGCAATGTCCCAGAGCGTGTCGCCGGTCTTGACCGTGTACACCTTCTGGGCCTGCTTGACGTCGGAAAGCTCCTTCTCGACGTCCGCATAATCCTGCAAGCTGTCCTTAAAGTAAAGGCCGTCCTCCAGTGTGACCTGTTTGTTGAATCCCACACTCACGTTGGGGTCATCGGGAACCTCGTAGGGTTCCAGACGGCTGGTGAAGTACGCGCGCAGTGCATCGCCGTCGCTGCATACCGCTGTCAGCTCACCGTCCAGATACAGGGCCGTGCCCTCGCCGATCTGGTCGCCTGCGCTCCGGATGATGGCGTCGGCCATCTCGCTCTCGTCCAGCATATGGTGTGCGACGGCGATGGTGTAGCTCGGCTCGATGGTCAGCTCCGTCTTATCGGAGCCTGCGTAGCTGATACGCTCCATCACGTCCTCGTGGGCCGTGTTGAAGACATCCTCGTTGGCCACATAGCCCACGGTCTCGCCGTTGACCTGCACAGCCAGTGCGTAGGGCTGGTTGATGACATATTCAAACACCATGCTGCCCAGCGCCAGCGCACAGACCGGCAGGATGTACATCGCCATCCGGGGCAGCAGCCGGAGGTTGCGGCGGACGCCGCTGGCGAGATAGTGGGCGCTGGCCTTCAGTGCCGCGCCAAGGCCTTTTTCCCGGTGGATGCGGTGGGCGTGGATGAGAAGGGCCACCGTACCCTTCACCAGCAGCACAAAGGGGCCAAACAGATCCTTGACGACCTGTGCCGCGCCCGGGAAAGCCGTCTCGGTCAGGTCTTTTGCAAAGCGGCAGATGCCCCGGACGCCCAAGAGGGCCAAGTGCTTGATGCCGCGCCCGGCACGCACTGCAGCATACTCTGCACCAAAGCCCAGTGCATAGAGCACTGCGCCGATGCGTGCCGCCAGCGGCGAAGCTCCCAGCTTCTTGGCTGCGCTGTCCAGCCGATGGCGGCGGAGACGGAAGCGCCGGTGGCGGCGCAGCAGATGGACGCACTGGAACTGCGCCCACCGTGAGCGCAGCCTTGCGCGGAAACCGCTGTGCTGCGGCGCAGCGGCCGGCACGTCCTGCCGCGTTTCAGTTGTTTTATCTTCCAGCAAAAAGGATGCTCCTTCCTGTATCTTCAGGAGATTCTGATTTGTCTCTTTTCTCTGTTATCGACACGCTGCCGCATAAGGACAGCTTTTTTGACAAGAATAACTCTATTTATTATACACCCTGCCAGCGCCGAAACAAGCATTGACACAAAATTTGGGCTTAGCTTTCACTTACTTTTCACGAAATACACAAATTTAGACAAAAAGCTTTGTCATATCCTCCGGCAGCGGGCTTTCCACTGTCACCGGCCTCAGGGTCGTCTCGTCCACCGGCACTTCGATGCGGATGCCGTCCGGCATCCGCTCGCAGCGCGGCACCCAGAACGTCTGTTTTGCGCAGTGGAGCGCCTGCCGCCCGATGCGCGCCCGGCTCCCGCCGTAGAGGTCATCTCCGGCCAGCGGGTGGCCGATGGATGCAAAATGTACCCGTATCTGGTGGGTCCGGCCCGTCACCGGGACGCAGGCCGCGAGGCTCAGGCCGTTTTCGGCTTTCAATATGGTATATTCCGTCCGGCTGGGTTTGCCATCGGGGGTGACGCACCGCCCGATGATGCTCTCCCCCTGCCGCCCGATGGGGGCGTCGATGACGCCCGGCCCGAGGGGAAGTTCTCCTTCTACAACGGCGTAGTAGAGCTTCTCCACCTGCTGAGCCAGCAGCGGGGCGGCGTAGCCATTCTGAGCCGCCAGCACGAGGCCGCTGGTGTCCTTGTCGATGCGGTTCACCGGGCGGAAAACGGGGCTTCTACCCTGACGCAGCGCCCAGGCGGCATAGCCGTTCGCCAGCGTATCCAGCGGGTAATTCAGGGTAGGATGCACCGCGAGATGGGGCGGCTTTTCCACCACGAGGGCAAAAGCGTCCTCGTAGACCACATCCACCGGGATGTCGTCCTGCGGTACAACGCTCTCCCCCTCCGGCGGCAGTTCAAAGGAGATGACCTGCCCAGCCTCCACCCGGCGGTTGGCCAAGATGGGGGCGCCGTCGGCAAAAAAGCCGCTGCCCCGGAATTTTACGGCCCGGGACAGGTCGGTGGAGACACTGCACTTGCGCAGAAAACCGCGCAGCAGCATCCCATCCGCCTCGGGCGGGACTTTGAAATAAAGCTTCATCTTCCCACCTCCAGCGCGGGCAACATATAAGATAAGTATAGCAAAATTCTCTTTCTCTTGCAAATCTTGTTTTTTTATGGTATCATGAGGAACGGAAAACGAGTGGAACATACGGCGGCGGGGCGGCTTTGACCGCTCT
>OOCQ01001970.1_pt1 | contig 10627 bp, 10 predicted proteins | sample 1671121 | NCBI WGS metagenome assembly OOCQ01 (sample SAMN06348124, study PRJEB24527) | human gut metagenome | biome: human gut; feature: ankylosing spondylitis patient; material: feces | host: Homo sapiens | place: China | collected 2015-10 | reverse complement strand
GTTTATTTCTACTCACCATAAGAGAACATGAATTTTTCGCGGATTCAATTATGCACCAAGCTTTACCTTCCCCGGTTATCCCAACTCCACTGTAAGCTATCCACCCTAGTCTGCCCCCTCACCAGCGCGCCGACCACCTCACAATGAGCGGTCTGGGGGAAGAGATCAACAGGGGTAAAGCCCTCGGCGCGGTAGCCTTTGGCGGTCAGGAGGGCAAGATCACGGGCCATAGTCTCGGGGTTGCAGCTGACATAGACCACCCGTTTGGGGGCCATGCGGGCCACGCTCTCGATGAACTGGGGGGTGGAGCCTTCGCGGGGCGGGTCCATGAAAATAACATCTGCCCTCTGCCCGGCAGCCGCTGCTTCTGTGATCCACTGGGTGGCATCGGCGGCAAAGAAGCGGGCGTTTTTCACGTTGTTGTGCCTTGCGTTGCCGATGGCATCCCGGACAGCGTCCCGGTTCAGCTCTACGCCCACCACCTGCTTTGCCCTGCCGCTGGCGGTCAGACCGATGGTGCCAATGCCGCAGTAGGCATCCAGCACCACCTCTTTGCCGGTCAGGCGGGCAGCTTCCACAGCCAGACCATACAGCACCTCGGTCTGGTCATGGTTGATCTGGTAGAAGCTCCGGGGGCTCAGGGCATAGGTCTTGCCGCAGAGGGTATCCAGAATGAAGCCCTTGCCGTAGAGCACCTTTTCCTCTTCGCCCAGCACCACGCTGGTGCGGCGGGGGTTGTAGTTCTGCACCACGGTGGTCACAGGGACATGGCGCTTCTCGGCTTCGGCCAGCAGAGCACGGACAAAGTTTTTTGCCCCGGGCAGAACCGGCTGGGCTGTTACCAATACCACCATCACCTGCCCGGACACCACGCCGCGCCGCAGCAGGCAGTGGCGGAGCAGGCCGGTGCCCTTGTCCTCATTGTAAGGCTGGTAGCGGCAGGTGCTGGCCGCCGCCCGCACCGCCTGCATCACGGTGTCCAGCACTTCGTCCTGCAGCAGGCAGCTTTCCACAGGCAGCACTTTATGCGTGCCTGCCGCATAGATGCCGGACACCAGTTTCCCGCCGGGGCCCGCTGCAAAGGTAGAGATCACCTTATTGCGGTAATGGCAGGGGTTTTCCGCGCCCCGGATGGGAGCCACCGGGCCGTATTTCCCCACCAGCTTACGGACAGCGGCTTCTTTTTGTTTGAGCTGCTCGGCATAATCCAGCCCCAGCATCGGACAGCCGCCGCACTTTTTTGCTTTCAATCTGCACTCCATCGTATATCCTTCCGCCACTTGACAAAACAAAAAAAAATCACTATACTACAAATAGAAAAGGCACTGCGACAAGCGGTTAGCCCTGAAGGGTTTTAGCTATCTATTTGCATAGAAAACCGTCACCGGCCAGGGTGGCGGTTTTCGCTTTTCACCTTGATGGTAAATACCAGTCCAAAAATATGGAACGTCAAAGTAATCGGCATTGCTCTCACCTCCTTCCGGAAGTGTGGGCTCCCCGCCTGCCGTTATGTGCAGTACCTTTTCGCATTTGATTTTAACACATCTTTCGACCAAATGCAACGAAAAAGCTCCCGTAATGGGAGCTTTTTCGTTTTTCCGTCACCCATAGGGATCGTACAGGTCGTATTCTTCTGCCTCCTGGTGCTTCTCCTCCAGCACCCGGATGGCCTGTTCCAGCTGGCTCTGGGAAGCGCCGCTCTCGCTGGCAAGGGCGCGGACCGCTTCGGGCAGGCTGCCGCCGAACAGGGTGTCCATCCGCTGGCGCATGGCCGCAACGCAATAGGCCCGGCGGGTGACCGTGGGCAGATAGGTGTTCTGGCTCCCCGCCTTGCCGCCCTTGACCCAGCCCTTGCCCTCCAGACGCTACAAAAAGTTGAGCACCGTGGCCGGGGCCCAGCCGGTGGCGGTCAGCTTTTCGCTGATGTCCCGCCGGGTGGCCGGGGCGGGGCAGTCCCAGAGCGCCAGCAGCACCTGCTCCTCGGCGGCAGAGAGTGGTTTTAGTCTGTCTGAAAGTCCGTACACCGGTTTCACCTCCGATTTTTTACTTTTACATTTGTCTTACTATGGTTTGATTATAGCATATTCCCCTCGATCAGGCAAGAGAGAAAAGCAAGGAGCCATGCGGTAAAACTGCCGTCTTTTACATTCGTCTTAAAAAATGTTCTTCGTCCGAGAACAGTTGTGTGTTTTGTGCGTTCAAGGCAGGCAGAGCAGTCCCATCTTTGTGCAAAGATGCTCTTGTTTTTGCACCCCCGGAACCGGTATACTACGGACAAATCAAGCACACACCTGCCGCAGATGAGAGCGGCGGTACGGATAGGAAAGGGAGAGTTCCATATGGCACGAGTATATAACTTCAGCGCAGGCCCCAGCATGTTACCGGAAAAGGTGCTCCGTCAGGCACAGGCAGAGCTGCTGGAATACGGCGATTCCGGCCAGAGCGTGATGGAGATGAGCCACCGCAGCAAGTGGTTCGATGCCATCATCACCGAGACCGAAGCCACCCTGCGCCGGGTGATGAACATCCCTGACAACTACAAGGTCGGCTTCTTCCAGGGTGGTGCCACCCAGCAGTTTGCCATGGTACCCCTGAATTTTATGACCACCGGCAAGGCCGATTATCTGGTCACCGGCAATTTCTCGAACCTGGCCGCCAAGGAGGCAGCCAAGTTCGGCGAGGTGAAGATCGTTGCTTCCAGCAAGGACAAGAACTTCACCTACATCCCCGATGTCAACGCCATCGATTACGACAAGGACGCAAGCTACATCCACATCTGCCAGAACAACACCATCTTCGGCACCCAGTACGTTGAGGTGCCTCAGGTGGAGGGTGTGCCGCTGGTGGCAGACATGAGCTCGATGATCCTCTCCAAACCTGTGGACGTGAACATGTACGGCTGCATCTACTTTGGCGTGCAGAAGAACGTAGCCCCCGCCGGCATGGCCATTGCCATTGTTCGGGACGACCTGCTGGGCCACGCCGCCGACACCGTGCCCACCATGATGAACTACACCACCCTGCTGGCCAAGGACAGCATGTACAACACCCCGCCCTGCTGGTGCATCTACATGACCGGTCTGGTGCTCAAGTATCTGGAGAATGACATCGGCGGTCTCGCCAAGATGCAGGAGATCAACGAAGCCAAGGCAAAGGTCCTCTACGACTACCTCGATGGTCAGGACTTCTTCAAGAACCCCGTCGAGCACCGCTACCGCAGCACCATGAATGTCACCTTCACCAGCCCGGACCCCGACCTCGACAAGAAGTTCTGCGCCGAGGCCGCAGACGCCGGCTTCGTCAACCTGAAGGGCCACCGCCTCGTGGGCGGTATGCGCGCTTCCATCTACAACGCAATGCCCGCCGAGGGCGTTGATAAGCTGGTGGATTTCATGGAGAAGTTCCGCAAGAATAATGCGTAAGGAGATAAACTGATGTTTACGATAAAAACCCTCAACGCTATCAGCCCGGTGGGTCTGGCAAAGCTGAACAAGAATCTCTTCGATGTTTCGGTGGACGCCGACGCCCCGGACGGCATCCTCGTCCGCAGCGCTGACCTGCTGAACACCACCTTCAACGACGGCCTGATGGCCATCGCCCGCGCCGGTGCAGGGGTCAACAATATCCCTCTCGACCGGTGCAGTGAGCAGGGCATCGTGGTCTTCAACACCCCCGGTGCCAACGCCAACGCCGTGGCCGAGCTGGTCATCGGGATGCTCATCGCAGGCAGCCGCAATGTGCCCGCCGCTGCCCAGTGGACGCAGGGCCTTGCCGGGGATCCCGCCATGGCAAAGAGTGTGGAGAAGGGCAAGAAGCAGTTCGTGGGCAACGAGATCAAGGGCAAGACCCTCGGCGTCATTGGTCTGGGTGCCATCGGCTCCCGCGTCGCCAACTGCGCCATCGAGCTGGGCATGGAGGTCTACGGCTACGACCCCTATATCTCCATCGATGCTGCGTGGAATCTGAGCAGTCAGATCCACCACTGCGTCAACCTGAACGATATGCTGCCCCTCTGCGATTACATCACCGTCCATGTGCCCTATCTGCCCACTACCAAGGACACCATCAACGCCCAGACACTGGCCCTCTGCAAAGACGGTGTCAAGCTGCTGAACTATGCCCGCGGCGAGCTGATCAACACCGACGCTCTGCTGGAGGCCCTCGACACCGGCAAGGTGTCCGGCTACATGACCGACTTCCCCTCCGAGGCCCTGCTGGGCCGTCCGGGCGTCATCTGCACGCCCCATCTGGGCGCGTCCACCCCGGAAGCAGAGGACAACTGTGCCGTCATGGCCGTGCAGGAGATCAGCGACTACCTCAAGAACGGCAACATCGCCCACTCGGTGAATATGCCCGAGGTGCGCCAGCCCCGCGCCGGAGGCAAGCGCATCTGCATCATCCACAAGAATGAGCCGGGCATGATCAGCCGGATCACCGCCCTGACCACCGAGGCGGGCCTGAACATTGAGAACATGGTCAACAAGAGCAAGAAGAACATGGCCTACACCATGCTGGACGCCACCGGCACAGTGGACGCCGCGCTGGCTGCAAAGCTCTCGGCGATCCCCGCCGTTATCCGGGTGCGCATCCTGTAAGAGAACGGAGAAGGGCCGCTGCCATCCAGAGCAGCGGCCCTTTTGCTTGAATCCCGTTATTGACCCTAGGATTATTTTGCGGTAAAATGTGGGTATGATACCAAACAACAAAGGAGGTTTTCGTATGAAGGCCAAACGATGGATCTCGCTCCTGCTCGCGGTCAGCATGATGCTTGGTGTGCTGGCAATGCCCGCCTCGGCGGCAGCTCAGCAGCCGGAAAGCACCGCTGTTGTCAGCGAGGAACTGCCCGATGCCGCAGCGCTGAGCGCGGCAGGGGATGAAAATGATATCGTCAACATCCGCATCCGGGCGACCGGCAACCTTGTCTACGGCTCCGATTATAAGCTGGAGGTGGAGACCCGGCCCGAAAACACCCAGTATATTGCCGTGGTGCTGGGCACCAGCGGCGAAGCCTACGGCTATGTGACCCTGATGATCTCGGATAAGCTGCGCACCCTGCTCAAGCTGATCCCCCTGCCCAAAAAGATGTCCCAGACCCCGGACCAGGCCGAGGAATTCAATGTATACAGCTACCTCAAGCAGCTGATCGACGGTAACGATGTCGGCGTGCTGCTGCGGGTGGCGGACGAAGTAGTGTCGGTGATGGACACCGTCAGCTTCTTTGTCCCGGCCAGCTACCTGACCACGGTGAAGAATGTTTCCAACGGCATGAAGCTGGCGCTGAGCCTGATCCGCAAGTATCTGCCCGAGGGTGCGCTGAGCCGCATCTATCTGGACGAGCAGCCCAAGGACAGCGGCAAGTACTTTGCCGGTGCCATCGCGCTGGAAAGCAGCGATATCAACGCTGCCGGGTTTGCCATGTTCAAGATCAAGCCCAAGACCGAAAACGTCAGTCTGAGCTGGACAGCGGATGCCCCGGCCAGCATGACCGTCTCTGAGCTGCAAAACGCCGATCTGACCGCCAAGGTGATCTCGGACGGACAGGTGGCTGAAAACGGCCAGGTAAGCTACACCTATAAGAAAAAGACCTTCCTGTGGTTCAGCAGCAAAATGAGCGGCGTGCCCACCGAGCCCGGCACCTACACCCAGACCGCCAAGGCGGGGGGCAACTACTCCTGCAGTACCATCAGCCGCACCATTACGGTGACTGCTGACCCGCAGCCTGCTGCCGCAGAGCAGCCCGCGGCATAAGCATCTTTATAGCACATAAACTGGCGGAAAATTATTTTTGAATTGGACGATCCCGGAAAGTCTGCGGACTTTCCGGGATTGCATTTTCACGGGAAAGGTCGGTGCGGCTAGCGGCAGGTTTTGCTGTAGCGCAGTTGCTGCCGGTTGGGACTCCATCTGTGAAAAGGTGTTTGGAGCGGCCCGCAGGCCGCGACAAACACGACTATAAAATAGAGTTCCGCTATTTATGCCCAGAGCATCGCGGAGGGCATTATAAATAGTGACCCGCCCTTAACTTTCAACAAGGAGACAAAAACAAGTGGAAAACATTGCACCGGTCCTGCTGGACTGGTTTTACAAAAACCACCGCATCCTGCCCTTCCGCACCGACCCCAGCCCCTACCATGTGTGGCTCAGCGAGATCATGCTGCAGCAGACCCGGGTCTCGGCGGCACTGCCCTACTACGAACGCTTTCTCGCCGCCCTGCCGGACATTCCGGCCCTTGCCGCCTGCGAAGAGGAAAAGCTGCACAAGCTCTGGGAGGGCCTTGGTTACTACAGCCGGGTGCGCAACCTGCAAAAGGCTGCACGCATCGTCTGTGAGCAGTACGGCGGACAGCTCCCCGCCGACTATGATGCCCTGCGGGCCCTGCCCGGCATCGGGGACTACACCGCTGGGGCCATTGCGTCCATCAGTTTCGGCATCCCGGTGCCCGCCGTGGACGGCAATGTGCTGCGGGTGTTCTCCCGTTTGTACAACGACCCCGCTGCCGTCACGGAACCGGCCGTGAAAAAAGCGTTCACCGCCCGCGTGATGGAGCACCAGCCGCCGGATGCGCCCGGCGACTACAATCAGGCCCTTATGGAGCTGGGAGCGCTGGTCTGCGTGCCGAACGGTGCGCCCCTGTGCGAAAAATGCCCGCTCGCCCATCTGTGCGCCGCCCGTGCTGCGGGCACTGCATTGGAGCTGCCCCACAAAGCAGCGCCCAAGCCCCGCAGACTGCAGCCTGTGACGCTGGCCCTGCTGGAAAGCCCGGCAGGTTTCCTTTTGCAGCAGCGGCCCCAAAAGGGTCTGCTTGCCGGGCTGTGGCAACCGGTACTGTGGGAGGGTGAAGCCCTTGCCGCCGGAGAGGTCCTTGCCCGCCTGCAGGCCATGGGGATGGATACCGGCACCGCCGCGCCGGAAGCGCTGCCCGCTGCAAAGCACATCTTCAGCCACATCGAGTGGCATATGAACGGCATCCTGCTGCATGTGCCCGCCCAAGATGCTCCGGCAGGCTGCGTGTGGGCAAGCCGGGAAGCTTTGCAGGCCGAGTATACCCTGCCCGGTGCATTCAAGTCATATAAGAAGCTTATGGTATGAAATTTTGGCCTTTTTGACCTGAATGGTTGTAATTTTTGACAGGAACGGGTATAATAAAAGCCAACAAGCACTGGAATGAAAGCTGAAACATCGTTTCAACGAAAAAAGGAGTGTACTGAACCTATGAAGAAATCTTGTCTGGTCGCTGTGATCACTGTTCTGGCCGCTGTTGCCGGTGCCCTTGCTGCTGTTGCTGTTTACCTGCACCGCCGTGAGAAGGAGCTGGACGAGTACGAGCGTCTGCTGTTCGGCGAGGACGATGCTGCAACGGTAGAGCCGGAGGCTGCTGCCGAAGAGGCTGCCCCTGCAGAGGATGCTGCAGAATAAAAAACACGAACCGTAAACCTTCGGGCGCACCGGCAGTCTGCAAAAGGCTGTGCCGGTGCGCCCTTTTTGCTACATAGAAGGAGTGTATCATGAAGCGTTTTCTGCTCTGGCTCGTGGGTGTGGTGCTGGGCGTAGGCATCTTTCTGGGCGCGGTGATGGGCGTGAGCTATGCCTTTACCACCGAGGGCGGCTGCCCGGACAGCACCGCGCAGTTTGGCACCGAAGAGCTGGAACCCAACGGCTGGTGCTGGCAGGTGCCGCTCATCGGCGGAAAGCTCGATAAGGTGTTTGCCAGCCCCGCCACCCTTACGGTGCAGAAGCTGGGCACGCTGTACACGGCCCACCCGGCCATCACCCTGCCGGACTGGGCCAGCTACACCACCCTGACCATCCGGACGGCTTCCGGCGAGACGGTGTTCACGGGCACAGCCAGTGAATACGAGAGCTTTCTGTTCCCGGCCAACGGCGAATATAAGGCAGAGCTATCGGTCTGGCGGGTGCCGGAGGGCGGCATGGCCACCCAATTTGAGGGCGGCAGCACCGGCTCAGTGCGCAAAAATCTGGGGCTGGAAAAGCCCGCAAAGCCCACCGGCTGGTATCGTTATGCCTTCCGGTTCACCCTGCAGGCCAGCGCGGAGGTGGAGCTTTCCGCCGAGCGGGTGGAGCAGGGCGGCATTGTGGGCCTGCGCATCTCCGGCATGACCGGCGATGCAGCACCCACTGTGGAGACCGACCTTGGCAATGTGCAGTGCGTGCGTGCAGCCGATGGCTGGCGGGCCTACATCCCGGCGGCATACAACGCTTCCTCCGGCGGGCATGAGGTGAACATTACCGTGAACGGCGAGACCATCACCCGCAGCATCATCGTGCTGCCCAAGGATTTTGGCACGGTGGACGTGGAGCCGGAACCGGATGCATCGGATGCGGCAAACACCCAGTTCCGCAATGCAGTCTGGGGCCTGTACGAAGCGCCCGCGCGGGAAAAAATGTGGCAGGGCGGCTTTGTGAACCCGGTGGAAAGCTACACCACCCTTGTGGATTACGGTCAGGTCAGGGTGGTCAACGGCCAGCAGGGCAGCCGCTCCAACTCCACAAAGCTCTACACCATTCCCGGCGAGCCCTGCCGCGCCCCGGCAAACGGCGTGGTGGTGCTGGCCGCAGAGCTGGCCCTCACCGGAAACACGGTGGTCATCGACCATGGCTGCGGGATGCGCAGCTACCTGTACGGGCTGCAGACTCTTTCCGTCTCCGCCGGGCAGAGCGTGGAAAAGGGGCAGGCTGTGGGTGTGCTGGGCGAAGAACTGACCATGGACTTCAAGCTTGGCAGCAAGAGCGTGAACCCGTGGATGCTGTTCCAGACCTCCGGCGGGCTGTTCTGGAAGGAGAACGGGTAAAGATAAAGCAGAATTTTGAAGTCGCACTGCTACGTTGATTCATCAAATAACCGTTGTTCATTTTTTGCATAGGAGGTTTACCATGCTAGAGCAATTCTTCAAGTCACGGGTGGCAACTGTTTCGGATTCAACTTATTGCCATCGTATTACAGATGCTTTGACAGCAGCTGGAATCAAATGCTATTGCAAAACCAAAGATGCTAATCAGCGAAGTGTTTTTGACGCGACACGGATGCGGGCTCAAATTGGGACTTTTGGAATAAAGCCCCGGTATATTACAGAGATTTTTGTAGATAAAGAAAACGCAGAGCTCGCTTCTCATATCATTCATACTCTGTAAAATTCCAGTTTGCAAACCTGCTATCAATATCAAAAGCCGGAGCCGTCAGCATTACCTGTCGGCTCCGGCCTTTTTCGGAGCTTTTAAAACCTCAGGAAATGGCGTCCACGTCCCACTTCATCTGGACGGCGTCGGCGCCTTCCAGTGCGATGTGGAGCGCACCGGCGTTGTCGATGGCCTGCTCCGGCGTCCGTGCGCCGCACAACACGTGCAGGCCGGGGATCATCCGGGCCGTCAGGGCGATGACCAGCTGCGCCTTGGTGCAGTGGTACTTCTCGCAGAGGTCGCTCCAGCTGTCCAGCAGGTGGATGGCCTGTGCCCGGCGGGCAGGCTGGAAGCAGGGGTTCGTGTTCCGGGTGCTGCCCTCGGGATAGGTGGTGTCCATCGTCACCTTGCCGGTGAGCAGGCCCTGCTCCAAGGGAGAGTAGGCCTGAATGGACACGCCCAGCTCCTTGCAGGTGGGCAGCAGCTGCTTTTCGATGCGGCGGGTCAACAGGCTGTACTTCTCCTGAATGACGTCCAGCTGGCCGTACTTGCAGTAGCCGCGGATGAGGTCGGCGGTGGTGTTGGATGCACCGATAGCCCGGATCTTGCCCTGCTCTTTGAGCTTCATCATGGCCTCGACGGTCTCTTCCAGCGGGAAGATGGAGAGGTCCGGCGTCTGCCAGTGGGTGTACAGCACGTCCAGATGGTCGGTGCCGAGGCGGCGCAGGCTGTCTTCCACATCCTCGATGATGCTCTTGGCGGAGAGGTCGCGGTAGGTCTGCACACCATCCACGACCTTGTGGAGAACAGGGCTTTCATGCCGCCACTCAAGGCCGCACTTGGTGGAGAGGATGACCTTGTCCCGGTCGATGTGGCGCAAAGCCTCGCCCACCACCTCTTCGCTGTGGTAAAGGCCGTAGATGGGGGCGGTGTCGATCCAGACGATGCCCTGCTCCACGGCAGTCTCGATGGCCTTTACCGACAGGGCATCGTCGTTGTCGCCCCACCAGCGTCCGCCGCCGATGGCCCATGTGCCCAGCCCCAGAAAGGGGGCGGAAAGGCCGCTTTTGCCAATATTACGTTTTTCCATAGATCCATTACCTTCTTTTCCAGCAGCGCCCTCCGAGAAGGGGCTGCTGGGACTCATTGTTGTATTTTTAATGTATTCCAAAAAGAGCTGCCGCGCAGGTGCTCTGCACAGCAGCTCTTGGAAACCTGTAACTTAAATATTGCCAAATTCGCTCAGCTTTAACGCCTCATTGTGCGTCTCGGCCCAGCGGATGGCCCAATCGGAGGTGAACAGGAGCAGGCGGTTGCCCTTCATGTCCTCCACGGCCTTGGTGTCGCTGGTGAGGTCGAGGTCGCGCAGGACGTAGGTGTCGGGGTCGTTCTGGATCCAGCGCAGCTGCTCAAAGGGGAGCTGCTGCATCCGGATCTCCACGTTGTACTCGGTGTTCAGACGGTACTCCAGCACTTCCAGCTGCAGCACGC
>OOCQ01001961.1_pt1 | contig 10691 bp, 9 predicted proteins | sample 1671121 | NCBI WGS metagenome assembly OOCQ01 (sample SAMN06348124, study PRJEB24527) | human gut metagenome | biome: human gut; feature: ankylosing spondylitis patient; material: feces | host: Homo sapiens | place: China | collected 2015-10 | reverse complement strand
TTTTAAGCAAGCCGTAGGCTCGGAAAATATATACGGTGTTTTTAAATGTTTTTGTATAAGCGTAGGACAGAATCTCCTGTTTACATCACTCTAAATATCGGATGAGCCTCATTTTAAGCTATTCTGCAGATTTTAGTGTATTTTTTCTGAAAAAAACAGGTTAAAGTAGGTTTGTATATATTTATTTACTAAATTTGCAGCGGAGTATAATGTCAGCGGATGTTTGTCTCCGTTTTTGTGGAAAATAATTAGCGTTTGCTATTCGGTCATGCACATTGGAACGTAGGAAATTTCAAACAAGCATAGAAAGAACGAACAGTAGTGAACGTTCACGATATCGTGGACGTTACTTGTCGTCTTTCTCAGCTTTTCCTACGGCTGCAATGTGGACAGGTTTCGTCCACGTGTTGTATCCGTAGGGTAAAGAAAAACCGTGGCATTCGCATTTTAGAAGAACATATATGTTTAACTTTTAAAATGTAATTAAATATGGACTTAAGATTAAGAAGAAGGATTCTTCTGTTTCTTACTCTTGTCTGCAGTGCGGCTGGGGCATTTGCAGACGACACGTACCATCAGAAGGAGACCGATGATTATGTTACGCTCGGCGACCTGACTGTGGAACCGGGCAAAGACGAAGTGTACAAGCTGAAGGTGAACCTCAACGGTACGCAGATTTACACGGCTTTTGAGATGAACATCAAGTTGCCGTCAGGACTGGAGCCGGTAATGGAGAAAGATTCTAAGGGGGATATGCGTCCGAAGGTGAGGTTATGGAAAGGAACGGGTACGATTTTTCCTTTCTTCGAAGATGAAGGGATAAAAGATTTCTCCCATAGCGTAATCGCATCCTATGGAGCGGTTGATAAGAATATTCTCAGAATGGCATGCTATAGTATTAGTGGTGAGGACTTCACGGCTACGAGTGGAACTCTGGTCACTATTTACTGCAAGGCGACGCCTTATCTCAAGCCGGGAGTTGACGACGTAAACATTACGAAGTGTCATTTTATAACCAACGAGAAGGTACTCGTCGACGGAAAGGAGATGCGAGGACAGCAGTATAACTGCAAGGACCGGACGGAGAAGATAACAGCTCTTGCGCACAGCACGGCGACAATCAACGTGAGCGCAAAGAACCAATGGGGCTCATGCGTGGTGCCGTTCGACATACCGGTGCTTCCTTCCGGACTGGAGGCTTACACCGTTACCGATCGCCAAAGTGGGATTGCTTATCTGAAGCAGCAGACTTCTATCCTGGCATACACTCCTGTGCTGCTTTATGCCGAGAACGGTTTCAGCGGAACATTCAGCGGTGATGTAGACGAGACGAAATATAAGGAGGTGGCGCAGCAGGACATTATCTACGGAGCTATCGTTCCGCAGACAAAGAACAACGGTTTCGTGCTGCAGAATCTTGGCGAGGGTGTCAAGCTATATGCCATGTCGAGACAGACATTTGAAATTCCGGCTGGCAAGTGCTGGGTGATGCCGACGTTTTCCAATGGCGCGAAGTATATGGAAATGGTTATTGACGACGGTACTACGGGCATCGGCAGCGCAGAGTGTTCCAATGGGGCAGTGCAGCACGAGCCTGTTTATTACTCTCTTGATGGTAAAAGGGTGGAGAATCCATTGCCTGGAAAGATATATATAGTTGACGGACAGAAGGTTCTGAAACTGAAATAAAACATTTTTTACCTTAAAATAAACTGTTTATGAAGAAGTTATTTTTAATATCGTTGCTCGTCTGCGTGGGAATATTGCAGAGTTTCGCTTTCGAATATAATGATGAAAGAGGTGTGACGTGGAGTTGTGATCCGATTGACAATACGTCTGTCAGAATCTCTTCTGCCTCCGGCTATGACTATCTGGTGGTTATACCGGAAAAGGTTTACTGCGGAACAGAGGAGTATACTGTGACGGAGATAACATTTACATTCCAGGATAATAAGACATTGGAGAAAGTGACGTGGCCGTCTACGGTTACGGATATACCAGATAATATGTTCCAAGGCTGTTCAAATTTGAAGACTGTAGAAAATATAAAGAAGGTAACATATATAAGAAATGACGCTTTCAATGGTTGTACTGATTTAACGACACTTGATTTAGGCTTATGCAAGATTGGATGGCATGCATTTGATGGTTGTTTACATCTTCAAAGCATTGGAGAAACGGCTAAATGTACTTCAATTGACTATAGTGCTTTTTACTTCTGCTCAAGTCTTGAAAAAATAGATTTGTCAATGTGTACTTCGGTTGGTTCTGGGGCTTTTTACTACTGTTCAAGTCTTCAGCCTGTAGGTAATCCAAGGTTCGTTTCTATACCTGGTGGTGCTTTTTGTGGCTGTTCAAGTCTTAAGAATATAGACTTGTCAAAGTGTACTTCGGTTGGTTATATGGCTTTTTCTGGTTGTTCAAGTCTTGAGAATATAGACCTGTCAATGTGTATTTCGGTTGGTTCAAGCGCTTTTTCTGATTGTTCAAAACTTCAGTCTGTAGGCAATCCAAAGCTTACTTCTATACCAGACTATGCTTTTTATAGATGTTCAAGTCTTAAGAATATAGACTTGTCAATGTGTACTTCAGTTGGTTCAAGCGCTTTTTCTTATTGTTCAAAACTTCAGTCTGTAGGCAATCCAAAGCTTTCTTCTATACCAGACCAAGCTTTTTCTGGCTGTTCAAGTCTTGAGAATATAGACTTGTCAATGTGTACTTCGGTTGATTCATGTGCTTTTTCTGGTTGTTCAGCTATAACAGAGGTTGATTTGTCTACTTGCAAAAATATTGGGAGTTTGGCTTTTGCAGACTGTTGTGGCTTGCTATCTGTAGATTTGCCTAAAGTTGAAAGTCTTGGTGATTGCGCTTTTTTGAGGAGTGGTATTACAAAAATATCTTTGCCAGAAACATTGAAAAGTATGGGGTATCATTGCTTTGATAGTGTGAAAGAATATACTTTTAACGGAACGCAGCCTGCTGTTTTGCATGTGTATGATGGTTATCCAGGATTTGATGAATCTACATATTTAATCCGAGTTCCGGAATCTGCCATAGATACTTATAAAGCTGCTGATATATGGAAAAATTATGCAGATATAATTTTCTCAATAAGCGACCAACTTGACTATGATGTTACGACGACTGCGATGGATAGCCAGTCGGGACTGGAGCAAGCTATTGGTGCTACAAATATGAAGAAAGTTTTTTCGCTGAAAGCAACAGGAACCATCAATGGATACGACATATTTATGATTCGTACGAAGATGACGCACCTACAGCATCTTGGCCTGACAGATGCTGATATCGTAGCTAACGGTTTTGCTTATTACGAAAATAATAGCACAACGGACAATGTAGTAGGCGGTTATTCTTTCTATAAACTGGATAACCTCGTTACATTGAAGTTGCCGAAGAATGCTATAACCATTGACAATTATGCTGTGGCAAACTGTTCCTCTTTGGAATCTGTTGATTTCCCGAAGAATCTGAAATATATAGGTGATAATTCTTTTGTACAATGTAGTAAACTTGACAATGTAATTCTTCCTGATGGATTGGAGACTATAGCTTATGGAAGCTTTGATGAATGCCGTAATCTGAAAACCATACAATTCCCTCCTTCGCTGAAATATATAGGAAGTTGGGCTTTTTATGGTTGTTCTTCTCTTGAAAAAATCAGTCTGCCAGGACTTGACTATATTGAAAATGGCGCTTTCAGTAGCTGTACTTCCCTAAAGGAAGTCCGCATCCCGAGCACTTTGCAGAATGTAGGAAATGAGGCTTTTAAGGATTGCTGGAACCTCGCCGACATCTACACTTATACCGTAGAGCCAATCAGCATAGGACAAAACACGTTCGACGAAAAGGCTTACAAGAGCGCACGCCTCTGGATGCCTACTCAGAGCTACGCCAACTACTACTATCAGACGCAATGGGGACAGTTTGACAACGACAACTACCGCTGGTTTGATGAGCCTTATAAATATATGTATATAAACAAGGACTACACCCTGAGCGACGCGAACAGCGCGAGCGGAGACAAGGGACGCTTCGACGGAAACCCCGACATCGACGTGAATCCGGGTGGAGGACTGATTGTGGACGGCGACAAGGACCAGACTGCCGACGACATTCATCTGAAGGCAGACGCTTCGAACTGGGCTACTATTATTGCCAAGGCTAACGTGGATGCCAAGAGGATTTTCATCGACATCACTATTGCTGCCAACCGCTGGCACTTCTTCTGCTTTCCGTTCGACATCAAGCGAAGCAACATAAAGTGCGACGGCAACTTCGTGTTCCGCTACTACGACGGAAAGATAAGAGCCGAGAAGGGCAATGGAGGATGGACCGACCTGCCTGCTACGGAGGAATATCTGAAAGCCGGAAAGGGATATATCTTCCAGGCTTCGGCAAGCTGCACACTGTCGATAATGATAGAAAAGGAGAAGTTCGGCAAGCTGCCTAACGTGAGGTTCGACTGCAACCTCGAAGCCAACGCTTCGACAAACGAGCAGGATGCAAGCTGGAACTTCGTGGGCAACCCGTTCACAAGCTTCTTTGACCTCAACGACATGGGCTACAACGCTCCTGTGACAAGATGGAACGGCAGCGGCTACGAGGCTGTGCGCCCTGGCGACGACGACTATATCTTCCATCCATACGAGGCATTCTTCGTGCAGCGTCCTACTGGCAGCAGCAGTATTGAGTTCGACCCGGAGCACCGCATGACGCAGATAGGCAGCAACAACCGCAAAACGGAAAATGCCAAGAAAGCCATGAAGCGTCAGTTCAACCCTGAGCGACTGCTTGTGAACCTTGCCATCACAGACGGTAAGAACACAGACAAGACGAGAGTGGTGTTCAACCAGACAAAGAGCAACAGATACGAAATGGACTGCGATGCCGCCAAGTTCGAAAGCACGACATCACCAGTGCAGCTATACTCGATAGAGGCACAGGGCGGAAAGATGTCTATCAACGAGCGGCCGCAGGGAAGCGTGCAGCTCGGATTCACCGCAAAGGCTGCCGGCGACTACACCATCTCGGCAGAGCGCATGGACCAGCCGGTATTGCTGAAAGACAATCTGATGAATATCACCTACGACCTGAGCAACGGCGACTACAGCTTCTCTTCTGAGGCAGGAACATTCGACAACCGCTTCATGCTGCTCATCGACGGCGGTGCTACAGGTATTGCCGACATAGCCAAGGAGGCTGGAGTGAACATCATGCCATCAACCAACGGAATTAACCTGACAGGAGTTGACGGCAAGACTGTCAACGTATACTCTCTCAGCGGTGCTTTGTTCGCAACACGCACAGAGAACGGATTCCTCAACCTCTCGAAAGGTGTATACATCGTGGAGGTAGGAAAGATGAAGGCTAAGGTGATGGTGAAATGATGAACACTGGAAACAACGGTTCATCTCTGTATTTACCTTTGTAACAATTGAAAAAATGAAAACAGCAAGAATGTTGTTAATGTATATTGGATTGGTTTTGCTGCTGCTCTTAGTGAGCAGCAGCGGGGCTTGGGCTGGGATAAGGGCTGAAAAGGATGACTTCGACCCGACGAACCCTCCGGAGCCTAACGCTAATTTCACCATCACGGTAACGTCAGACCACGGTTATGCTTCGGGAAGCGGAACCTACGTGCAGGGCGAGACGGCAAAGATAAGCGTTTCGTCGCGCGACAACAACTACACCTTTGCCTACTGGACCAAGAACGGGGTGAAGTATACCGAAAAGCAGAGCTTCGAATATACGGTGGAGGATAACGCAAGATTCTGTGCCGAATACACCTTCACGCCCGTAGACCCTTCGGAACCGGTCATGGCAAATGAGTACAGACTGTATCTGAAGCCGAGCGAAGTGGGCTGCTGCTCGTTCAACAGGACAAGCGGCAGCAAGGTGGAGGCTGACGGATATGTGACTGTTACGGCGTATCCAAGTCCCGGCTACGTGTTCAAAGGATGGAAGATGGATGGGTGCTCCGTGAGCACGGAACTGTCCTTCAACTACTATATGCCGAGAAAAAACGTGGAGCTGACGGCGGAGTTCGAGTATAACCCTGTAAGTCCCGATGAGCCTAACGGCGGAAGCGGACAGGAGGGCAACGTGGAGAACGGCGGAGGCAAGAGGGGCGACGTGAACAGCGACGGCGAGGTGAACACCACCGATGGAGTGATGCTCATCAACAGCTATGTGGACGGCACGGCGAACAGTCTCAGTCCGGCGGTTGCAGACATGAACAACGACGGCGATATAAACACCGCCGACGGAGTGTTGATAATAAACAATTATGTTGATAACAAATAAAAAACAAGAAGAATAAAATGAAAAAAGTATATTCAAAGCCTGCCACAGATTGGCGCAAGGTTTTATCGGAAGGCTGTCTGATGGCTGCATCCGGCGATAAGACGATTGAAGTAGAGTGGAAGAAGGGCGACGGAACAAAGAATGCCGACCCTAACGCTGAAATTCTGTCGAAAGGAAACAACGGCACGGGACTTTGGGACGACGAGGAATAGGCTTGTAATAATAAACAAGAATAGCATATAAAAGAATGACGGAAAACGAAGGGGCAACAGCCTCATTTCGTTTTCCGTCGTTTTTTTTCTGCTAAAAAGTTTTTATTATCAATGATTATTCGTATCTTTGCAGCACGAGAACCCGCCAAGCCTCTCAACGATGCTCAAATGTGCGGGTCGTTTTTGTTTTTATGGGTATATGGCAACAAGACTTGTCGAGTTAGTCGTCTATTCCGTATATTCCTTTCCGCCAATGCTCAATATGCGGGCATCGCCCTGTCTTGGAAGTGGCTCATAGACGACAACCTCAACCTTTTTTTTGTTGTTATCCACGCATTCATAACGATAGTTTGTTCCAGCCACAACTTGGCGAGAAACCTTGAGGGGTTTCAGCTGCAAATTGCTGTGCGACAGGACAACAGCCTTAAAGAGGGAATCTTCTTCTGTCGTAAGTTTTGTACTCTTGCCGAATGCACCTACCATTTGAGTTTTTTTGGTGCTGGCGCATGATGCCATACCAATGATGATGGTCGCTAATGCCAATGTTTTTATTGTATTCATATTCTTTATGATTTTATATTTCTTAATTGTTACTTACCTATAGTGTATCTTACACCTACATTGAGATTGAAGTTCAGCGGTTTCTCCTTGTAGATAGTCTGGAGCGAAGAATGGTCGTCTAAATGATAGCTTACGCCTGGCTCTGTATAAATACCGATATTGTCAAGCACGTCAAACTGCACGCCGAAAGCCGCATTTACAGACATTTGCAAAGGCTTGCTGTCAATGTTGACAGTCTCTTTCTCCTTTATCGCATTATTGATGACATATTCTTTCGTGACATTTCCCGATATGCACTTTTCTGCAAGTACACCTGCCGAGCCATATAGATTGAACCTTTTGTATGACCATGCATTATATTTCATGTTGACAGGAATTCCTACATAGTTCAGCCTTTGCTCGCCCGTAAAGTAGTTCTCTTTTGTTCCGTCTTTCATGTCGGAAGAGAGACGAGTGTATGTAAGTCCGCTTTCGATGCTCCAATGCTCGTTAAGTGTGTATGCCACTTTCACACCAATGCGTACAGGCAAGCGGTGCTTGTATTCTGTCTTCACTTCCTTTCCCTGATTGAATATGTTGATGCCGAGCATAGGGTTGTCCTCCCAGTCAGAATCATCTGGACCGGTTGCAACAACAGGGTCGCCAATAGATGTTATGGTTCTTGATGACCCCATCGATCCCATAGCACTTGTACTTACAGTCCAACGTGGCGATGTGGACGAAGAGGCGTGACGCCTTGCGTCAGAGTTGTAAGCCACAAGACTGCCGTAATTGCTGTTGTGATGATAATTGTTTGCTTTCTTGCTCTCATTCTCACGTTTCGACAAATTTTCTTTGTCGGCAGTTGTATTCGTTTCTTTTGAACTGTTGGCATCATCCCCCTCATGGTTGCCTGGCGCTATTTCCAAAGATTTATCATCATTAGCATAAGATGACAATGTATCAATGTAACCAACAGATTTGTGTACTATGGTCGTAATGATGCGTGGCATAGGTGAGTTGCAGGCAATAGGATTATTGCCGTCGTCAGCAACGACATTGCCTTTAGGGGATGGCTCTGCTGCTGTATGTGCTATTTGTAGATTTGCCATTTCTGATAGCGTTTGCCCATCGTTTGCGTATTCAGAATATATTGAATATCCTATCAACAAAGCCACGCTTGCAGCGGCAGTAGTATACGCTGTGCGCCGTAGCCAGTAAGTTTTGAAAGGTCTGCCGCCGTGCATATAGCCACCATTCTCATCAGTCGTTCCTTTGCGGATGTCCTCCCAAAGTCCTTTTGGTGCATCTTTCTCATAGTTGCCCAAACGGTCGTGTATGTCTTTTTGCCAATTATTTTTCATACGTTAAATGGAATTGATGGTTCTATAATGTTTTATCTTCTGCGCCAGCATTGATTTGGCCTTGTGCAGCTGTGAAGCTGAAGTGTTCTCCTTTATGCCGAGCAATTGGGCTATTTCCTTGTGACTCTTGTCGTCAATGACATAGAGATTGAATACAGTTCGGTATCCATCGGGCAACTCACGTATAAACTTATGAAGTACATCGGTAGGTATGTCCTCAGTCTCCATACTGTCGCCGTCTGCAATGTTCGTATCTTTATCATCGATACTATCAATGGGCAAACGGCTGTTGTTGCGTACAAACTTCAGGGTCTCATTGAGAGTGATTTTTGCCATCCATGCTTTCAAAGACCCCTCTCCACGATACTTGAAACTACCCAGAGAAGTAAATATCTTGATGAACGATTCTTGTAGTACGTCCCTAATGTCTTCGTCTTCTGTGATGTAGCGCGAGCAGAGTGCAGACAGGTATCGCACATGCCTGCGATAAATCCACTCGGTGGCAGTATTGTCGCCATCGAGTGCCTTTCGCAACCATCGTTCCTCTTCCGCTTCTTTTCTGAATGTTATGCCGAACATGATGTTTGTATGGTTAAAAGCTTTGGAAACAGCGAAGTGCAAATGCCTTTACCATACAGCAAAAAGCATTTGCACTATCTCGTAACAACGAGTTTCTTATTTTGTTACTGTAACAACTACCGTAGCAGTTTTTTTGTTTTTGTCTGTGATGGTGATAGTTGTGCTTCCAACCTTCACTCCCTTTATGGTAAGTTTAGCGTCCTTGACGGTAGTAGTGGCGATCTTATCATCTTTGCTTGCAGCCGTATAAGGTGTTGTACCTCCACTAATGTTTACTACATCTTCCTTACCAACCGCAATACTTGTCTTGGCTTTGTCCACGACAACACCATCAACCACGGTAATGTTCAAACTGCCAGTCACCTTCTTGGAGTCAGTAACAAGAATTGTAGCCTTGCCAGCCTTAACTCCTTTTACCGTAATTGTAGCCTTGTCAACAGTTGCGGTGACGGTCTTGTCATCGCTTGATTTAGCGGTGTAAGTACCATCTCCACCAGCTACCTTTACATTCTGTGTGCCGCCAACGGCAACTGAAACGGTTGAAGGATTGAACTTGATGGCGGTAGTGTTGTCATCATCGTCAGAGCATGAAGCAAATGCCACTGCAAATACGGCACAAACGATTAATGTTGCAAACTTAAAGGATTTCATTGATTTCATTTTATTCTATAATTTAGTCGTTTAACTTATGCGCCACGGCATGAGTATGCGTCCATCTACAGCCTTGGCACGATTGTTTTTTCGAGTACTCTCATTCTCTTAAATGAAGAGCAATGTAAAATCTTGCCTGGGAAAAATATTTTTTTTCGATTTTTATTCTATACGATGCAAAAATGAGGGTGTTTCGGCATTGTACACCGATGTGACCGTATGCATTTTGAGCGACAGTTCGGCAGACTTTTTGCCGCTGAACGACAGCCAATTGAGTTTTATCTTCAGTTCTTTAGGATGTTTATTCCATAGTGAGTTGAGGTCAAATGCTATAAGTGCATCCCCCATTCTTCCGTTGGTGTCACCTTGGGCATTGTGGCGCAAGTCGAACTCATATACATTATCCTTGTTCACACCGCTCACAAGATTAATGACATGTTTGGTAGTTCCTCCCCATAATGTGCGTATGCGGAGCGTAACATATCCGTCCTCGGCAACAGAAACCCAATCACGGACAATTTCAATAGGGTCATTTCCAAATGCTTTCGCATTTTTTTCTTCTGATCCTTGCGTCATTACTGGCTGTTTAGTACGGATGCTGTCAATCCAATTTACATACACACTCTGTTGGTTGCCTCCGTAGCTTCGTTCTTCTATTGTATAGTTCACCAAAGCCCTCACTTTCTTGTCTCCAAACGGTGAGGCTTTCATATTGGTAGGTACAAGCGACGTTGATTCATCAAGTTGCATGAAGAAGCCGTCAGGCGCAGAAGGATACACCGTTACAAGGGCAGTTGGGCGCTGTAACACCTCATTGTTATCATAGTCATCGCATGAGCTCAGCGTGAGCGAACTGGCTATCAGACCTATTGCCAGAATTGTTTTCTTTGTTATTCTCATATTTCTTGCTTTTTAGTTTCTACTTATTAAATCATCAAAAAGCAAGAATCTTGCCTGTAAAAAATATTTTCGACCTGTACGGTTGAAAAGTGATGAGCGAAGAAATATTATCTCACATTCT
>OOCQ01001953.1_pt1 | contig 10753 bp, 10 predicted proteins | sample 1671121 | NCBI WGS metagenome assembly OOCQ01 (sample SAMN06348124, study PRJEB24527) | human gut metagenome | biome: human gut; feature: ankylosing spondylitis patient; material: feces | host: Homo sapiens | place: China | collected 2015-10 | reverse complement strand
TGCTTTTTTGCATACCTTCCCGGTTGTTGCCGGATAGTTGCGCATCCAAAAGGTTCTGCACGCCAACAAGGACGAGACGCATTTCTTCATCGATGCCGTCAAATCGCGTCATGTCACGCCTAAGAGCTGCGGCGTGCTGCGCGGAAACAGTTTCTACCGCATCCAGTCGCTTTTCAATGGCATCAATGCGCTTGTTCTGCGCATCGTCGGGGGCTTTTGCTTTTTTGATGTACTTGTGGATGATGTCCAGCACCTTGTCGATGGTGATGGCCGCAGCGCACAGGCTGCCAAGGATGCCAAGCACCCACAGCAAAGCTTCTTTTTCGGTCATTTGCCCTCCCGGAGACGGGTCAGACCCTTCTTGCGGATGATTTTCGGGTAGTTGATGGTAGTCACGTTGAGGTCAACGTTGCCGCTGATGCCCGGCACAGAGCCCTTGCTGGTGTGCTGGTGAGCGTTGTACTTAAAATCCACCTTCGGGGTCTTGCCGGTGTAGTCAGCAAGCCAGACGTCATAAGGGTGCAGAGCCGCACCGCCCACAAAGAGATGTGCCTTTGCAAAGCTGGTGTAGGTGTACAGTTGGGCGTAAAAGCCCATTTTTTCCACCTGTTCCAGCGCGTAGGCGGTGAGGTTGGTGAGGTCGAGGGTGCTCATTTGCTTGAGTTTGTTTTCCTCCACGTCCACCGCAAGGGGCATGGTCAGCTCCTTGCCGCACACCGCCTGCCGCACAAGGGCAAGCTCTGCATCGGCCATCGCTTCGCTGGTGGCGTAGGTGTAGTAGTAGACACCAACGTCCAGCCCGGCAGCACGGGCACCAGCGTAGTTGCGCTCAAAGGTCGGGTCGATGTACAGCCCATCTGCCCGCTTGCTGAGCTTGCGGTTGGTGGAAACCGTCTTGAGCATCGCGCCCTTGTAGCCTGCGGTTGCCACCTCCGCCCAGTTGATCTCTCCCTGATACCGGCTCACGTCAATGTACCGGTATGGCGGGTCGCCCTCCCAGCCGGTGACGGCTTCCTCAACGGGAGTTTCTCTGGGTGTTTCCGGCGCAGGACTTTCGCTTTTCCCGCAGAAGAGCACCTTCAACAGCCCCGCCAGAAATTCCAAAAGTTTTTCCATCGCTTACTCCTCCTGCACGATTTCCTCAAAGCCGCTCTTGATGAGCAGCGCCTTGACCTTCTCCTTCAGCAGGCGGGGGCAGCGCTCGTACAGAGCCTTTGCTTCCTCCACAGTCTCAGAGGACATAATTTCCTGTGCCCATAACATCGCCATCATACGTACCAACCTTTCTAATTTTTGCGTGATTTTATGCATACACAATCTCGCTCATTTCAAGCAAGCACTGTTTCAACATCTCGTTTTCTTTTTGCAGCGCTTCCACCGTCTCCGGCAGCTTGTCCTTTGCTTCCTGCTTTTTGCGTGCTTCTTCCTGCGCGGCCAGCTCTTCGGCGGTGTAGCGGACGTACTTCTGGATGGGCACCTGTTCCACCCATTCCTCCTGCGCCTTTACGCCGGGGCGGTCAACGACCTTCTGCACGTCTTTGCCACCGTTCGGATACTCGGTCACTGTCTCCCAGTGCCACTGCTCTTCCACGCCCTCTACGGCGGGGTGGGTGACTTCTTCGGTGCTGGTGGTCAGGTAGCCAAGGGTCAGGTCGGGGTTTTCCACGACCGCGCCGGTCTCGTCAAGGATCTTCATTGTGTCACCTCCATGGGGGTCACATATTTGCCGATTCGCGAGTAAGATACTTTTCCGTCAGGACTTTCAGCCGACAGCATCCACTGTCCGCCGGTCTTTCCGGAGTCACGGCGGTCTACTTTTACGCACCCATTTTCGTCCAGCTGCATCGGGGGCACAAAGCTACCGTTGCTGCGCCGCAGGTGGAGTCTGATTTTGCAGGTTTTCCACTCTTCCGGGATGGCGAAGTGCAGACTGGTCGGGTGACCCTCACTGCCAAACTGCAATGTTGCCACAGTGTCAAATGTCACAGGGATCATCGCTCAAAACCTCCTTTCTCATGACACGCGGTGCCAGATGTAAACATAGTAGGCGGCGGGTTGCACGGTATTGCTTGCACCGTAGATCGGGTTCGATTTGGAAGCGTCAAAAGTGCGGTTATAAGTGCTAAACCAATCACCCCTGTCTCCACCGCCGTGCCTGGAACTAGTGTCATAGTATTTACCCCCAAAAGCCCCATCACTACTTGGATTGACCATGGACAACACGCCGCCATTGGCTGTACCCGTGATGTTCGGCAGTCCGGCCTTCACGGTGGTGCCCGCTTTGTGGCTGCTGCTGGCACCCATCAGCACGCGCTCCGATGCGATCTGCTCCCATGTGCCGCCAAACAGGGCGGCAGGGCTGGTGGGGTCGGTGCTCTGGTAGATGCTGCCGACAGGGTATGCAGACAGGCCGCTGGCCGCAATGGCCTGCCACGTCCCATCCCCGCGCAAAAATTTACCCTGTGCACCGGCTGCGGGTGCAGGCACAAGGCCCTCTTTGCCAGCCGCGCTGGCAGTGGCGGCGGTCATCTTGGAGTAAGTGTGGTCAGTAAAAACGGCGTTAGCCGGTACATCCTTGCCCAGCGAGTGAGTGCAGGCCACCGGCTTGCCGCCGCTGATATATACCGGTTTCGTCGCACTGCCCGCGGTTGCGGTATCGAGTTTGACGGCACTGTTGGCCGAGCCGCCCGCAGAACCGGAACCGGCATAGTTGTGGGTATGGCTCTTGGCCGCAAATACGCTTTCCGCCTTGCTCTTGATGTACGCCCACAGCGTACTCATGGGCTTGCGGTGGTAGGTGGTCGTTGTGCTTCCGCCGCCGGCATACTGGGATACATAGTAATCTGCATCCTGCGGGGTGCTGGTACCCGCGCTCAGCGCGTTGATAAGCGCGCTCAGATCGTGGGTGTGTGTCTTAACGGCCTTTTTCTCCAGCGCGTCACCGGTGGCCTTTGCATCGGCAGGCGCACCCTCGGTGGACAGGGTAGGATCAGTGGAGACGTAGGATTTCGCCTCACCAGCAGCTTTTTTGGCCTCCTCGGCGCTTTTAGCTGCTGCGCTCTGGCTTCGAGCAGCCTCTTCGGCGCTTGTGCCTGCCGCTGTCTTGTCTTTCGCAGTCGCTGCTGCAGCGTCTGTGGCCTCCGTCGCTTTCCTGCCGGCCTTGGCAGCGGCCTCTTGTGCGGGCAAGGTTGCCTTGCTGACGCTGTCCAGAGCCTCCGTGCAGGCAGCGTTGATGTCCTGCAGCGCGTCATCGCGGGCCTGTGTGGTGTCACGCAGAGCCTGCTTGGCATTGGCGGCATGGGTCCCGGCGGCGGCTCGATCGTCGGCAGCGGCTTTGGCAGATGCAGCAGCCTCCTCCATACAGGCAGCGGCCTTGCGGCTGCTGTCCGATGCAGTCTCTTCCAGTTCCGCGATCCGCGCCTTTGCTGTGGCCAGAAGTTCCGCCGTCGGGATGTGGGTCACGCCGTCCCGCACGATGCCGCAGAGCTTCTCGTCCAGCCGTGTGTCGGTGATTTGGCCGGTGGTGACGGCGGTGGAGCCTGCCGGGCGGGTAATCTCGGCAAGGCAGAGGTCGTAGATCAGCTCAGTGCGGGAGATGGCCGGGGCCGTGGGTGTGCTGGATGCCGTGCCCTGCAGCACCTGCAGGCTGGCGGCTCTGGCACCGGCATCATAGCGCATGACGATGCGGTCGATGCGGGGGAGAGACGGGTCGGCCAGCGGCAGGGTCAGGGTGTCGGCCTCCCGCTTTGTGATGGAGTAGCCGGTGAAACGGCTGGGGTGCACCCAGCCACGGCCCGCGCCCACGGTGACCTTCAGCCCGTCTGCGGCTGTCACCGGGAAGTCCTCAGCGGAGCTGAACACACCGCTGGTGAGGCCCGCAAGGTAGGCCGCCACGTCTGCGGCATCGAAGTCGTAGCCGTCGGCGGGGTATAAAACGATTTTGCTCAAAAGATCATCTCCTTACAGCTTGCGCCAGACCGGTGTGCCCAGCCGCGCGGTGCGGGTGGTGCTGTCGCTCTGGCTTTGGGTGATGACATCGGCCACCCGGACGGTGGCCTTGTAGCCCAGCTCCGGGATGGTGCAGAAGGCCACGTCGCCGGGGGAAAGCCCCTCGGCATCGATGGTCAGCTCAATGGAGCCGGTGCGCAGCTGTTCCAGCAGCTTGTTGGTGCCCCGGGCCATGAGCCGCTCGAGGTAGGCTTCGCTCTTGTTGCTCTCGCCCTTTTCCTCGTCCGGCTGCACGTCCCGGGCATCCACATAGAGCTCCCGCCGGTCGGCTCCGGTGGCATCCGTCAGGCCCACGGTCACGGTGGCCCGGGCATCGCCCTCACCGGCCCCCTGAACAACGGCAACGTTGGCATAGTCGCTGTCCCCAAAGGCCCAACTGGCCCCGGTCAGGTTGCCCCACTTGGTACTGAACCTGTTGTTGGGGTCGGCGGTGGGCCGGTAGACCTCGAACAGCAGCTTCTTATCTGCGTTCTTGCCTGCCAGCCGTACCCGGAAGCCTAGGTCGCAGGCCGCGCCGATGGTCATCAGGTAGTCCATGATGCTGCCGCCGGAGGTCTGTGCGGTGTAGGTGGTGTCAAAGCCCACCAGCTCTCCAAGCTCCAGCTTGGGCCACGGCTCCATGGAATTGACCAGCCTGCGCATGGCCTGCTCCGCGTTCTCGCTCTTCACGATGACGGTGCAGGCCCGCTTGGTGAAGATCCACGTTCCCGGGAAGCCGGTGACCACTAGATTGCTGTCGGTGTTCTCGTTGCTCCGGTGGCAGATGCGCATGGGCACGTCGCTGTCACTGCGGCGCAGCCAGCGGCCCTCCCGCAGCAGGGACAGGTTCTCTTCGGTGGGTCTGACTTCGAGGGTGAACTCACCCTCGGTGTTGTAGGGCTCGTCCCAGTAAAGGCTCACCCAGACCTCCACCCGGCCCAGCCGGGCAAGGGTCGTCTCATCCAAAACATCCAGCGTCATGCAATCACCTCCGGCAGAATGCCTGAAACCATGGGATAAAATTGCACCGTGACCTGCAGGAGGGTCTCGCCGCTGTCGGCGGTGGCCTTGAGCAGGTTGTCTCCGGGAGCCAGCTCCAGCAGGTCGCTGTCCTCGTCCAGCAGGGAGAAGATGTTCTCCTCCGTGCCGTCCTCTGTCCGCTTGACGGCCAGCTTGTCGGTGGTGGTGCGGTAGATCTCGATGACCTGCCCCGGGGTCAGGGTGGTCAGGATGCGGATGCTCTGGCCCGTGATGATGTTCAGCACGCAGGGGTTGACCACCGCACCGTCACTTTTGAGGGTGGCCGTGAAGGGTACAGCCAGCGCCCCGGGGTTGACCGCGTTCTGCCAGCCAAACGAGGTGCGCACGCCGAACCGGTGGGGCTTGGAGTAGTTGACCGGCAGCCTGAAGCTGGGCACAAAGCCGTTGATGCAGAAGCTCTGAGCGGTCAGATCGTACCAGAAGGGCTTCGGGCAGAAGAACATCATGTCAAGGACCGGGTATGGGTGGATGCTCTTTGTGTAGGGGGTCTTGGAAAGCACAAAGCGGCAGAAATACTTGTCCTCAAAGTACATGGTGCCGCTGGTGAAGTAGGGGAGTTTTTCCAGCAGCAGGGCGGCATCCGCATCGCCGTGGGGGCTGTGGCAGTGGATGATGAGTTCACGGCTCACCCCGGCCACGCTCTGTTTCTCCACCGTGTTGCCGATCTGGTTCACGCCCTGTGCGGTCTGCAGATCTACGTTCACACCATTGATGGGATCGAGGGAGTAGGGCGTGCCGTAGTCCCACCCGATGTCGAGAGCGGCCCCGGCATCCGTCACGAGCCGCAAATGGTCTTTGCGAAATGGCATTCAGAGCCCTCCTTTCATCGTTTCTGGGCCTTGGCCCGGTCGGCTTCCCAGCGTGCTTCCCGCTGGAGGTCTGCCGCCGTCTGGGCCTTGCTGTAAATGTTCTGGGTGATGTTGGTGTCGCCCTCCCGGTGGTACTGGTTGGCGGCTGCGGCCACCTTTGCCGTGCCGGAAACGGCCACACTGCGAGAGATGGCCATGTTGTCCGACAGCACCAGACTGTCTGCCTGCCGCACCATCTCGGCCAGCTTGCTGTTTGCGGCCAGCAGGGCCTCGGTGTTGTCCCGGATGGCATCGGTATTATCCTTATCCGGCGTAGTCCCGGGGGTGCCGGGGTCCGTCGAGGCATCAGGCTTCTCCGGCTCGGCGGGGGTGCCGGGCTTGTATTTTTCTTCCAGGTCTCGGAGGGTCTTTTCGTAGTCCAGCTGCAGCAGTTCCCGCTCAAGGTCGCCCATCCGCAGGGTGTTCTCGGCCTCGACAAGCTGCTTTTCCAGATCCGCCAGCGCGGTTGCATCGGCAGCAGTCTTTTTGCCGATCTGCGCCGACTGCTTCTTGTACTCGGCATCCAGCAGTTTCTTTTCGAGGTCGGCAACGGATTTTTTATAGTCCGCAGCAGCCACGGCCTTTTCGGCATCCAGCATACCGGGGTCATCCTCGGTAAGCTTCGCCCGGGCAAGTTCGGCAGCCTTTTTAGCGTACTCGGCATCCAGCTGCTTTTTCTCGGCATCGCCGGACTGACGGGCATACTCCGCATCCAGCTCGGCCTGCTCCTGCTTGGCGAGGCGGGCGTTCTTGCGGTCCTCACGCTCCTTCTGGATCTTCTTGGCATAGTCCCATGCGGGGTTGGACACATAGTCGATGTGGCCGCCCCAAAGCTGTGCGACGAGATTGTAGGCACCGATCAGCGCATTGATCTCGATGACAAACTGCTCCACAAACAAGCCAAGGACGTACATCAGGCCCTCAAAAATGTAAGACATGAAATCGGCCACGCCCGACCATACATCGTTCATGCCGTTTGCGACGTTTTTGTTTGTGCTGGCAAAGTTGAGCAGTGCGCCCACCAACATGCCGATCAGAGAAATCACCAGCAGGATGGGGTTGGCATCCATGGCAACGTTAAGCCCCTCCTGCGCACCGGTGGCCGTCGTTGCAGCGGGCACGAACTTTGCAACCAGACTGGATGCAAGAGCTGCCAGCTTGTTGCCAACACCGGACAGCGCATTGCCGAGCTGGTCCAGCGCACCTTGCGCAATGGCCGTGATCTGCTCCCTCTGTTTATCCGTGCACGCCTGCCAGAAGTAGGAAGCTGCCCAGAAGCCCAGCTGTTCCAGATCGCCGTTTTTCAGCGCGTTGGCAAGGGTCTTGATGGCACCGACCGCGTCGGTCTGGATGTCCTTCTTGATGCTCTTCCAGCCATCTTCCAGCTTGGTGCGCAGCTGAGTGGTCAACAGCTCTCCGGCACTGGCATACTGCGGACCGGCATCCTCAATGGTCTTGACCGTGGTCTCCACACCGTCGGCGGTCTTGGTGGTCACGGTCTTGACGGTGCGCTCTACTCCCTCGATGACCTCGGTGCCGGTGCGGGTAGTCACGGTGGACACCCGCTCGCTGCCATCAGTCAGGGTCTCGGTGGTCTTTTCCACCGTGACCTGTGCACCGTCCACGATGCTGGTCTGGGTGTCCTTGACCGTGGTCTGTACGGATGCCTTTACGTCCTCCATGGTCTGCTTGACAGTCTTGGTGCCGTCCGCAGCAACCTCTGTGATGGTCTTGACATCCTTCAGCACACCATCCACCATCTGCCGGGAAGTCTCGGTGATGGTCTGTTTCTGCTGCTTTTTGCCGTTGGACAAGGTCTCATTGACCGTTTCCACCGTCCGGGTCACGCCGTCCTTTACGGTGGTCGTGGTGTCCGAGATGGATTTGACTACAGTGGCAGTGGCCTGCTTGGTGGCCTTTGCGGCCTTACCCGCATTGTTTGTGATGATGCCGGTTGCGTTCGTGGATGCGGCTGCAGCAGCTTCGGCCGCGGCCTTTTCCTCCTGCGCCTGCTTCACACGTTCATCGTGGAGGGCCTTGCGCTTAGCAGCAGCTTTATCGCGCTTGGACTGGTTATAGTCGTCCATATAGCCGTTGTAGGCTGCATCATAGGCTTCCTGTGCCGCACCGACACCGTTTTTCAGGTTCGCCAGTGCCGCAGCCGCGCCTCTGATTTTGGCGACCAGCTCATTGAGCCAGTCCACCACCGTACCGATGGCATTCTGTGCTATCTTTTCGACAGCCGTAAATGCAGAGTTGACCGCATTGCGGAAGGTCTCGCTGGTCTGATAGGCCGTCACGAGACCCGCCGCCAGAGCCGCCAGGGCAGTGACGACCAGTGCGATCGGATTTGCCGCCATGACAGTATTCAGCGCCGCTTGTGCAAGTTCGTGTGCTTTTGTTGCAATGGTCGCGGCAGCCACATAGCCCTTGTAGGTCAGAAACGCTGTTCCGGCAGCGGCCACAACAGCCGTCGCAATGCCGATGGTCTCCTTGAGCTGGGCCATCTTCTCGTCGCTGTCAAGGAAGGATGTCACCACCTCGTTGAGCTTCACCACAAGGTCGCCCAGCGCCGCAAACAGGCCGCTGGTCAGTTCACCGGTCAGGGCGCTGACATTATCCTTCAGGGTGGACATGCGCCCGCTGAAGGTCTGGCTGGCTTCCAGCATACCGTTGTAGAACTGCCCGCCCTGACTGGTGGCGGCTTCCACCGCCGCTTCCAGCTCGCTGAAGCTGACCTTGCCGTCAGAGATGCGCTTGTACAGGTCGGACATGCTCTCGCCGGTGGCATCACAGATCTGGTTCAGCGGGTTGAAGCCCGCATCGATCATCATGTTGACGTTTTCCAGCGTGACCTTCTTTGCGCTGGACATCTTGCCGTAGGCGCGTACCAGCGTCTGCAGTTTGTCCGCGTTGCCGAGGGAGATGTCGCCAAGCTGTTTCAGCACGCCGGTGGTGTCGTCTGCGGCAATGCCGAACTGTAGCAGGGTCTGTGTGCCCTCGGTCAGGTCGGACAGAGCAAAGGGCGTGGACGCTGCCATCTTACGCAGCTCGGAAAGCTTTTCGGCCGCAAGCTCTTCGTTGCCCAGCATGACCTTGAAATTGGTCAGGTAGCTTTCCATGCTGGCATTGTAGTCAATGCCGCTTTTGACCACTTTGCCCAGTTCCGCCGAAGCTTTCTTCGCAAAGTCAGCAATCATGTTTCCGGCGGCAACGGTCCATTTGCTGGTGCTCTTTTCCGCCGGGTCACTGTTGAGCCTTACTTCGCCGGTGATGCTGAAATCTGCCATGTGTCCACCTCTCATTCAGAGCGCGGGCACAAGGGCACAGGCTGTTATAACTTGATCTCTACTTCCCGGCGGCAGGCCGGGTTCTTGCATTTGACCCACACACCGTGAGCGCTGGCGGAAGCTTCTGCCCAGGCAGGCAGCGGCTTGCTGCAATACGGGCAGCGCACCGGCACGCGGGTACTGTTCTCAGCGGAACCGCGCGAGGAATGCGGCATCATGCTGCTGCGGGGTAACATCGCGCGCACCTCCTTTCAGCTCCGGCGGCAGGGCGTACCGCTCCTTTGCCGCTTCGTATCGCTGTCGGGTGGCTGGGTCCATCTCGCTGGTATCCGTGGTGCGGATCTGCAGGATCTGCGACAGCGCGGTCTCCTGAGGCAGTGCCTGCATCAGCGCCATAAAACGCCACCAGTGCACCTTGTCAATGGTCAGATTGATGCCGTAGGCCTGCTGGAATGCGCCAAGAACATAGGCTGCATCGCAGTGGTAGTCCAGCGTGATCTCACCGGCACCGGCATCGGCCTCCGGCGGCTCTCCACCGGGAGCGTCGTCCGCACAACCGCGGAAAAAGCGCATCAGGGACGCAAAAGCATCCGGCAGCTGTGGGTCTGGAATTGAATCTGCAAAAAAACGTTCCGCTGCGTCGTGCATCAACTGGACCTTTTCTTCGTCAGTTTCTGCCCGGCGGTAGGTATTCAGCAGCCAGACCATATGCCGGAAATCCGGGTCGATGCGTCTGCCTTCCCACGTGGTAGGCAGGGCATCCGTCAGCAGGTCAGTCATTTTCCAGAGCAGCCAGTTCGGCCAACAGAGCCTTGCGGCGGGCAGCTTTGTCCACACGCTCCACCATCTGAGCGGCAGGCGGCTGTGCGGGGAAGCTCACAGGCTGCTGACTGACGATGTGGCCTGCCGTCTGGGTGCGCTGCCGTGCTTTCTTCTCGGCCCGGCGCTGGGCGCGGTTCATGGGCTGCGGCTTCGGGATACGGTCGGCGTAGTGTTGTTTTTCAGCCTTGCAGGCCTCGTTGATGGCATCCAGCACATCGTAGATAGGCGCTGCGTTGTTCTCGTCCAGACCCAGGCGGTCGGATGCGCCTGCACCGAGGATCTCGTCGATGCAGTGCATGACGATCCTTGCCTGTGCACGCATATAATCACCCAGACGCACACCGCCGTGGTTGAAGCGCTCAGTTTCGGCCCTGCCGGCCTGCTGCATCTGCTCGTTGGCATCTTCAAAGCGGTCCATATCGTTGGCGTTCAGAATGGAAAACTCAAATTCCTGTCCACAAATAAACATTTTCTGGCTCCTTTCGTTGCGCCGTGCCCCGGTACTGCCCCGGAGAAACCTGTTTCACGGCATGAAAAATCCCGTTCCGGGGCGGAACGGGAAAGCGGATATCAGGCACTAGGCACAAATCCGGCTGGGTCTGTTCGGCCAGGTAGCGGTCCAGATCAGACATTCCGCTCTCCTCACTGCAACCAAAAAAGACGGTATAGCGGCTGCTATGCACTAGCTTTAATTCCCGTACGGCGCTAACGGCATAGATGCCAACCACGGCGGCCAGTTTATCGTCGCCCACTCCCCGGCCAATG
>OOCQ01001949.1_pt1 | contig 10774 bp, 8 predicted proteins | sample 1671121 | NCBI WGS metagenome assembly OOCQ01 (sample SAMN06348124, study PRJEB24527) | human gut metagenome | biome: human gut; feature: ankylosing spondylitis patient; material: feces | host: Homo sapiens | place: China | collected 2015-10 | reverse complement strand
ATTTGCTGGAAGTTCTTATTTTCTTCCTCAATCTGGCTCTCACGGTTTTTCACATATTCAATTTCTTCTGATATCTTTGCTTTATTATCGTTGATTTCCTGAAGCTGTTTCTCTATCTCATGGTTTTCTGCGATCAGTCCCGCATACACATTTTCACTTTCGTTCTTCTGCGCCGCTGCACGATCCACATTCATTTTTGCCGTATTCTGTAAAATCAGCTGCTCCTGTAGTTCTGCCTTATTGGCTTCGATATCATCCACGAGCAGACTCTGTGCTGTCTTGATATCCTCCAGCCGGTTGCGGCTTTCCTTTATCTTCTGTTCTGACTTGCTAATCAGTTCCTCTAATTCTTCGATCTCACGGTTTCTTCCGAGAAGATTACTGTTATTGCGGAATGCACCACCTGTCATGGAGCCACCCGGGCTTAAATACTCTCCCTCTAACGTTACGATATGAAGGGAATAATGATTCTTCTTTGCCAGTTTGATTGCAAAATCAATATTCTCTGTGACGATCACTCTTCCTAACAGGTAGGCAGTCACGCCCTCGTATTTTGCCTCTGTTTTAACTAACGTATTGGCAAGTCCAATGACGCCCGGTTCTTTTAGGGCATCCATATTTTTAAAGTTGCCTTTTCCATCTACACTTGTAAGAGGTAAAAAAGTTGCACGTCCCAGACGGTTCTCTTTTAAGAAAGAGATCATCTTCTTCGCAGTCTCTTCATCCTCGGTGACGATATTCTGGATATTTCCACCCAATGCCGTCTCGATGGCAACTTCATACTTCTTCTCCACCTGGATCAGATCAGAAACAACTCCCAGAAGTCCCTTATTCTGCTCCTTTTGTTCCATCACTTTGCGGATACTGTTACCATATCCATCATAGCGCTCTGCAATATTTTTCAGAGATTCTAATTTGGACTGCTGCTTGTTATATCTTGCAAGTGTCTCCTCTAATGTATGCGTTGTCTCAATGGATTTTTTCTTCCAGTCGCGGCTTTTCTCCTCCATGGAAAGTCCGGCCTGTTTCAGCTCTTTTATTTTCTGATTGACGGAATCGAAATCTTTCTGATACTCTGCTAAAACAGAATCTAAATCTGCTTCCTCTGTTTTTCTTGCTAGCAGTCTCTGGTTTAACTGGGCTTTTCGGATGTTGACCTGTTCTTCCATCGTGTCAAACCGCTGCTGCCTTGCCTTAATGGAAGCCTTGCTGTTCAACAGTTCAATCAATTCACTTTTGCCTTTTTCCATGCCTTCCATACATCTCGCGATCTCTGTCTGCAATGTCTGAAGTGCTTCTTCCGCTGCTTTTTTCTTTTCCTCAATCTCAGAGATCTGTGCGTCCAGAGTAACCTTTTCTTCCTCATAAGTCTTTCCGGAAGAAATACGTTCTTCTTTCTCATGGTCGATGGCATCCAGACGGCTCTGCATATGTTCATCCGTATGCTCTGCCGAACGGATCTGCTCGTTTAAGATTTCAATCTGGCTCTCCAACTTGTTCTTTGTCACAGCGGACTGACTCATCTCGTCACGGATTGCATTAATCTTTTCGTCCTCTGCCGCCATATCCTGTTCAAGCTTTTCATATTCTGTTTTTATCTGCTCATAACTTTCTTTTGCTTCCTGATAATCACGATCCGCAATCGAATAGTTTTCTTTGACTTCCTGTAACTGTCTGTCAATACGCTCCATTTCCAATAAGAACATATTGACATCAAACGTTTTTAACTCTTCTTTTTTCTTTAAATATACACGCGCTTTTTCAGCCTGTTTTTCTAACGGACCGACCTGACGTTCCAGCTCGCTTAAGATATCATTGACACGAACTAAATTTTCACGTTCATTTTCTAACTTTTTCTGTGCAGTCGCCTTGCGCTTTTTATATTTTACAATTCCGGCTGCCTCGTCAAAAAGCTCACGCCGCTCCTCGGGTTTACCATTTAAAATTTTCTCAATCTGTCCCTGTCCGATAATGGAATATCCTTCTTTTCCGATACCGGTATCATAAAACAGCTCGGTCACATCCTTCAGACGGCAGGTATTGCCGTTGAGCAGATACTCACTCTCCCCGGAGCGGTACACGCGCCTCGCAACCGTGACCTCCTCATAATCCACCGGCAGTTTATGGTCCGCATTGTCAAGTGTGATCGCAACATAAGCATAACTGAGTGGTTTACGGTTTTCCGTTCCTGCAAAAATAATGTCCTGCATACTGGCACCACGCAGCTGCTTGGCGCTCTGTTCACCAAGTACCCAGCGCACTGCATCCCCGACATTACTCTTGCCACTGCCGTTTGGCCCGACAATTCCAGTGATCCCATTATGAAAATCAAAAACGATCTTGTTCGCAAATGATTTAAATCCCTGCACTTCAATACTTTTCAGATACATACTAAACCTCATTCTTGCGCTGACTTTTGCGCATAATTACAGTTTCGGTTTCAAAAGCAAAAGTGCCTGGTAGGCAGCTTCCTGCTCTGCCGCTTTTTTCGTGTGTCCGGTTCCTGCGCCGATCACTTTATCTCCGATCCGTGCTTCGACCGAAAACTGTTTGTCATGGTCCGGTCCTTCTTCTGAAATCAGCTCGTAATGCAGACTCTCTTTATAATTGCCCTGCACAACTTCCTGCAAAATGGTCTTACTGTCATAAAACAGCTTTTTGTGCTCGATATCTGTCAGAATAAACTTATGTATAAACTTCTTCGCCGGTTCAAAACCACCATCTAAATAGATAGCTCCAATCACAGACTCTAAAGCATCCGATAAAATTGATTTACGTTTTCTTCCACCTGTCTGGTTCTCACCCTTGCCAAGCAGCAGATAATCGCCAAGATCCATCTCTCTGGTACAAAGTGCCAGTGTAGGCTCACACACAATACTCGCACGGAGTTTTGTCAGATCTCCCTCCGGCAGATCCGGATAATTGCGGTATAAAAAATCACTCGATACGATCTCTAAAACCGCATCCCCTAAAAACTCCAGTCTCTCATTGTCAGAATGTTTTTTCATGTGTTTTTCATTAGCATAGGAACTGTGCGTCAGTGCCTGACGCAATAAGCCCTCTTTCTCAAATGTATAACCAATCCTGTTCTGCAATTCCTGTAACTTTGACATTTCATCCTCCTGGTCAGGGGCTTTTTTCTACCTTACTGTGTATCCAGTAAAATATAAAAAAGACTCTGTTTTCTTATATAATAACGGAAAAGCCCTTGCCTGACAAGAGACGGTACATCGCGCACCGCCCTTTTGTCTTCAACAAGGGCATACGTCATCTTTTATTTAGTTTAAAGCATTCTTGATCTGCTCTACTGCATCTGCAACTGTCACGATATGCTCAGCATCCTCATTCGCGATCTCGATGTCGAATTCTTCTTCGATTCCCATAATAATCTGAAAAATATCAAGGGAGTCTGCTCCAAGGTCATCCACAAAAGTGGTGTCCATTGTGATTTCTTCCTCGTCAATTACCTTCAATGCATCCATCAAAAATTTAGGATTAAATCCTATGAGAATATCCTTTCCTTCTTTCGAAATATCAATATCCTCTGACATAGATCCAATACCGGAATTGATAGCAAGACTCATGCTTGTATCTTTTACATCAATGATAACCGGTTTCTTTTCTGATTCACGGATCATCAGTGTGGTACGGTCAATAGAATCAAATAAATCTTTTTTGTTGACTGTTATTTTAGTTTCATAATCACTGGATAACATCTTGTCAATTTTGTAGTATTCTCCCTCAATGAGACGTGAGAGTACGATCGTATTGTCAAATTCAAATAATACATGTTTGTCTGTGAAATACATGCAGATTTCATCATCCAGGCCGCCATTTAAGATCTTGCTGATCTCAATTAAGGTTTTACCCGGAATAATAACACTAACATCATCATAATTCTGTTTCAAATCTACCTTGCGAATAGAAATACGATGACCATCCAGAGAAACAACTTTAAGCTGTGATCCCCTGATTTCAAAAAGTTCACCTGTCATAACCTTTGTATTTTCATTATCTGATATAGAAAATACAGTTTGTCTGATCACTTCTTTTAGGGTGAATTGTGAGATAAGTACACTTTTATCTTTTACAATCTTTGGAAGATATGGAAATTCTTCTGTATCCTTTACCGGAATATTAAATTTTGCTTTGCCACATGAAATATTCATTGTGAGATTTTCATTTACGGAAATGGAAACTTCATTGTAAGGTAATTTACGAATAATTTCGAAAAATACCTTTGCGTTTACTGCAACAGAACCCGGTTCTTTAATATCTCCTTCAATAATTGTTTCGATACCAATTTCAAGATCATTAGATATTAGTTTGATCATTCCATCCTTTGCTTCGATGACCATACATTCTAGTATAGCCATTGTAGATTTACCTGGAATAGCCTTTAAGGATATATTGATGCCTTCCAGTAATTTTGACTTGTCACAAATTATGTTCATGTTGATAACTCCTTTCAAAGCACAGCCAAAAAAAATCCGCATAAATATATAATTATTAATCGTAGTAGTAGTATTAGGGGGCGTTGATAAGTGTATAACCCCTTTCAGGCCTTAAAAATCAAGGGATGAGAGGCGGGGATAACTTCATGGACAAGCTAAGATTAGCTGTGAAATTATCAAAACTTATCAACAAGCCAAATTTTAAGTGATGAATCCACAAGACAGAAGTTCACAAAAATTGTTGATATGTGGAATTCTTATTGTGGATTTATTTTTTTGATCAGAATGTCAATGTCCTTCGCTACCTTGGAATTGGCATCGGTATCTTCTAAAAGCTTCTTAATGTTGTCTCTGCCATGAATAATAGTAGAGTGGTCTTTTCGATTAAGATGCTTTTTAATAATGTCTAATGTATTATTCGTAAGCTCACAGCAAAGGTACATGCATATCTGTCTTGGATGTGAGATATTGCTGCTGCGCTTGCTGGAGAGCAGGTCATTGGTAGAGATATTGAAATGATCTGCTACTGTTTCAATAATGTAGTCTATCGTAATCTCCTTTTTCTTATCCGGTGCGATCATATCGGAAAGGGCCTGTTTGGCGAGGTCCATCGTGATGTCATTATGGCGCAATTTTGAAAAAGCAATCACCTTTGTGATAGCACCCTGAAGCTCTCTAATATTAGAAGAAACATTGGATGCAATGAAATCAAGGATACTGTCGTCAATGGATAAGTTCTCCTCCTGAACCTTGCGGCGTAGAATCGCCATACGCGTTTCGTATGTAGGCGGCTTGATATCTACGGTAAGTCCCATTTCGAAACGGGAACGAAGACGTTCCTCTAAGGTTTTCATTGTAGCAGGGTGCTTATCGGAAGATATGACAATCTGCTTTTGAGATTCATACAGGTGATTAAAGGTATGGAAGAATTCCTGCTGCATGGTTTCCTTACCAATGATGAACTGAATATCATCAATGAGCAGGACATCGACGTTACGGTATTTATTACGAAACTCCTGCATGGAGTTGGAACCGTCTCCCTTTTTATCACGGATTGCTTCGACAATTTCATTGACAAAGGACTCACTGGTAACGTATACGACTCTCTGGGTATTATCCCGGTCAATAATATAATTGCCAATTGCATGCATCAGATGAGTCTTCCCAAGACCGGCTCCTCCGTAAATAAAGAGAGGGTTGTAAATATCACCCGGTTCCTCTGCAACCTTAAGGGAAGCAGCATGGGCATAATCGTTATTGTCACCAACCACGAAATTGTCAAATGTGTATTTAGTACTGATAAAAGGATGATCCTTACTAGGTAGAGAAGTGTTTTTAAATGTCTCTACAGGAGTAGTATTAATTTCGTTTTTAGAAATATAAGTAATATCATACTTAATATTAGTCATTTCCTCGATCGTAACCTGAAGAAATGCGCTATATCTCTTTTCAATAAAGCTTTTATTGCTGCCGATCTTTGCATCATCGATCAGGATCGTGAGATTCTTTCCTGAAATGGAATGCACTTTCAAAATCTTGATAAAAGTATTGAAGGCGGGATCAGATATATCAAAGTTCACTTTCATCTTTTCAAGAATATCGTCCCATTTTTCATAAAGTTCGTTTTCCACTTCAAGGTACCCCATTTCTAAAGTATATATTAAGTCATTTTGCAATGTTTCATATAGAAACAAATGGACAAGCAGCCTCTTATGAGTAGAATCATTGCATTTGCTTGTCTATCCTTATCTATTTTATATCATATGAAGATAAAATACAAGAACAAAGTAATAAACATCAATCCACATAGAATCACAAAATTGTGGAAAACTATGTGAATATTGTGGATAACTCTATAAAACGGCATTTTTATTGAGTTTTTGACAATTGTGGAAAACTTTGTGGATAAGTTTGGGTATAACATGTGATTTATCCACAATTTGTGCATAAAATGTTTATAAGTATATGGTGAACAAATTTTCTATCCACCATTGTAGAATACGATAAATACTGTATTTATATAAAAAATTTTCTATTTGTGTATCATGTGAATATTGTTACCAACAATAATGAGACAATTATAGAATAAAACGAGTTTCTTCCTATATAATATGCTAATGTTTATAATTTTTTGAAAAATTGTAAGGTGTGGATAAGTGAAGAAATGAATATCCACATATCCCCAAGGGGGATTTTGAATTGAATTTCTGGTGGAATATCCGTAAAATATGAAAATTAGGGCTTGACTATTCCAAAATGACATAATATAATATGTGATACATGTGATTTTATGTAATACAGATCAAGGAGGTGTATTGTAATGAAGATGACATTCCAGCCTAAGAAGAAATCCAGAGCTAGAGTTCATGGTTTCAGAAAGAGAATGCGGACTGCAAACGGCAGAAAAGTTATTATGAGCAGAAGAGCAAAGGGAAGACATAAATTATCCGCATAGGTCGCAGTTATGTGACCTTTTCTTCTATTTATAAAGTGCTACTTTATAAGAGGGACATATCGTGTTTCAAAAAATTAGAAAGAATATTGAATTTTTGAATGTGTATCGCCATGGAAAGTCCTATGCCAATAAGTATTTGGTAATGTATGTTCTCAGTAATAAACTCGATGAGAACAGATTTGGAATCACAGTTAGTAAAAAAGTTGGAAATAGTGTGGTAAGGCATAGGATAACCAGGCTGATCAGAGAATGTATCAGATTACAGGAAAGTAATATTTTGACAGAATATGATATCGTTATTGTAGCTAGGAAGGCTGCGAAGGATAAAAAATATCAGGATATAGAGAGTGCCTTCTTAAATTTGTGTAAAAGGCAGAATATTTTAAAGAGATAACAATAATGAAACGTGGTTTGATTTTTATTATACATTTATATCAGAAATTTATCTCTCCTCTGAAGGGAAGACCAACTTGCATTTATACGCCTACTTGTTCACAGTATGCGGTAGAAGCTTTAGAAAAGTATGGTTTTTTCAAGGGGAGTTTTTTAGCTGTAAAACGAATTTTACGATGCCATCCCTTTGCAAAAGGTGGTTATGATCCTGTACCATAGTGATTAGAGTAATTTTTAGTGTATGTGACTTTGAATAACTTGCCCGGGAGGACTGAATAATGATGAGTGTTTTTTTGACAACTTACCAGGGAGCGATTTTAGGACCAATTGCACGTTTGCTTGGTTATATATTACAGGGATTATATTCCGTATTGTCTGTAGTAGGTATTGAGAATACCGGTATCTGCATGATCTTGTTTACATTTATTGTAAATGCGCTTATGATCCCAATGCAGATTAAGCAGCAGAAATTTGCAAAGATGTCATCGGTAATGAATCCGGAATTGATGGCAATTCAGGCAAAATACAAAAATAAAAAGGATCAGGAATCACAGCAGAAAATGTCTCTTGAGACACAGGCTGTTTATCAGAAATATGGAGTAAGTCCGGTGAGTGGATGTCTTCCAATGTTGATCACTCTTCCTATTTTATTTGCATTGTATCGTGTTATTTACAATATTCCGGCATATGTGCCACAGGTTTATGATATTTATGATGGACTTGCAAAAGTACTTCAGGAGGCTGGAGTTACTGTAAGCCAGCTTGCAGACAAAAGCTATATATCAAATCCTACTTATGTAGTAACACAGGCAGTAAAGGCAGCAAAATCAGATGCCGGTAATATTAATTATTATATTGATGTATTATCTCAGTTTAATTCCAGTGGATGGGATGTATTGATCAAAAATCATCCGGATCTGAGTGAGGTCATTACAAAAACGGCACATCAGGCGCGGAATATTAATTATTTCCTGGGCTTGAATATTGCAGATACACCTAAAATTAAGTCGGTTAGTGTAATTATTCCGATTCTTTCTATCGTGACACAGTATATCAGCACAAAGCTGAGTATGGCAGGAACACAGCAGCAGACTGCAAATTCAGACAATCCAATGGGACAGTCAATGCAGACAATGAATACGGTAATGCCATTCATGACAGGTTTTATGTGTCTGATGTTTCCGATTGGTGTAGGTATTTACTGGATTGCCGGTAATGTGTTCCGTATTTTCCAGCAGTTGTGTATTAATCTGTATTTTAGTAAAATAAATATGGATGATTTGATCAAAGAAAATGTAGATAAGGCCAAAAAGAAATACGAAAAAATGGGCATGGATCCGTCTGTTTTGGACAAGGCTGCAAAGACCAGAACAAGCAATATCAATACAAATGTGGCACAGAAACAGAAGCAGACAAGTACGGCTGGTAATGCAGCAAAGAAAAACAGCAGCATTAGTGATAAAGCTAGAAAGAGCAGTACAAAGGACATTAAGAAGTCCAAAAACTCAAATTATAAAGAAGGAAGTATTGCAGCATATGCCAATATGCTGAATCGTGATGATAAATAAAAATAAGGAGGAATTGGTCATGTCAGAGTGGAAAGAGTTTTCTGCAAAAACAGTAGAAGAAGCATTAAATATTGCTTTGGTTGAGTTGGAAACAACAAGAGAAAATGTAGAATATGAAGTTATTGAAAAAGAAAGTTCAGGAATTCTTGGCTTATTTAGCAAGCCGGCAATTATCCGTGTATGTAAGAAGCTTACATTAGAAGATATTGCAATCGGATTTTTAAGCAAGATTTTTAAGGCAATGAATATTGAAGCTTCGATTGAAGTGACCATTAATGCAGAAGAAAATGTGATGAATATTGAATTTACAGGAGAAGATATGGGACCTCTGATCGGTAAGAGAGGTGCTACTCTTGATTCGTTGCAGTATCTCACAAGTCTCGTAGTAAACAAGGAGACAGATGGTTATATGAAGGTGAAGCTGGACACAGAAAATTATCGTGCCCGCAGAAAAGAAACATTGGAAAACCTCGCAAAGAATATTGCACATAAGGTAAAGAGAATTCATCGTCCTGTATTTTTGGAGCCAATGAATCCATATGAGAGAAGAATTATTCATTCTGCTTTACAGAATGATAAATATGTAGAGACTCATAGCGAGGGGGAGGAGCCTTATCGTAAGGTAGTCATTACATTGAAGCCGGGAGTAGATACCGGATATGAGAGAAGAGGTAAATATTCCTATGGTGGAGGACGTTCTTATAATAGAAACGGTGGTGGATATCGTAAGAAGAGATATAATGATTCTTATAAGAAGAGAGAATACAATATAAATTCCAATGAAGATGATTCAGGTGTTGAGGAAAGTACAACAGAGGAATAATAAATTGTTTTGGAAAGGGGCTGGATATCAGTCCCTTTTTGTTTTATCATAAAATAGAAAAATAATTATGTGTGATGAAGCTTTGTATCAGTGAGATTATTGATAGATTTCATAGAAGGAGAGAGGGTTCCATGCAAGAAGAGACGATTGCCGGAATTGCCAGTGGCATGGGAGGCGGAATTAGTATTATAAGAATTAGCGGAGAGAATGCTCTTCAGGTTGTAGGAAGCATTTTTCGTACCAAAAAATATCTTTCGAATCTGCAAAAGGAAGAGAAAAAAAATATAATCTGGAAAAGTGATTATTTCGAAAAAAAGGAAACACATACGGTACATTATGGATTTATAGTAAATGATCAGGAAGAAATTTTGGATGAAGTGATCGTTGTGTTAATGAAAGAACCAAATAGTTACACCAAAGAGGATGTTGTAGAAATTGATACTCATGGTGGAAATTATGTGGTGAAAAAAATATTGAATGAGCTGCTTCATCATGGAGCAAGACTGGCAGAACCGGGAGAATTTACAAAAAGAGCTTTTCTGAACGGGCGAATTGACCTGTCTCAGGCAGAGGCTGTGATGAAATTGATTTCATCACAAAATGATTTTTCATATCAGAGTGCATTGAACCAGTTAGAAGGAGAAGTGTCTCAATATATTGAAAAAATTCGCCAGGATATATTACATCAGTTGGGATATATTGAGGCGGCGCTGGATGATCCGGAGCACATCTCTTTGGATGGTTTTGCAGAACAGCTTCGGGAGATTATGATTGGTCATATACAAAAGTTAAATAAGCTGTTGTTAAATTTTGATGATGGAAGAATGAAATCGGAAGGAATCAATACAGTTATTGTTGGTAAACCAAACGCAGGAAAATCATCTTTGATGAATCTGATGCTGCAGCAGGAGAGAGCAATTGTAACAAATATTGCGGGAACAACCAGAGATGTTCTGGAGGAAAAAGTGGTTCTTGGTAATATTATATTAAATCTTATTGATACAGCAGGAATCCATGAGACAGAAGACATTGTAGAAAACATGGGTGTGGATAAGGCAGTGGATTATATTGAAAAGGCTGA
>OOCQ01001948.1_pt1 | contig 10781 bp, 5 predicted proteins | sample 1671121 | NCBI WGS metagenome assembly OOCQ01 (sample SAMN06348124, study PRJEB24527) | human gut metagenome | biome: human gut; feature: ankylosing spondylitis patient; material: feces | host: Homo sapiens | place: China | collected 2015-10 | reverse complement strand
CTTGTGGCGAGAAGAAAGCCAAAGATGGTAGAACTGATACTCCTACTTCAGGCACTATTGAATTTGTGGCTGACGAGAGTTTGAGTCCTATCATTGACGAAGAAAGAAGTCAGTTTGAGTATGAATACCCTAAGGCTAAGCTCAAACCAAAATACACAGATGAAGTCACAGGACTTCAGATGATCAAGGATTTCAAGACAGCACTCCTCTTCACTACCCGTAACCTAAAGGATAGTGAGATTGCCTACTTGAAGTCGAAAAGCAATGTGATTCCTTCAGTTTTCCCTATCGGATATGACGGCTTGGCATTCATTGTCAACAAGAACAACACTGATACTTGCATCACCGTGAACGATATCAAGCGCATTCTTACAGGAAAGGCTACCAAATGGAGTGATGTTGTGCCAGGTTCCAAGAGAGGTGACATCGAGGTAATCTTCGACAACACCCGCTCGGCTACTACCAACTTCGTGGTAGATTCAGTTCTGCACGGAGAGAAGATGGGTGCCAAGATCATGGCGGCAAAGACCAGTAAACAGGTCATTGACTTCGTTGATCAGAACCCAGGTTCCATTGGTGTTATCGGATCCAACTGGTTGAACGACCGACGCGATTCCACCAATACTACATTCAAGAAGAATATTCATGTCATGCGAGTATCCATCAAGGATAAGGCTACTCCATCCAACAGCTGGCAGCCATATCAGGCATACTTGCTGGATGGAAGATATCCATTCGTAAGAACTATATACGCTATTGTGGTAGATCCTCATAAGGCATTGCCTTGGAGTTTTGCCAATTACATCACAAATCCTAAGGGTCAGCTTATCCTCTTTAAAACCGGACTGCTGCCATATCGCGGAGACATCACAATCAGAACAGTAAACGTGAAACGATAAGAGCGGAAGCGCTAAAAAGTTGAGAAGCGGAAACGCTAAAAGTTGAACGAAATTAAAGTAGAATTATGAAAGCAGTTAAATATTTAGTAGCAGGTTTGCTCGTCATGGGTTTGGCAGCTCCTGCAATGGCTCAGGACGTTAACTACAAGGACGCTCTTAAGCCTATAGAGACAACTTTGAAGGCTGGAAATGTAGATGCTAAGACATTTGCTAAGACCCTCAAGGAGTACCAGAAGGAGTATAAGAAGGATCCTAAGGCTCTCGTTGCTTTGGGTAATGCCCTTGTTATCAACAAAGACTACACCAACGCAATGGCTGTAGCAGATGCTGTCATCGCTAAGTTCAAGAATTATGGTGATGCCTACATCCTCAAGGGTGATATCTACGCTATGCAGGACAATGGTGGTGAGGCTGCCACATGGTATGGTCAGTGTATGACTATGGATCCTAAGAATCCTCAGGGTTACATCAGCTACGCTAACGTATATCGCAAAATTGACCCACAGGCTTCTGCAGAGGCACTGAACAAGTTGAGAGAGGTAGATCCTAACTACCCTATCGAGGCAGAGACAGGTCACAACTACTACTCTATCGGTAACTACGAGAAGGCCTACGAGAACTTCACAAAGGCTAATCTCAATACCATGGAAGAGTACATCTACTACGAGTACTGCTTCACTGCATACGTATTGAACAAAAAGGAGGATGCTCTCAAGTTGTGCAAGCAGGGTATCCAGAAATATCCTAAGGATACAGCCTTCCAGATTTTGGCTATGCGTGCTGCTGTAGATACTCAGCAGTTTGAGGACGCACTCAACTATGCCAACGCCGTAATGAACAACGCCGACATCAAGAAAAACTCTAGTATCTACTCATACTATGGTTTGTCTTTGGCTGGCAACAAGCAGTACGACCAGGCATTGGCTCAGTTCAACAAGGCATTGGAGATGAACAAGGAAGATGCTAAGCCATACCAGTATATCTCTGAGACCTACAAGCAGATGGGTGAAGAGGATAAGGCTATCGAGTTCGCTCAGCTTTATATGGATAAGAATCCTAACGCTACACCATCTGACTACGTGAAGATGGCAGAGATTTACAACGCTAAGGCTCAGAAGGGTGGCGCAGACAAGGCTGCCAATGTTAACAAGGCTATCTCTGTATATAACTCATTCGCTGCCAAATATCCACAGTTGAAGGCATACGCTGATTTGCAGGCTGCAAACATCGCATTCCAGAACGAGATGGACGACAAGGCTCTTGAGAACTACCAGAAGGTGATTGACGAGGTAGAGAACAAGCAGTACGACGAGGATGAAAAGGGCTACCTGATGCAGGCTTACAAGAATGCAGGTTATATCTACTGGAGTTCTAAGAACGACTTGGATACAGCGCGTCCATTCTTCGAGAAGCTAATTAAGCTTGATCCAAACAACTCACTTGCCAAGAAGGCATTGGGTTTGGAGGAAGAAGCAGCTCAGTAATTTAGTACACTCTGAAAGCTGTTTTTTACAAACAGATTCATTTTTTTAAAGTCATAAGCAAGTGCGGCAGTGGGGAGTGATTCTTCACTGCCGTTTTTTTGTTTCTCCGGTAGAAACACTCAGTTTCACCAGGTGAAACTGAAAGTTTCATGGGGTGAAACAAAAAAAGCATAGGAAAAGAGCAAAAAGAAAAGAGCCATTCCAAAAAGAAAAGAGTCATACCAAAAAGAAAAGAGCGATTCCCCGGAAGGAACCGCTCTCAATGTTTTATGTAACTAAAAGTATCTACCCTAGAAATTAACCAAGGCTAATAGCCTCGTTAGGGCAAACATCAGCACAAGTACCACACTCTGTGCAGACGTCTGGGTTGATAGAATACTTCTCGCCCTCAGAAATAGCGCCTGATGGGCACTCATCGATACATGTACCGCATGCGATACAATCGTCACCAATTACGTATGCCATAATTCTTAATGTTTTTATAATGTTAATAATATTGTTTCTACTACCTACTTTTTATGGTGCAAAGATAATAATTATTTTTGGAATACCTACATTTAGGTATGCTTTTTTTTTGTTTTTTACTCAATTTATACATAATCGAAATAATATGCCAAACAATAAGATAGAAATACTTACGTTTATATTATATGAAACAGAAACTTATAGCATTATTGATAGGCATAACCATCGGAATACAGGCGATGGCACAGGAAAGGACGGTAGAGAATCGCCCTTACACCGACTTGCGACCATTTCACTTCGGAGTGGTGGTGGGTACACACTTCCAGGATATAGAATTCCAGAATGCAGGTCCCATCACCTACATCGATTCGGATGGCATGGAGCAAAACTCCACCGTCACCGTAGATCAGGACAAATACGATCTGGGCTTCACGGTGGGCGTTCTGGGCGAATTCCGCCTCAATCAGAGCTTCCAGTTCCGCATTGCCCCTGCCATGTATTTCGGTACCCGCCATCTCACCTTCCGTAATCTTACGGCGAAAGATGGAGAGGAAAAACCTACAGAACAGAGACAGGAGATGAAGACCGCCTATATAGCCAGCGCCTTTGACCTCATCTTTGCCGCAGAACGCTTCAACAACCACCGCCCTTACGTGATGGCTGGTGTCACCCCGATGATGAATCTGAGCGGAAATACTTCCGGTTTCATCAAACTGAAGAAATCAGAAGTTTTCCTCGAACTGGGAGTGGGATGTGATTTCTATCTGCCTTACTTCAAACTGCGCCCTGAGCTCAAGTTTATGTATGGCATCACCGATACCTTCGACAGCAATCAGATAAAGAACGTCAGAGACGACAGCAAGAAGCCATACGCCATGGCAGCAAAAGCAGCACACAGCAAAATCATAGCCCTGACCTTTTACTTCGAATAAAAGAACAAGAGAATAAAAATAAGAAAAGTTTGACTCCAACACAAAAAGTGCTTGACTCCAATACAAAAAGAGCTTGTCTCCAACCCTAGGGAGTCAAGCTCTTTTCATATATAACATAACGAGAATGTGCCTAATCCACTATTTCCCAAGCAAAGACACATCCATTCTTCATGCCCGCATCAGCACCCTGGAAATCAGCAGAATATGGGCTTCCATCAGCTGTATGCTTACCCACATAGCGCTGCATCTTCAAGGAAAGAAGCATGCAATGGTTATAGAGCATATCCTGCCATACAAACTCCTCTGCCTTGCTGGCATCCGATGTGAGTCGTACATCGCCCGACAGACCGGCACCTGCGATATAAACATATCTTCCGTCAACCGTCTTCAAGGCAATCTTGCCCTGTCCTCTATCTACCACCACAAACTTTACGCCATTGCTCATATTCTTCCGGTTTCCGGAACTATGCATCAACCCGTGGCGGGTAGCGTCCATCAAACTTCCATCAGCGAGGTTGAAAAATCTCACGGTCTTTCCGATAGGCAAATTGGCAGTTCTGTCTGCCATTGGCTCCTCCACCTTGAAATTATCAAAATCAGCAACACCACCATTCACATTCTTCTTGTTGAAGGCATAAAGTGCCACACGAACACCCTGGAAGGTCTTCAACTGATAAGGCGAAATCATCTGCTCGCCGATATTCTCCCAGTTCTTGCCATCCAAAGAATAGGAATATTGCAACTGGCTCTTGTCGTAGTCACCCCAAAGGCGCAACCACACCAATTTATTCTTACCCAACGATTTTACAACCTCCTTGTTGGTATTCTGGTCGTAGCATCTTAGGCTCATTCCCTTCTCGTCCTTCACTACACCCAGCGAAGCATACGGCATATTGATGGCACCCAGACCAGCCTCATCGCCCACTTTCAGTCGGGAAGCATCCAGTTTTACGGATGTATAAGAAACAGGTCCGATGGCACGCTGCGTCAATGTATTCTTTGCCCAGAGCAGTTGCTTGGCAGGCATCGAATGCAAACGGAGCCATCCCTTTCGCTCCTTGTTCAGCGACCACATCTTGTCGTTCGGATTATGATTCCACTGCCAAATCGGTTTAAAGGTCTTGCCAGAGAAATCATCACATCTTTCGTATGGTGCCTGAGGTGTCTTCACCACATCATTCGGCTTAAACCAGGTGCGAGGCGAACGGCCCAGGTTCTTCTCCAAGCCGAAGTAAGGCCAGCCATCCACCCAAGTAACAGGTGATAGGCACACCGTTCTACCCACGGCATTGAAGTCCTGCATAGAAACGCCCCACCATTTGCCGTCAGGCGCCTGCACGATGCCACCTTGGTGAATGGTAGCACAACCCAAGTTCACGCCATTAGGCTTGTTGTTCTGGAATTTAAAACCATCTTCCGGCAAAGGCCGACCGATTCCCATGTTACCTACGCTCCATCCAGCAGCATAACCATACGATTCGCGCTCGCTGATTACGCAAGTTTCATAAGGTCCCCAAATGCTCTTGCTTCGGGCACACTGCATGCGGCCCATCGGTGAATAATCGGCAGAGAGGATGTAGTACATGCCGTTGATTTTATACACATGATGTCCCTCACCCATCGCATTGCCTTCAGGAATCACCACCTTGCTGCTGCCCTCTACCGGACCGCTCAAATCGGGCTTCAACTCCGTAACGGTCACGTTTCCATACTTGTGCACGGCATAAATCTTACCATCCTCATCAAAGAGCACAGAGAGGTCGTAGATATCGCCATTAACTTTATGATGCGTCCAAGGTCCCTTGGCACTATCCGAAATATACACCTGCAAGCCATGTCCGTTGATATTAGAGAAGATATAGAACTTTCCGTTGTGATAGCGGATGGCAGGTGCCCAGATACCCTGTCCGTAAGCCTCCTTGCCGTTTCTGAGATTGAAGTCATCTGAATCATCCAATCGGTCGAAGCAATAAGAAGAGAATTCCCAGTTCACCAAATCCTTGGAATGCAGCACCACCAGTCCCGGCACACTGTGCATCGTGGTACCTGCCAGATAGTAATCCTCCCCCACTCTGATGATATCCGGGTCAGAAAATTCATCATAAAACAAGGGGTTGGTAAAGGTACCATTCCCGTTATCAGCCGACCATGACTTGCCAGCCAAAGTCTGTGCCGAAACACTCAAGGAGCCGCTCAGCAGAGCGATGCAGCAGGTTGCAATTAATACTTTCTTCATTGTAATTCTCAGGTCTAAAATTTTATAATTAATAATATAGCCGCAAAAGTACCACTTTTTATCCACTTATCGGTGGACAAAACGATACTTTTACGGCTTTTTTTGATATTTACCTATATAAAATACGATTATAAGACTTGAAACACCTATTTTAAACCTGAAAGTTGATAAGTCTTTCCTGACTCTGTTTCCAAATCATATTCATACACCGCTGGGATATTTGCCTTGACGCCTTCTTCCACTCTCGGCTGCTCCATCGCGGTTTTTACCACAGCAGGCGCCAGCAAGGCATTCGGACAATCGCCTTCAGCCTTCTTCAGATTCTTCGCCTTCAGCGGAACGTAGGAGCGGAGACGCAGCACGCCTCCGATGGTGGAGCGAATCTTCGCCTTCATCAGTCTGCCATTCTTCCAGTCCATATCCACCACAAAGCCGCCACGGGCACGAAGTCCCTTTACGCTTCCCATGTTCCAGGCATCAGGCAATGCCGGTAAGAGATGCACGGCTCCATCATGACTCTGCAGAAGCATTTCGGCGATGCCGGCTGTTACTCCGAAGTTGCCGTCTATCTGGAAAGGCGGATGGGCATCGAAGAGATTCGGATAGGTTCTTCCATCAGGATACTCCTTTACCTGCGCATCAGATGGCAACAGGCGAAGCATATTGCTGATGATTCTGAAAGCATGATTGCCATCGAGCATGCGTGCCCAGAAGTTCGTCTTCCAACCCAGACTCCAGCCCGTAGCCTGGTCGCCACGATGCTTCAGAGTGGTGGCTGCGGCATGGAATAGTTCCGGATGAGAGAAAGGAGAAATCTGATTGGATGGATACAATCCATAGAGATGCGAGATATGGCGATGCTCATTCTTCGGATTATCCGCATCCACAAGCCACTCCTGCAACTGTCCGTACTTTCCTATCTGCATCGGCGGAATCTGAGAAATCAGCTGCTGCATCGCCTTGCGCTCAGCCTCATCAACCCCCAATATTTCAGAAGCCTTCACAGCACTGGTCAGGGCATCGAAGGCTATCTGGTTATCCATCGTGCAACCTGCCGTTACGGCAGTTCTCTTACCCATAGGTCCCTGTTCCGGACTCACCGACGGCACGGTTACCTTCCATTCGGTGCCCGGCAACTTCTGCATATAGTCGAGATAGAACTCAGCAGCACCTTTTATTACCGGATACCACTGCTTGAGGAAAGCCTTGTCGCCCGTATAGAGATAATGCTGCCAGAGATGGGTGGTGAGCCAGGCTCCGCCATTCGCAAACATACCCCACTGCGCACCGTCCACCGGGCCTGCTATACGCCAGATATCAGTATTATGATGTGCCATCCAGCCACGACAGCCATACATTTCCTTAGCCGTCTGTGCTCCCGTTACACTCAAATCCTTAATCAGCGAATACAGAGGCTCCGTGGTGTTACCGAGATTCGTTACCTCGGCAGGCCAGTAGTTCATCTCCGTATTGATGTTGATGGTATATTTACTGTCCCAAGGCGCATTCTTACTGTCATTCCAAACGCCCTGCAGGTTTGCCGCCTGTCCACCAGGCTGTGAAGAAGAAATGAGCAGATAGCGACCATAGTTATACATCAGTGCCACCATCGCCATATCCTTGCTGCCTGCAAATTTCTCCAGGCGCTGATTGGTAGGCAACGAAGCATTGATATCGGTTGGCAAAATCAGAGAAGAAGTAGCGAACTGCTTCTGGTAAGCCTCCACATGGCGTTTCTCCAACTGTGCATAGCTCATCAGTTTCACTTTATTTATATAGTCGGCATTGCGCTGGGCAGCATTGCCCGACACATCGTGATAGTTCACAAAATTGGTGGCAGCACTCACGAGGATGGTTGCCTCGGTGCCATCTGTCTTTACATCTGCCACACATTCGGCAGCGAGAGCCGCCTTGATGCCTTCCTGGTCTTGTCCCTTCACCTTCAGCATAATCCCTGAAGGCGTTTTCTGAACTTGATGTTCAAAAGGCGAATCCAGGGTAACATCAATATTCAGGGCACCCTTTCTACTCGCCTTGATGTGGCAAACGATAACGCCATCAGCCAGCGAAGCAAAGGTAGTACGGGTATATCTTACGCCATCCATCACGAAAGAAGTCGTGGCAATCGCCCTCTTCAAATCCAGGTTGCGCACAAACTGCTCAGCCTTTCCCTGGTTCTTCATTCTGACATGCAGATTTGCCATCGGCAGGAAGCGCATGCCATGAGGTCCGGGGATGAAGGTCTGGTTGATGAGAGCCGCTGCCTCCTCTTCCCTTCCGTTGAAGATGAGTTCCCTCACCTTTGGCAGATTCTCCAGGGATTTCTTGCTATTGTTGTTATGAGGACCGCCACTCCAGAAAGTCTCCTCATTCAACTGGATATTCTCGTCCGTGGTTCCACCATACACCATACCTCCCAGATGAGAGTTTCCGATAGGTAGAGCCTCCAGCCACTGCTGGGCAGGGGCGTTATACCAAAGTAGAGTACTATTATCTGTGCAACTTGTCTTAGCCATCATCTCAATCGGAAACAATAGTCCCAAGACCCAAGCCCCCAAAATCATCTTATTTCTGTTCATAAAATCAGCATTGATTAGTAATTAAAAACGGCACAAAGATAAGGAAACTTTTTGATTTTCCATCACTTTGTGCCGTCAAAATTAAAAATATCTCAAACTTTAAACCTATCTTCTTTTAGAATACTCAAAAGAATCTACATCTATATATCCGCCAGCAGCCTTTGTGGCATAATTGTAGATGGCGATACGGGTACCCATGAAGAGGCGGCGATAATCATACTGCATCTTGAAATCCTTGATGGCAGGAATCCAGGTCTTTCCGTCTATACTATATAATAAGGTGGCGAGATCCTGATGAAGACGAAAATCGCAACTCATCTTCAGATAGATGATGCTTGATTTCGTTGCCTTATCCTGCTTCAGATTCAAAGGCTGGCGATACACCTCCTCACGCTTCACATCGGTCACAGCCTTTTCCTTTTCAGTCAAAGCTACACTCTCCTTAGTACCTACCACAAAGAGTTTCTTGCCTTCCTTTACAATAGAGAGCAAAGCCGCATCACCCTGGAAGGCTGACAAGCCAGCCACATCGCCATCTTTCATTTTGCTTACATCCATCTTGATGATTCCCTCGCAGGTTGGTCCCTCGGTTCGGGTACTGATGGTATTAGGAGCCAGGAAGATGTTAGGAACAATACGGGATGTCTTCAGGCGGAGCCAGCCCTTGCGCTCTGTGAGCGACCAGGCATTATCCACAGGATTGTGGTTCCACTGCCACTGCAATTCCAGTTTATCCTTCGAGAAATCGTCGCTATACACGAGTCCCTTGCCATCGTAGCCCAGCACAGGCTTCTGCATCTTGGCTGGAATATTGCCCTTCTCATCGGTCAGCATAGGCCATCCGTCCTTCCAGGTACATGGCTCCAGCGTGAGCACTCTGCCCACACCACCACGGTCTTGGAATACGATGCCATACCAGTTGCCATCCTTATCATCTACAATCGTACCTTGTCCCACACCGTTGAATCCGGCAAACTCCGTTTCCAGAATCACCTTCTTTTCGTAAGGACCCGTTATTTTATCAGCACGATAACAAACCTCACGACGAGGATGTCCCTGTGGCCACGAAATCATCAGAAGATAATACTTGCCGTTGTGCTTGATCATGCGGGAGCCTTCGAGCAAGCCTGTTTCATCAGCATCACGCTCAAAGAGTTTACGATGGCTGCCCGGCACCACATCCGTCAGGTCGGCATTCAGCTGCACCATCTCTCCTGTGCTATAAACTACATACGCCTTGTCATCATCATCAAAGAAGAGAGCGGCATCATGGAAATGCTGCAAACGGCTGTGGATAGTCCATTTGCCCTCGATATCATCGGCTGTACAGATATAAGTCTCTCCACCAGGATTATCGTTTGGAGCAAAGAGCGCATAGAACTTGCCACGATGATACTGCAGCGAAGTGGCCCACTGACCACGACCATACACCGTACCCTCCTTCATGTCATACTTAGGCGAATCGGTAAGTTTAGGGAAGATATAGTTCACGGTTTCCCAGTTCACCAGATCCTTCGATTTCATGATAGGCGCACCCGGCATCAGATGCATGGTGGTGCTTACCATATAGAAGCTGTCACCCACACGGATTACATCCACATCAGGCACATCAGCCCAAACCACAGGATTGGCGAAATTCTTCTCAAACTTCCACCAGTCGAAATTGAAGAGTTTGCTTCCCTTCAATCCCTTGAACACGAAGTATATATCATGCTTTCCTGTCACTTTCTTTAGCATTTGTGCCGAGAAAGTCTTCCACTTTTCCCAGCCACCCGTCTTGGTAACATCAAGTTTAGCTATCAGTTCGCCATCTTTCTTATCGAGATGAACCTCCAGCGAACCGCCGAGCGACGAGCACGCAGCAGAGATGGCAAATGCATCCGGACTTTCATTTCCGAAATCCACCTCGCGCACCTTGATATAATCACCTGTATGGATTTCTGAGATATAAACACCCGTCTCGTCGGTCTGCTCCGACTTCACTCCCTTAGAGAAAGCGATGGTTTCAGCCTCCTGACGCTTGTAAGGATTGAGGGTTGCGATAGGAGCCACTCCTTCCTGAGTATGGTGGATAATTGGGAATGTGCCGTCGGCATTATATTTGAATTCTTCCACAGCCACACTGCGTCCAAATCCGCCACCCAGTTTACCCGTATGATAGAAGAAATAAGACTTGCCCTTGAAGT
>OOCQ01001943.1_pt1 | contig 10805 bp, 9 predicted proteins | sample 1671121 | NCBI WGS metagenome assembly OOCQ01 (sample SAMN06348124, study PRJEB24527) | human gut metagenome | biome: human gut; feature: ankylosing spondylitis patient; material: feces | host: Homo sapiens | place: China | collected 2015-10 | reverse complement strand
AAGTAGAGTCAGAGTCTACCGCACTACCACTATGCAAATCCCCATTATTCGGTTTTGTCTCGCGGCGGTGAGCCGGTCAACGTGTGCTATTATACCCGCCTCCGAGCGCTTTGTCAAGCGGAAATCCGAAAAAAATTGCAGATTTTTGGAAACAGACGCACTTTCGATACAATTTTCCGGCTCTTGCATCCGGAGGCGGCGGTTTTTTTGTGCTGACCAGAATCCAGCATTTTCCGCGTCCTGTGTACCATATAATAAAGTAAACTATGTTATTCTGTCTTTATTATGATACACAAGCTTCAAAAGGAGGACGCCTTATGCTGCAAACCTATTCCAAGACTGCCCAGACGCTGCTTTCGCCCCGCATCCCCCGCGACAGCGAGCACGAACGCTATGACCCCGAGCTGGAGGAAGAGCTGAAAGAGTGCCTGTTCTGCCTGCGGCGGAACGCGATGATGTTTGACCTCGAGGTGGACTCCGACCTCATCGAGCAGCGCATCTACGAGCGGCAGGCCCTTTTGTGCCGCTACCGCTACCTGCTGGCCCGCGCCCGGGAGCTGGGGCTGCACACCATCCTGAAAAAGTATCAGCCTGTTGGATGAAGCCCTCTTCGCCTGAACGGCAGGGTGCTTCCGCCGCTGGCGGCGGTCGTCGCTGCTGCCCCCTTTGGGAGAGCTGTCAAAAACCGCAAGGTTTTGACGGAGAGAGCCACAAAAATCTTGACAGAATCCCCACATCGTGTTATCATACATAAAGATAACACTGTATACAGAGCGCTGTATGCAAAACTTTGGAGCTTAGAGAGGTTTTCAATTATGGAACGTATTAAGACTATCGCTACTCGTGACCTGACCAAGAGCGTCGTGACCGGCGGCTGCGGCGAGTGCCAGACTTCCTGCCAGTCTGCCTGCAAGACCTCCTGCGGCGTCGCAAACCAGCAGTGCGAGAACAGCAATAAGTAATCATTGCAGACCCTATGCCGCCTTTGCAGGGCGGCATTTTTTTATGGCAACAATAGATTGGAGAATGAAATGGTACACCAGTATCAACTGAACGGATATAACATCGTGCTGGACACCTGCAGCGGCTCGGTGCACATCGTGGACGACGTGGCCTACGACGTCATTGCGATGTACAAAGAGCACTCTGCCGACGAGATCGTGGCCGCTCTGCTGGCCAAGTACGGCTCCCGCCCCGACGTCACCGAGGCCGACCTGCGCCAGTGCCTCGAGGATGTGGCCTCTCTGGAGTCCGCAGGCAAGCTGTGGGCACCCGACGTCTACGAGAACATGGCCTTCGACTTCAAGAACCGCCAGACGGTGGTGAAGGCCCTCTGCCTCCACGTCGCACACACCTGCAACCTCAACTGCTCCTACTGCTTCGCCTCGCAGGGCCGCTATCAGGGCGACCGCGCCCTGATGAGCTTCGAGGTGGGCAAGCGGGCCATGGACTTCCTCATCGAGAACTCCGGCACCCGCCGCAACCTCGAGGTCGATTTCTTCGGCGGCGAGCCGCTGATGAACTTCGACATGGTGAAAAAGCTGGTGGCCTACTGCCGCGAGCAGGAGAAGATCCACAACAAGAACTTCCGCTTCACCATGACCACCAACGGCGTGCTCATCGACGACGACGTCATCGACTTCTGCAACAAGGAGTGCCACAACGTCGTACTGAGCCTCGACGGCCGCAAGGAGGTCCACGACCGCTTCCGCAAGGACTACGCCGGCCATGGCAGCTATGACGCCATCGTCCCGAAATTTCAGGAGTTCGTGAAAAAGCGCGGCGACAAGAACTATTATATGCGCGGCACCTACACCCACTACAACACCGACTTCACCAACGACATCTTCCACATGGCCGACCTCGGCTTCACCGAGCTGAGCATGGAGCCAGTCGTCTCGAAGCCCACCGACCCCAGCGCCCTCACCGCCGAGGATCTGCCCATCCTGAAGGAGCAGTACGAGATCTTAGCCAAAGAGATGATCAAGCGCGACCGCGAGGGCCGGGGCTTCACCTTCTACCACTACATGATCGACCTCACCGGCGGCCCCTGCATCTACAAGCGCATCTCCGGCTGCGGCTCCGGCACCGAGTACATGGCCGTCACCCCGTGGGGCGACCTCTACCCCTGCCACCAGTTCGTCGGCGACCCCAAGTACCTGATGGGCGACATCTGGAAGGGCGTCACCAACACCGCCGTGCGGGATGAGTTCAAGCACTGCAACGCCTACGCCCGCCCGGAGTGCAAGGACTGCTGGGCCAAGCTCTACTGCTCCGGCGGCTGTGCGGCCAACGCCTACCACGCCACCGGCAGCATCACCGGCGTCTACGAGTACGGCTGCGAGCTGTTCAAGAAGCGCATCGAGTGCGCCATCATGATCAAGGTCGCCGAAAATCAGGAGCTGGCCGCGCAGGGCATCGAGGTGCCCATCGAGCTGGGCACCACCTGCAACGCCTGCGCAGACGGCGAAGCCTGCGAATAAGCGCCTATGGATACTCCCATCGTTGATTTTGTCCGCCGCTACGCCCAGCAGCGCACCACCCGGATGCATATGCCGGGCCACAAGGGCTGCGGCCCGCTGGGCTGTGAGGCGCTGGACATCACCGAGATCGCAGGCGCGGACGAGCTGTACGAGGCCGAGGGCATCATCGCCCGGAGCGAGGCCAACGCCGCGCAGCTCTTTGGCACCGCCCGCACCTGTTACAGCACCGAGGGCAGCAGCCAGTGCATCCGGGCCATGCTCCACCTTGCGCTCCAAATGCAGCCCGCAAAGGCAGGCCGTCCTGTCCTGCTGGCGGCGCGGAACGCCCACAAGGCCCTGCTTTACGCGGCAGCTCTGCTGGACTTCGACATCCAGTGGCTCTGGCCCGCGCCGGACGCCGCCGGGGCGCTCTGCACCTGCCCTGTGGAGCCGGAAGCTCTTGCCTCTGCGCTGGACGAGCTGTCCGCCGAGGGCCGTACGCCCTTCGGCGTCTACCTCACCAGCCCGGACTATCTGGGCTTCGTGCAGGACGTCGCCGGGCTGGCGGCGGTCTGCCACGCCCACGGCGTCCCCCTTCTGGTGGACAACGCCCACGGGGCCTACCTCCACTTTCTGAAGGAGGGCAGCCGCCACCCCATCCAGCTGGGTGCCGACCTCTGCTGTGACTCGGCCCACAAGACCCTGCCCGTCCTCACCGGCGGGGCCTATCTCCACCTCGGGCCGTCGGTGCAGGCCGACGAGGCTGCTGTGCGCAATGCGCTGGCCCTCTTCGGCTCCACCAGCCCCTCCTACCTCATCTTGCAGTCGCTGGACGCCGCCAACGCGCGGCTGGCAGGCGACTTCCGGGAGAAGCTGGCCCTCTGCCGCTGGCGTCTGGGGATGCTCTGCCGGGAGCTGGATGCCTTCCGGCCCGGGCTGGCCCTCCCCCTCACCGGGGCGCACCGCGAGCCGCTCAAGCTGACGCTGGACGCCGCCGTGCTGGGCCTTTCGGGCCAGCAGCTGGCGCAGGCTCTGCGGGAGCGGGGTGTGGAGTGCGAGTATGCCGACCCCCGTTACGTCGTGCTGATGCCTTCCGCCGAGAGTTCTGCGGCAGAGTTTGCCTGCCTGCAAACGGCCCTGCACGCCATCTGCGATGAGGCCCCTGCTGCCGATGTCTCCGTTACGACTGACGATCCTGCCGCTTTCGCGGCATTGGCCGGGGCGCTCGAGGCACAGCCTCGCCGCTTCACCATCCGGGAAGCTGTCCTTGCACCGCAGGAGATGATCCCTGCCGCCGAGGCCGTGGGCCGCATCTGCGCCGCACCGGCGGTCTCCTGCCCGCCTGCCATCCCCATCGTGGTCAGCGGCGAGACGGTCCCGCCGGAGGCCCTCCCCCTCTTTGCCCGCTATGGCATCAGGCGGGTGGCCGTCGTAAAAGATCGACGCCAGAAGGCCGGGCATCCGGCTGCCCGGCCTCCTGTGTCCCCTGAGTGTTAAAAATCGGCTAAGAACCCCGCATTTTTCTTGACAATCCCTCCCGGTTCTGGTTTAATAGCCTAGATAAAAGGGAGTAAAGGGCATCCCGCCTTATGGGGGTGCTGCATGACAGCGTCAGCACGGCAGAAATGCCCGATGTCATGCGTTCGCTTGAGACTTTTGTCACAGTATCTGGTGCTGTGGCTGAAGTCTCTTTTTTTCGTCATTGCACCGCAAATTTCAAAGGAGGCAATGACATGGAATTCTGGAATGCATTCGCCAGTCTGTTCTCTAATTTCGGGAACCTGACGTGGCAGATGGTGGTGATGTGGGGCATCGGCGCGCTCCTCATCTACCTTGCCATCGCAAAAAAAATGGAGCCGAGCCTGCTTCTTCCGATGGGCTTCGGCGCCATCCTCGTCAACCTGCCCTTGTCGGGCGCGATTACACAGGGCGACACCGTCGGCCCCATCTCGGCCCTGTTTGAGGCGGGAATGTCCAACGAGCTGTTTCCCCTGCTGCTCTTCATCGGCATCGGCGCGATGATCGATTTCGGCCCGCTGCTGGAAAAGCCGTGGCTGATGCTCTTCGGCGCGGCGGCACAGTTCGGCATCTTCTTCACCCTCTTCCTCGCAGGCTTCTTCTTCGATCTGAAGGACGCGGCCTCCATCGCCGTCATCGGTGCGGCAGACGGCCCCACAGCCATCTTTGTGGCAAACACCCTCCACTCCCAGTACCTCGGTGCCATCATGGTGGCAGCCTACAGCTACATGGCGCTGGTGCCCATCGTCCAGCCGCCGGTCATCAAGCTGCTGACCACCCAGAAGGAGCGCCGCATCCGGATGACCTACCAGAAGGGCAGCGTCAGCCAGCTGACCAAGATCCTCTTCCCCATCGTCGTGACCATCATCGCAGGGCTTGTGGCCCCGGCCAGCGTGGCGCTGGTGGGCTTTTTGATGTTCGGCAACCTGCTGCGGGAGTGCGGCGTGCTGAACGCCCTGAGCGAGACGGCCCAGAACATCCTCGCCAACCTCATCACCATCGTGCTGGGCCTGACCGTGGCCGGGCAGATGACGGCAGACAAGTTCGTCCGGCCCGACACCCTGCTCATCCTTGCGCTGGGCCTCGTGGCCTTCGTCTTTGACACCGCCGGCGGCGTCCTCTTCGCCAAGCTGCTCAACCTCTTCCTCCCGGCAGGCAAGAAGCTCAACCCCATGATCGGCGCAGCGGGCATCTCGGCCTTCCCCATGAGCGGCCGCGTCGTCAACCGCATGGGCCTCGAGGAGGACAACCAGAATTTCCTGCTGATGTACTCCATCAGCGTCAACGTCTCGGGCCAGATCGCCTCCGTCATCGCAGGCGGACTGATCCTGACCCTGATGAGCTAAAGGAGGGACTGAAATGCTTCATCTTACTTCTTGGATGACCACCCTGCCCATCATGGTCATCGGAATGCTGGGCATCGTGCTCGTCATCGGCGTCATCGTTCTGGCCGTGATGCTGCTGAACCGGCTGACCGGGCGGAAATGACCCCCCATCCCTGATGCGATAATGCAAAAAGCCTCCGGCTGCACCCAGTGTGCAGAGCCGGAGGCTTTTTTTGTTCTTACTCTTCTTCGTCCTTCGCCCAGTGGTAGGCGCAGCGGACGGCCTTGTTCCAGCCCTTGATCCGCTTCGCCCGCTCCTCCTCGGAGATGGCCGGCTGGAACACGCGGTCCACCGACCAGTTGCGGGTGATGTCCTCGGTGGACTGCCAGTAGCCCACGGCAAGGCCCGCCAGATAAGCCGCGCCCAGCGCCGTCGTCTCCACGCAGCAGGGCCGCTTGACCTCGAGGTCGCTGAGGTCGGCCATCGTCTGCATGAGGTAGTCGTTGGCCGACGCGCCGCCGTCCACCCGGAGGGACTTCATGGCGATGCCGGAGTCCGCCGCCATGGCGTGGAGGACATCGTTGACCTGATAGCAGATGCTGTCCAGCGTGGCCCGGATGATGTGGTACTTGTTGCAGCCCCGGGTGAGGCCCACGATGGTGCCCCGGGCGTACTGGTCCCAGTGGGGCGCGCCGAGGCCGGTGAAGGCCGGCACGACGTAACAGCCGTTGGTGTCCCGGACCTTCCGGGCCATGTACTCCGAGTCCCGGGACTCTTCCAGCAGACGCAGCTCATCGCGGAGCCACTGGATGGCTGCACCGGCCACGAAGATCGAGCCTTCCAGCGCGTAATCCACCCTGCCGTCGAGGCCCCACGCGATGGTGGTCACGAGGCCGTTCCGGGAGGTGACGGGCGTCTCGCCGGTGTTCATGAGCAGAAAGCCGCCGGTGCCGAAGGTGTTCTTGGCTTCGCCGGAGGCAAAGCAGGTCTGGCCGAAGAGGGCCGCCTGCTGGTCGCCCGCCGCACCGGCGATCTTGATCTCGCCGCCGAAGTGCATCGGGTCGGCGTACTCATAAAAGCCGCTGGACGGCATCGGCTTGGGGAGCATCTGCTTCGGGATGTTCAGCTCCTGCAAAATTTCGTCGTCCCATTCCAGCGTGTGGATGTTGAACATCATGGTGCGGCTGGCGTTGGAATAGTCGGTGATGTGCGCCTTTCCGCAGGTCAGCTTCCAGATGAGCCACGTTTCCACAGTGCCGAAAAGCAGCTGGCCCGCCTCGGCCTTTTCCCGTGCACCGGGGACGTTATCGAGGATCCACTTGAGCTTGGTCGCCGAGAAATAGGCGTCGAGGATGAGTCCGGTCTTGGCCCGGAACTTTTCCGTCAGCCCTCTGGCCTTCAGCTCGTCGCAGTATTCGCTGGTGCGGCGGCACTGCCAGACGATGGCGTGGCAGATCGGTTCGCCCGTCTCCTTGTCCCAGACGATGGTCGTCTCCCGCTGGTTGGTGATGCCGATGGCGGCGATGTCCTCCGCCCGGGCGCCGATCTTGTTCATGGCCGAGAGGGCCACGCCCAGCTGGGTGGCCCAGATCTCGTTGGCATCGTGCTCCACCCAGCCCGGCTTCGGGTAATACTGGGCAAACTCCTTCTGCGCGACGCTGCAGATCTCGCCTGCCTTATTGAACAGGATGCAGCGGTTGGAGGTGGTTCCGGCGTCCAGCGCCATGATGTACGACATAGGCTCTTTTCTCCTTTTCCTGCTCTTGGTTTCTGGTTCAGAACGCCAGCGCGGGGCTGACCTCGTTCCGCCGCTGGGTCTGGACGATGCACTCCCTGTCCGGCACGACGCCCGCCGCACCGAGGGTGGAAAAAACGGTCTGCAAGGCCAGCGCGGGGGTGTTGTTTTCCTGCGAGAGGTGGCAGAGCGCGAACTTCTTGCAGCCCCCCTGAATGAGTTCCAGCAGCTTGGCTGCACACTCGTCGTTGGAGAGGTGCCCTCTCACCGACTCGATGCGGGCGCGCAGATAGTAGGGGTACGGCCCGCTGCGGAGCATATGCAGGTCGTAGTTGCTCTCCAGCGCCACGAGGTCGCAGCCCGAGAGGGCTTCATGTACGACAGGAGTCAGCACACCGAGGTCGGTGGCGATGGTCATGGTCTTTTCGTCGGGGGTGTGGATGCGGTAGCCCACGCAGGGCACGTCGTGGCTGGTCGGGAAGGCTTCGACCCCGAACCCCCCGATCTCCGCTTCCCGGCCCGGCGTCAGAGCCGTCATGTCACAGGAGGGGGGGACGACATGGTTCTCCTCCAGAAAGCCCAGCGTCTCCTCCGCGCCGTACACCGGCAGCGGATGCTTTTTCAGGAAGGTGGAAAGGCCCTTCACATGGTCGCTGTGCTCGTGGGTGACGAGGATGCCGCCGCAGTCGGCGGGGTCCAGCTCCGCCGCCTTGAGGGCCGCACCGGTGGTCCGGACGCCCTTGCCCATATCCACGATGAGATACCGCTGCCCGCAGCGCACCACGCTGCTGTTGCCGGACGAACCGGAGTAAAGTGAGATGAATTCAGACATGATAAACCTCAACAAACAAAACCTCTCCGTCTGCTTTACGTCCGTTGATGCAGCGCCTCCCCCTTGTCCGGGGAGGCGGCATCGCGCAAACGATGACGGAGAGGTTTTTCTCAATTACATAGCCTGTTCCAGTGCAGCGGGCACCCGCTCCACCTTCTTGATGTCTGCACCAAGGCCGCGCAGCTTCTCGACGATGTTCTCATAGCCGCGCTCGATGTGCCCGATCTCCTCGATCTCGCTGGTGCCGTCGGCCATCAGGGCCGCGACCACCATCGCTGCACCGGCACGCAGGTCGGAGGCGCGCAGCGGGGCGGGAGAAAGCTTCTCGACGCCCTCAAACACGGCCACCTGACCGTCCACCTGCACGTTCGCGCCCATCTTGCGCAGCTCGTCCACATAGCGGAAACGGTTGTCCCAGACGCTCTCGGTGACGGTGGAAGTCCCCTTCGCCACGCTGAGCAGGACGCCCATCAGGGGCTGCATATCGGTGGGGAAGCCCGGGTGGGGCATGGTGTTGATCTTGAGGGGCAGGATGTCGCCGGTGCGGCGGACCCGCACAGCATCGTCAAATTCCTCCACCTCGACCCCCGCACGGCGGAGCTTTGCGGTGATCGGCTCGAGGTGTTTGGGGGTGACGTTCTTCACCAGCACATCGCCTGCGGTGGCCGCCGCGGCCACCATATAGCTGCCGGCCTCGATCTGGTCGGGGATGATGCTGTAGGTGCAGCCGTGCATCCGCTCGACGCCGCGCACTTTGATGACGTCGGTGCCTGCGCCGCGCACATCTGCGCCGCACATATTCAGGAAGTTGGCCAGATCGACGACGTGGGGCTCCTTGGCACAGTTCTCGAGGATGGTCTGCCCCTTTGCCATCACGGCAGAGAGCATCCCGTTCATGGTCGCGCCGACGCTCACCTTATCGAAGAAGATGTGTGCGCCGTTCAGCTCCTCGGCGTGGACGGTGATCATGCCGTAGTCCACGCTGTCCTCCGCGCCCAGTGCGCTGAACACCTTGAGGTGCTGGTCGATGGGGCGGGGGCCGAGGTTGCAGCCGCCGGGCATGGCCACCTGTGCCTTGCCGAACCGGGACAGCAGCGCGCCGAGGAAGTAGTAGCTGGCGCGCATCTGGCGGGACAGGTCATCCGGGACGTTGGTTCCGGTCAGATGGGTGGTGTCGATCTCGTAGGTGTTCTTGTTCAGCATCCGCACCTTCGCGCCCAGCACGCTCAGGATCTTCAGGCTCACCGCCACATCGCTGATGTCCGGCAGATTCTCGATGACGCAGACGTCTGCTGCCAGGATCGTAGCGGGCAGGATGCCCACAGCCGCATTCTTCGCGCCGGAGATGATGACTTCGCCGTGCAGGGGCTTACCGCCCGTAATAACAAACTTTTCCAATTTTATGATCTCCTTGTCACAAGCCCGCTCCCCGCAGGCCCCAAAGGTGAATGTTCAAGGTACTTATTCCTTCTCGCTGTACAAAGCTCACAACCAGTTGGTATACTTACAGCTATCTTATTATACACAACTTCCAGCAAAAAGCAAAGCCCCAATGCACGCTCGTCGATTATTTTCTGTTTTGCCCAGTTTCTTTTCGAATATCCTCCGATTTTGTCTCTTTTTAAGAAAAATTTTACAAAAGCGCCGCTCACCACACACTGTCGTCGCAGCGGGTCTCCTTGACCCAGCCCAGCTGATAGGCCCGGACCAGCTGCTTGAGGTCGTGGACCTTCTCCCGCAGCACCTCGCCCTCGTCCGTCTCCTCCACGAGGATGCGGTGGTTCTCCGTCTCGAGGATGTTCTTCTGGGAAAGGATGTCGAGGTTCTCATTCACGGCCTTTTCGGCGCTCTCGAAGGGCTGGTGGGTACGCAGGGACATGGTGCGGCTGGAATAGACCAGCGTGTAGCCCGCGATGCCCGCAAGCGCCACGACGATGATCGCCACGGGGCTCACGATCTTCGCGTCCACCGCCGACTGCCCCACGAGCAGCGCCCCGATGATCGACACCGTCTGACCGATGGAATTCGGCAGCCGCAGTCCGGCCTCCTGCAGCAGCTCGAAGGCGATGAGCATGAACAGGATGATCGCCGGCACGGAAAACGGCACCTGCTGCTTTGCCTGGATGACCGACAGCAGCAGCTTCGCCGGGATCATCTCCTGGTGGTACATCGCCACGGCCACGTACAGCGCCGGAAACGTCAGCGACAGTGCCAGCGCAAAGTAGCGCAGCACGATCAGCGCCGAGGCCAGCAGGTAATTGTGCGCCTCGTCCTCCGGCGTGTGCATCAGCAGCCGGAACGTCGTCGGCAGCAGGTAGCCCATCGGCAGCCCGTCCACCAGCAGCCCCACACAGCCGTCAAGCAGCGCCCCGGCAAACTTGTCCGGGCGTTCCGTCTGGCCGAGCTGCGGCAGCAGTGCCCGCGGCCGCCGCGTCAGATACGGCTCAAGGTCGCCGCGCCCGAGCAGCGCCTGCTCGTCGATCGTGTCGAGCCGGTCAAGGATGCGCTGCACGCGCGCAGGGTTTGCGATGCCGTCGAGATATACCACCGCGACTGTGGTCTCCGACTGCCGCCCGACGACCGTCTGGCGCAGCTTCAGCGCCGGGGTGTGCAGCCGCCGCCGCACGAGCGAGGTGTTGATGCGCAGCGTCTCGACGAAGGCATCCTTCGCACCGCTGACGGATTTCTCGATCGTCGGCTCGGATACCGCGCGCACATTTGCCGTGCGTGCTTCGAATGTCACGGCCTTGCGCTGCGCGTCGAAGATGAGCGCGGCCGAGCCCGTGGTGAGATCGGCGACGAGCGCGTCCATCTGCGTGCGCGTGCGCGTCGCGCAGCTGTACACCGCGCCCTGCTCGATGCGGCGCACCGCCTCGGCGGTCACCTCCGGCTCGCTCATTTCAGGTTGGAGGTCATAGGTGGCCACTTTGGG
>OOCQ01001937.1_pt1 | contig 10850 bp, 10 predicted proteins | sample 1671121 | NCBI WGS metagenome assembly OOCQ01 (sample SAMN06348124, study PRJEB24527) | human gut metagenome | biome: human gut; feature: ankylosing spondylitis patient; material: feces | host: Homo sapiens | place: China | collected 2015-10 | reverse complement strand
CGTTTTACGGAATGTGATTTTTGGGAAGGAGAAGTGTATGGAACAGTTTATGAAGATCAACACTGCGGTCAACGGCTTCGTCTGGGGACCGGTGATGCTGGCGCTGCTGGTCGGCACGGGCATCTACCTGAGCATCGCTGTGGGCTTTATCCAGTTCACCAAGATCGGCTACTGGTGGAAAAACACCATCGGAAAGATCTTTAAGAAGGGCGAGGCCGGCGACGGCGAGATCACGCCGATGCAGGCCGTGTCCACGGCCCTTGCCTCCACCGTCGGCACGGGCAACATCGCGGGCGTCACGGGCGCGATCATTTTAGGCGGCCCCGGCGCCGTGTTCTGGATGTGGGTGTCGGCGCTTTTCGGCATGGTGACCAAGTTCTCTGAGGTCACGCTCGCCGTCAAATACCGCGAGCGCAACGAAAAGGGCGACTGGTGCGGCGGACCCATGTACTACATCAAAAACGGCCTTGGCCCCAAGTGGAAGTGGCTCGGCGGTGTGTTCGCCGTGCTCGGTGCCATCGCGGCGTTCGGTATCGGCAACATCGCACAGGTGCACTCCATCGCGGATTCCGTCAAGTCCGTTGCCGTCGCGTTCAATGAAAACGCGGCGAGCAGGGAGACGATGATCTGCCTCATCACCGGCATCTGTGTCGCCATCTTCGTGGCGCTGGTGCTGCTCGGCGGCGTCAAGCGCATCGGTCAGGTCACGGAAAAGCTCGTGCCCGGCATGGCCGTCATTTACATCGTCTGCGCGCTTATCGTCGTGTTTGCGAATATCAGCGCCGTTCCCGGCGTGTTCGCTTCCATCTTCAAGGGAGCTTTTAACCCCGCTGCCGTCACCGGCGGCGCGGCGGGCATGTCCATCAAGCTCGCGATGACCAAGGGCGTCGGACGCGGCGTCTTCTCCAACGAGGCGGGTCTCGGCTCCGCGCCCATCGCGCACGCCGCCACGTCGGAAAGAAACCCCGTCAAGCAGGGCCTTTACGGCATCTTTGAGGTCTTTATGGATACCATCGTCATCTGCACGCTCACGTCCCTTGTTGTCCTCTGCTCCGGCGCGGCGGACGGCAATTACGGCAACGCGGCAGCTGCGGGCGTTCCCACGGCGGTCGCGGGCTTCTCGAGCGTCTTCGGCGCGAAGGCGGGCTCGGTCATTCTGGCGGTCGGCCTGCTGCTGTTTGCCACGTCCACCATCCTCGGCTGGGCGCTCTACGGCACGCGCTGCGCGGAGTTCCTCTTTGGCAGCAAGATCATCCGCCCCTATCAGATCATCTTCTGCCTCGTCGTTGTGGCCGGCGCGGTCGCGGACCTGACGCTCGTGTGGGATATCTCCGACACGCTCAACGGCCTCATGTCCATCCCGAACCTCATCGCGCTGCTGCTGCTGAGCCCCGTGGTCATCAAGGTGACGAAGGAGCATTTCGCGGGACTGAGAAAATAATCAAAAAACGGCATGCCGCTTTTTGAGAGGGGATTGCAGTCCGCGGCAGCGCACGTGCCATAGGCGCGCACGTTTGCGGCCTGAGAGGTATTTTTTCTGACGCGCTTGTCGTCAGAAAAAACGATTCAAATTTATTTGCCGCCGTGCGCGGCAGCAAAGTCTGCGACGCTGAAAAAGAGACGGCCTTCCGCTACTCCTGATAGGGGTACCTTGAAGCGTGTCCTCGGATTAGGCAGGCAGTGCAATTGTACTGTCTGCCTTTTCTGTTGTCTCTCCGCATAGAAGCATATCGTCTGTCTCGTTGAGGTTGAAGTCCCGAAAACAGATGTGGATCTTCTGCGGTGCGTGCTTGGAGTATTTGACCTCTTTCTCATACACGATGATTTTCGCCACAAAGGTGCGGAGCAGTTCCGGGGTCAGTTCCGTCATGTCGGTGAACTTTCTGGCCTTGGCGATGAAGTTCTTGGCGTTGGCCATGCTACTGCGTAGTTTCTCCAGGCGCTCCTCCGTGGCAGGGATGGCTTCGGCCAGCTGCGCTTTCTCCTTGGAGTATGCCTCAGACAGCAAACGGAACTGCTCATTGCTCACCCGTCCCAAGGCGCTGTCCTCATACATCCGCTTGAACACTACATCCAGTTCGCCATCCCGTTTCCGCATCGTGGACAATTCCCGTTCCAACCCCCGGATCTCCTTTGCCACCTCAGTAGATTGCTTTTGCTGAATATATGCGGCGAACCGCTCCGGGTCGCTCCTGGCAAACTCTGTGGCTCTGCGGATTGTTTCCGGCACGATTTCCTTCAGTGCCACTTCCCGGATATAGTGAGCGCTACACACTTCTGCCCCGTCCTTCTTGTAGGTGCGGCAGGTGAAATGATTCTGTTCCGGCTTCATGGTGTGCGCCCGGTGCAATACCATGGGCTTACCGCAGTCCGCACAATACACCAATCCAGAGAACATATTCTGCTCATCCATATTCGTGCGGCGGCGCTTATGAGATCGCACCTCCTGTACGATATCCCAGGTTTCCTGATCCACCAGCTCTTCATGAGTATTCTCAAAGATAAGCCACTCTGATTTGGGGCGTTCACATCGTTTTTTGTCCTTGTAGGACTTGGTGCTGTAGCGAAGGTTGACCGTGTGCCCAAGGTAGACCATGTTCTGAAGCATATCCGCCACCATGTCGCCAGTCCAGTTGTAGGGCCGCTCTGCATTCAGCCCGGAATGGGATGTGCCGAATTTCGTATAGGCGTACATGGATGGACTGTAGATGCATTCTTTCTTGAGCTGCTTTGCAATCTGGGCTGGTCCCATTCCGCCGGCGCACATGGCGAAGATGCGTTTGACGACAGCCGCCGCCTCCTCATCCACCAACAGAGGAGAGTCCTTGGTTGCACCCTTGCGGTAGCCGTAAGGAGCTCGTGTCCCCACCCGGATTCCCCGCTGTGCCTTGGCGTTCACTACATTCCGCACCTTGCGGCTGCAGTCCCGCACGTGCCATTCATTGAACAAATTCTTGAAAGGCATCAGCTCGTTGCTGTTTTCATACTTGGTGTCAACATTGTCGTTGACAGCGATGTAGCGCACATCATTGGAAGGGAATATCTCCTCGATATAAAGACCGGTGTGCAGTTGGTTTCTTCCAAGGCGGGAAAGATCCTTTGTGATGATGACGGCGATGTCGCCGTTGCTCATGTCATCCATCATCTGTTCAAAGGCTGGGCGATTGAAATTCGCGCCGGAATAGCCATCGTCCACATAAAATCTGGTGTTCTGGAACCCATTCTCATCGGCGTACTTTTGCAGGATAAGTTTTTGGTTCTGGATACTGTTGGAGTCGCCCTCCAGATTATCATCTCGGGACAGACGGCAATAGAGCGCCGTGATCTTTTGGTTTGGCTGTAACATATTGACCTCCTTCATAAAATGCCAAACCGATTGAGAGATTGCAACCATACAATACCCTCAATCGGTTTGTTTGTCTATGCGAACCTGTTTTTCAGGCGGAAATATTTTTTGCGTCCTGCTCCAGGTCGATGACCTGTTTCATAAGATCGACCGTAGATTGCGTTCCTCCGAAACTGAATTCCGCGAACACAATGTACTCTCTGCCGCATACATGCTGTCGGCGGCTTTTTATAATCTTGCCGTCCCTTTCTTCCACTGCGGTATCCCGCACTGCCTTGGCAGAGGGAATATCCTCATCTCCATGCTTTTCTTCACTGTAGGAGCGGGGACGCTCATTGTATTTGAATTTATACGCCATATCGTTCCTTTCCCCTGACGCTACAGTCAGGCAACAAAAATAGCAGACCGTTACATGGTCTGCTGCTGTGTTTGTTCTGCCTGCTGATCTTCGGTCCACTGCTGTTCTGTAGATGATTGCTCATCCTGTGTGAGCACCATGGCTACGCCGGCCACCAGTCCGATGACAGCGCCGATATTTTTGGCTTCCTGTTCTGCCTGGATACGGCGGTAACGTTCCTCGACATCTTCGTTACCATCATCCAGTAACGCTCCAGTTACCGCCAGACCATACAGTCCAGCGTGGAGCGGCTTCATAGAAACAGGTTGCGGATGTTGCTGACCACTGTCGCTGTGCCATACCCCATCCCCAGCAGTGCCGCCACGATGAGCAGTACCAGTACGATCCATTTGGCCACTACGATCAGGTCGAAGTCCGGAAGCCAGTCCAGCCATTTGCAGGAATGCTTTTCTTTCTTCTTCCCAGCCTGTTCCAGCAGAGTGGTCATCTCCGTCAACGATTTCTGGATCTCCGCCATGCTGTTCTGCACCGCTGTCAGGTCTGTGTGTGATCTCAGGTTCGGAAGATACTCCCGCATTCCACGCACTTCCCACCCGATGGATTCTGTCTTCTGTGTCAGCATCGTCAGAGCCTCCGGCAGCGGACACTGGATGACAATGGGCGTGATCGGTGAACTCGACTCCCGCGCTGTCGGCTGCGGTGAAGGCTCGGGCCGGTTCAGGGCCATGAGCTCGTCCATAGATAATTTCTTCTCTGATCCTGAATTCATATTCCATGTTCTCCTTTAGATATTTGTCACCGAACAGCAAACGGTCCCGACACTGCCAGCCACTCGGCGTGGTATAGGTGATATTCTTTCGGGACTTTTCCCAGCGAACCTTGTAGCCCTCGCTCTCCATCAGCGCAATGAACTCCTCGCGGTTGGAAGCGTGGCGCATACAGTCATTGATGATATTCATGAGCTGCAGCTTCTTGCTCTGACCACGGGCCGCCGTGTGATACTCTCCGATGGTCATAGTCTTTGTTTTCTGCTTTTGTTCCCTGGGTTGAAATACAGGAAGTGAAAACTCCTTGCAGACCATGTCGTTGCGTTGCCGCAGTTCCTGGAGCTGCTCCTTTGCGATATGCAGTTTCCGTCCGGTATCGAAATTGACCGAGTTGATGAGGAAGTGGGAATGGATGTGCTCACGGTCTGTGTGGGTGCAGACCAGAACTTCGTATCCCTCATAGTACTCGGCCAGCTTCAGCGCGGCCGCGTGAGCGGTGACCGGGTCGACTGCTTCGCCTTTCGGGAAGCTCTGTACCATGTGATAGAACAGTACACCGTCCGTCTTGTGGTAGAGCCGCTTGGTGGTCATGAAATCCGCGTAGACAGATTCCGGCTGACAGTTGATACCTGTGACCAACTGCTGCCCCTCGAACTCGGTCTTTTTATCCTGCATGGTATACCGCATCACGGCGCTCATGCATCCGGTGGTCTGGCCCCGCTTGTAGTTTGTGAAGCTGATGATAGCCATAGCTTACCAGCGCTTTCGTTCAAGGATCATCCGAACGGCACCACAGAGTTCAGAGAACGCCCGACATACGCTTTCCAGATCGATCACGGTCACTCGTCCCATGTGCGCCAGGGTGACGAGCTGGTTCAGATTTCTGCCGATGGACTTCAGCTCCTTCAGCACTTCTTTCAGGCCGTCGATGACCACCACCTGCTTTCCCAGGCAGCAGGCAGTGACGTAGTCGCTCATGGACATCCCGGACTGCTTCGCCAACTCCTTGATGGCCTCCCGGTCTGTGGACGCCATGCGGGTGCTGAATTTAACATCTTTTTTCATGTCGTTTCCTCCAAATCGTAGATAAAGTGGGCCCGGGCTTCTGCCCGGAATTCATGCGGAAGTCGGGCAGCGGCGTTGCCGCAGACCAGACAAACGCGATGCTGGCCACCTCCAAGGAGGTGATTTCTCTGCACCGAACACCCGCGCTCCGCTTTCGGCCACAAATGGCCACAAACGGCGTTTCTTTTTCCCTGCGGGTGTTTACTCGCCATGCCCGGCAATCTCCCGCAAATCGCCGCACAGCGCCCCAACAGGGTCAACAGGGGCGACCACAGGTACACCCTGGGCATCGTCACTTTCGGCACGGCGCAGCTCGATGAGCCGCTTCCCGTTGCTGCGGCGCACCACGGCGGAAATGCCGATTTTGCTTAGTGCGGCAACGCTTTGCAGGATCAGGCGAGACACCTTCTTCGGCGTGATGCCCTCGCTGCCCACAGGGTCGATCTGCGCGGACAGTTCCGTGGGAGTGCCGATAAATTCCGCACGGTCACGCATCAACTCAGAGAGAAGAATGACGATCCGGCCGCCCAGCAGCTCCGGCTGCGTCCGGCTGTCCGACACCAGCTCCCACACATTTTCCGCGTTGCGCTCCAGCGTCAGCTCTCGGTACTCGATGTCGCGCCCGATGCAGGAGAGCGTCGCTCTGCCGCTGCCGCGCCTGTCCTCCACCAGCGTGAAGCTGGAATCCACCGCGCCGCTGATAGCCGTTGTGCCGGAGATACGGCTGAACACATCGTCGGCGAATTCTTTTCGCAGATGGTGAATCAGCAGAATGGCGATGCCGTGGGCATCCGCAATACGCTTCAGCGCGGAGAGGTCACGGTAGTCATTTGCATAGGTGTTGTCATAACCGGCGCCGCGGATCATTTGCAGCGTATCGATGATGATCAGCACCGTGTCGGGGTGCTCAGAGAGGAACGCGCAGAGCTGTTCCTCCAGACCCTTGCCGAGAGTGTCACTGTTGGTGGTGAAGTGGACGCTGGCGGGGGCGTCCTCCGTGATCTCGAACAGGCGGTTCTGGATGCGGAGGGTGGAGTCCTCCAAGCAGAGGTAGAGCGTGGTACCCTGCTTCACGCCCATGCCCCAGACGGCTTCGCCCTTCGCCACCGTGACGGCCAGCCACAGCGCCAGCCAGGACTTTCCCACCTTGGGTGAGCCCGCGAGGATGTGCAGCCCCTGGGACAGCAACGTATCCACCACGAAGTTCAGCGGCGTGAGCGGCTGGCTCATCAGCGTCTCACCGTCGATGGTCAGCAATCGGTTTTCTTTTTTCACTTTCGTTTCCTCCGGATAAAAGGATAAGGGCAGAGACCTCGCTGCAGTCGAGGCTCTAACCCTTTCACTTGATTATTCTGTATTTTTTGATAGAATGAGAATATCGCAGGACAGCTGTAAAACGGATATGGGACAGGGGGCGATGCTATGCCGCTGGGAGTACAGCAGAACAACGATTTCACGCAGTTCACAATGGATGTCTGGAATGACAAGATCTTTTATCAGGAGAAGGAGTTCCCGGCGGGATTCATGGCGATGTCCATTCTGAACATTCCCGAAGAAGACCTGCCGGAGCTGATACAGGCCGGCGGCGCACCGACCTTCCTGTTTCCTGTGGTGGTACAGGGCAGCGATGAGGAGGCTGCGGCGGTATTCCCGCAGCTGCGGGAACGGATATTGTATCTGACCGAACTGCTTTGGAAGTATCCGCCCTTTTGCTATAATGACTACGAGAAGGAAATGCGCCGGATCAATATCCTGTTTGACGAGAGCACACTCCCCCAAATACGGACGCCCGATTCGGAGTTCCAGACAGAGTTCCTGAGATTCTGCGTCGGGATCATACGCATCCCTATCGCCATGTATCACTTCTATGCAGCGGGGCGGTTCTTTGAGCTGGATTATCTGCGGCGGCTGAAAAAACGGAACGAAACGCATTTCGCCGTGGCCGCGCATGACTGCTTCAACAGTGAGCAGTTTTGGGATGAGATGCGAAGTTTACAGAGCTTGGATATGGAGCCATTCACGGTTTATCCGGAGCTGTCCTCCACCTATGTGTTTGCCCGCAGTCCTAAAAACGAAAAAGAAATGGTGTTTGTGGAACGGGTGATTTTTCCGCGCCTGACCGATTTCTACACCTATGACCTGATGAACGGATTGCACCACGGCCACGCGCCCAGCCAGTGCCAAGGCTGCGGGAGATATTTTCTGACCACCAACGGTCACATCCCTAAATACTGCGACGGCGTCGCACCGCAGGACAGCCGCTATACCTGTCGGCAGTATGGCGCGATGATGCACCAGAAGGAGCAGAACAAACAGCACCCGGTCTACCGCCTGTTCAATACCCGCACTGACACCATCCGCAAGCATCACCAGAGAGGGAAGATCTCCGATGACCTGCGGCGGGAGGCACTGTATCTGGCGGGGAGCTACCGGGACAAGGCACTGATGGACAACGACTATGCCGCTGACGGATATGCGCGGGACATGGAATTGGAACACATTTACGCGGAGGCAGAGAAGCGGCTGAAATGAGGAAGGGGGGGCATTCCTGTGACGAAAAATATGTACACCGTTGCCGGGGGCGGCCCCTGCAATGAAGAGCTGGCTTTGCGAATACAAGCCGGAGACAAAAACGCCGCGGAGCAGCTCGTCGCACAGAACGAGGGTTACCTCACCGACCCGGTGCGGGCGTACACGCCGTGGTGTGAGATGGAGGATTTGAAGCAGGAGGCGGCGCTGGCACTGCTGGACGCGGCAGGGCGCTTTGATCCCGCCTACGGAACAAAACTGCTGACCTATGCGACGCCCGCGATAGAAGCGGCGCTGTCCGACTATGCCGCACAGCATTTTTCCTCTCTGTCCATTCCCATCAGCCGGTGCAACCAACTGCGCAGGGTGGCATACCTCTGCGCCGAGGGATGGGACTCATCTGATGCTGAGTTGGTCAAGGTGGTGTGCGGAGAACTGAATGTATCTGCCAAGGTAGCTGGGGCATTGATAAAAGAATACCGGACGCTGTGCGGCGCGCGGCAGTTGGGCGACGATGTGTTCTCCATCAGCTGCGGCGGCGATCCCGCTGTGGCCTATGACCGCCTCATGCGTCGGACACTTCTGCTCCAACAGGTGGAGGAGGTGCTGACGCCCAGAGAACTGAATCTGGTGCGAAGCTACCTCGGCATCGGTCAGCCGGACGAGGTTGGCATGACCTTTCAGGAGTTGGCGATCCGGCTCAACTACAACGGCCCCAGCGGAGCGGAGAAGGCGTACAAGGCCGCGCTGCGGAAACTGAAAAAGGACTTGTATGGCGGGGCCTACGGTCGGTGGCTCTCCGCGCAGAAGGCCATCCGCGCCGCCAAAGCGGAGGCGGAGCAGGACGCGGGGCATCACGCAACGCCGCAGAGGACATGGTGGGATGAAGAGGAGTTAGCGGAGCGGTTTTTCTGTGAGGTCGCTGCGTTGATCCGTGTTCACGAGATATTCGGTGAGACATTAGAAAATGAAGAAAATTAGCAGTACGGTACCGGGTGTCAGCCTGATACCGTACTGCTATTTGCTTATTCTGAATCTTCCTTGTTGATGACCATGGAATAGATTTTATTGCAGAAAGCAAGAGAGGATTTTTGAAGTTTCAAGTTAAAACCATTCGCAAAGGAACAGGCTATGTTTTTATGCGGGAGGAATATTTTGATATTTCAGACCAATCACTTTACTTGTTCTTGCTTTTGCTAAATGATGGCGAACACCCCATAGAATATTTAATTCCTGCGACCACATGGGATAATGACAGTAGTAATATTTTTGTTTACCATTCATACAAGGGTAAAAAGTCGAAACCAGAATATGTCCTAAATATTTCCGCCAAGAACATTCCGCAGCTCGAAAGATTTAAGTTAGAAAATATGATAACGGCAATATAATGAGGAACAAAATATGGCTTTAACCATACAAGAGCGATTGAAAGACCTGCGTGTGGAGTGTGGCTTGACGCTGGAACAACTTGCGGAGCAGACGCACCCCTCCAAGTCTGCGCTGGGCAGCTATGAAGCGGAGGACTTCAAGGACATCAGCCACTATACGCTTTCCTCCGGCGAGATCCAGACGGAGAGCGCCGCCCAGACCGGCACAGTAAGTACGGGCATGGGTAATATGGGCGGCCCCGGCGGGCAGAAGCCGGACGGAGCGCTGCCCTCCGGCGGCGGCCCAAAGCCGGACGATGATACCCCACGGTCAAAGCCGACGGGCGAGATGCCGCAGAAGGATAGCGGCAACGCCAAAGCCTGAAAAAAGCCAACTGAACGCAAATCACCAAGCCGTTGTGATACAACAGCTTGGTGATTTTGCACAGTTATTGATCTGACAGCTCAAGTCTTGCGGCAGACACGGAAAAAAATCTGGACTTGTTGCAGTTCGAGTCCTATAATCAGCCTATTTTTTTGGTATGGAAGGAGCGTTTCCCCATGAACAAAGCAAATGCCCCTTTTCGCTATGACTACGTTGGCAGCTTTCTTCGCCCTGCCGGACTGAAGCAGGCGCGGGCAGACTTTCAAAACGGCAAGATCGGAGCCGATGAGCTGAAAGCAGCGGAGGATCAGGCGATCCGTGAGCTGGTTGCCAAGCAGCAGAGCGCTGGATACCACGTAATTACCGACGGCGAATTCCGCCGTGCCACCTGGCACCTCGACTTCATGTGGGGCTTTCACGGTGTGGGCCACAGCCGCACGGAGAAGGGGCTGCCGTTCCATGGAGAGAACGCAATGCTTGATGATACCTACCTCACCGGAGAGGTGGGAGTGGACAGCCATCCCTTTGTGGAGCATTTCCGGTTTGTCAAGGCGCTGGAAGACGAGAACACCGTAGCCAAGCTGACGATTCCCGCACCCGCTCAGTTTCTGGAGCAGATGGTCATGCCCTTTGCAATGGAAAATACCAGCAAATACTACCCCAACATTGAAAAGCTGGTGGAGGATCTGGCAGCGGGCTACCGCAAGGTCATTGATGACGTATATGCCGCTGGGTGCCGCAACCTGCAATTTGACGATTGCAGCTGGGGTATGCTGGTAGACCCCCGTGCCTGTCTGATCTTTGATACCGACGAGAAGGGGCTGGAGGCCATCAAGGAGCAGATGCTCGCCGCCAACAATCTGGCCATTGAAGGCAAGCCGGAGGATCTGGTCATCAACACCCATGTCTGCCGGGGCAACTTCCACTCTACCTACGCCAGCTCCGGCGCTTATGACAGCGTGGCCAAGACCCTGCTGGCCCGTGAGAACGTGACTGCCTACTATCTGGAATTTGACGATGCGCGTTCCGGCAG
>OOCQ01001936.1_pt1 | contig 10851 bp, 6 predicted proteins | sample 1671121 | NCBI WGS metagenome assembly OOCQ01 (sample SAMN06348124, study PRJEB24527) | human gut metagenome | biome: human gut; feature: ankylosing spondylitis patient; material: feces | host: Homo sapiens | place: China | collected 2015-10 | reverse complement strand
TTATGAATATGAAAAACATTTTCTATTGCCTGTTGCCGGGACTTCTTTTGGGAGCATGTTCCAATAAGGTCTACGAGAAGACAGGTGATAGTGTGATAGTCAAAGTACAACACAAAGAAACAGGAGGTCCCCGTTTGGTTCGCCTTCAGGTGATGGGAGATAAGTTAATTCACGTTTCTGCCACTGCCGACAGCAAGTTTGCCGATCCGCAAAGTTTGATTGTTGTTCCGCAGGAAAAACAAATCCCATTTGCCGTCATGCAGAATGGCGATACGATTACAGTGTCTACAGAAGAAGTGAAAGCGTCCGTACTGGCCAGTACCGGAGAGGTGTGGTTTGCGGATAAAGACGGAAAGTTAATCCTGCAGGAAAATAAGGGAGGAGGAAAGACGTTTACTCCGATAGAAGTGGAAGGAACGAAAGGATATACGGTCTGTCAGGTTTTTGAATCTCCCGAAGATGAAGCGTTTTACGGATTAGGCCAGCATCAGGCGGATGAATTTAATTATAAGGGTAAGAACGAAGAACTGTTCCAGTACAATACGAAAGTTTCTGTTCCGTTTGTTGTTTCGAATAAAAACTATGGTATACTGCTGGATAGTTATTCCTTCTGTCGTTTCGGTAATCCGAATGATTACTCCCAGTTGAATCGTATCTTTAAACTTTATGATAAGACAGGCCAGGAAGGGGCGCTAACCGGTACTTATGTGCCGAAAAAAGGAGAAACTCTGGTCCGCCGGGAAGACTCCATCTATTTCGAGAATCTGAAAACGATTGAGAATCTTCCGAAGAAACTGCCGTTAATGGGGGCTAAAGTCACTTATGAAGGAGAGATAGAACCTGCTCAAACGGGAGAGTTCAAGTTTATTCTTTATTATGCGGGATATGTTAAGGTCTATTTGAACAATGAGCCGGTAGTGCCGGAACGTTGGCGGACTGCATGGAATCCTAATAGTTATAAGTTTGCAGCTCATTTGGAAGCAGGAAAGCGTGTGCCGTTGAAAATCGAGTGGCAGCCTGATGGCGGACAGTCTTATTGCGGACTGCGTGCATTGACACCTGTTAATCCGGAAGAACAGGGGAAGCAGTCGTGGTGGAGTGAAATGACCAAGCAGCTCGATTATTATTTTATGGCTGGTGAGAATATGGACGACGTGATTAGCGGTTATCGTTCGCTGACCGGAAAGTCTCCCGTTATGCCGAAATGGGCAATGGGTTTCTGGCAAAGTCGTGAGAAGTATAATACACAGGAGGAAATGTTGGGAGCACTGAAAGGTTTCCGTGATCGTAAAATCCCATTGGATAATATCGTACTGGATTGGAATCATTGGCCGGAGAATGCCTGGGGAAGTCATGAGTTTGATAAAGCTCGTTTTCCGGACCCGAAAGCAATGGTTGATTCCATCCATGCTATGCATGCCCGTATGATGATCTCGGTATGGCCTAAGTTTTATGTTACTACCGAACATTTCAAGGAGTTCGACGAGAATGGGTGGATGTATCAGCAGTCTGTTAAAGATAGTTTGAAAGATTGGGTAGGTCCCGGTTACCATTATGGTTTTTATGATGCGTATGATCCCGATGCACGGAAACTGTTCTGGAAACAGATGTATGAGCACTATTATCCGTTGGGTATCGATGCTTGGTGGATGGATGCCAGCGAACCGAATGTACGTGACTGTACCGACTTGGAATATCGGAAAGCTTTGTGCGGACCTACAGCGTTGGGTTCCTCTACGGAATTTTTCAATGCGTATGCACTGATGAATGCAGAAGCCATTTATGACGGTCAGCGCGGAGTAGATAATAACAAACGGGTGTTCTTATTAACCCGTTCGGGATTTGCCGGATTACAGCGTTATTCCACGGCTACATGGAGTGGGGATATCGGTACACGTTGGGAGGACATGAAGGCACAGATTTCTGCCGGATTGAATTTTGCCATGAGTGGAATACCTTACTGGACAATGGATATTGGCGGTTTTTGTGTAGAGAATCGTTATGTGGCCGGACAGAAACAATGGAAAGACGGAAAATGCTGATTATAAAGAATGGCGTGAGCTGAATACCCGCTGGTATCAATTCGGTGCGTTTGTTCCTTTATATCGTGCACACGGACAATACCCTTTCCGTGAAATATGGGAGATTGCGCCGGAAGGGCATCCTGCTTATCAGTCGGTTGTATATTATACTAAGTTACGTTATAATATGATGCCGTATATTTATTCGCTGGCAGGTATGACTTGGTTTGATGATTATACAATCATGCGTCCCTTGGTAATGGATTTCACAGCGGATGCTGAAGTGAATGATATTGGTGACCAGTTTATGTTCGGTCCTTCGTTTATGGTATCTCCGGTTTATCGCTATGGTGACCGCAGTCGTGAAATTTATTTCCCTCAAGCAGAGGGCTGGTATGATTTCTATTCCGGCAAATTCCAGGTTGGAGGAGAGAGAAAAGTAATAGAAGCTCCTTATGAGCGTATTCCGTTGTATGTGCGTGCAGGCGCTATCATTCCGTTCGGAGATGATATTCAGTATACGGATGAAAAACCGGCGGAGCACATCCGTTTGTATATTTATCAGGGAGCGGATGGGAAGTTTACGTTATACGAAGATGAAGGTGTGAATTATAACTATGAACAAGGGATGTATGCCATGATACCGATGAAGTATGATGAGGCTACCAAGACTTTAGTGATTGGTGAGCGTCAGGGGGAATTCCCGGGTATGCTGAAGGAGCGTACTTTCACGGTAGTTACGGTGAATAAGGAGAAAGCCCAACCGTTTGATTTGAACGCGAAAGGGGTGACTGTGAAGTATAATGGCAGCGAGCAGACATTGAAACTGTAAGCTGAATGATAATCCGTTGATGATGATTGGTAAACTAAAATATTTGATGCTGGGGGGCTGCCTTATACTGGGGAGCTGCCTGGCATTGGGAGGCTGTCTGATGTTATTAGGAGCATGTAGCAGTTCTTCCCTTGTATCTCCGCGGGAGCGATCCGGCTTTAATGCAGACTGGCGTTTTCATTTGGGAGACGGGCTGCAAGCGGCACAACCTGGTTTTGCCGACAATGACTGGCGTGTACTGGATTTGCCCCACGACTGGGCGATTGAAGGAGACTTCAGTCAGGAAAATCCTTCCGGTACAGGAGGAGGGGCACTTCCGGGAGGAGTCGGTTGGTATCGCAAAACTTTTAGTGTAGACAAAGCGGATGCAGGAAAGATATTTCGCATTGAGTTTGACGGAGTATATATGAACTCGGAGGTATTTATCAATGGTGTTTCATTGGGAGTACGTCCTTATGGATATATTAGTTTCAGCTATGACCTGACTCCTTATCTGAAATGGGATGAACCGAATGTGCTGGCTGTACGTGTGGATAATGCGGAGCAACCTAATTCACGGTGGTATTCAGGTTGTGGCATTTACCGGAATGTGTGGCTAAGCAAGACCGGCCCAATACATGTGGGTGGATGGGGAACGTATGTCACAACCTCGTCAGTTGACGAAAAACAGGCTGTACTGAATCTCGCTACTACCCTTGTGAATGAAAGTGATACGAACGAAAATGTTACTGTCTGTTCTTCCTTGCAGGATGCTGAAGGCAGAGAAGTTGCTGAAACCCGGTCGAGTGGGGAAGCGGAAGCCGGTAAGGAAGTTGTTTTTACCCAGCAACTGACTGTAAAGCAACCTCAACTGTGGGATATTGATACTCCTTATCTGTATACACTGGTTACCAAAGTGATGCGAAACGAAGAATGTATGGATAGGTATACTACTCCTGTTGGTATTCGCACATTTAGTTTTGATGCCCGGAAAGGATTCACGTTGAATGGCAGGCAGACAAAAATTAATGGTGTGTGTATGCATCATGACCTGGGCTGTTTGGGAGCGGCAGTCAACACACGTGCCATTGAACGGCAATTGCAAATTCTGAAAGAAATGGGGTGTAACGGCATACGTTGTTCCCATAATCCTCCCGCACCCGAACTGCTTGATCTTTGTGACCGTATGGGATTTATCGTGATGGATGAGGCTTTTGATATGTGGCGGAAGAAAAAAACGGCACATGATTATGCCCGTTACTTCAATGAATGGCACGAGCGCGATTTGAATGACTTTATTTTGCGTGACCGTAATCATCCTTCTGTCTTTATGTGGAGTATCGGTAATGAAGTCCTCGAACAATGGAGTGATGCCAAAGCGGATACGTTGAGTCTGGAAGAGGCCAATCTGATCTTAAATTTCGGACATTCTTCTGAAATGTTAGCCAAAGAAGGAGAGGAGAGTGTCAACTCTTTGCTGACGAAAAAATTGGTAAGCTTTGTAAAAGGGCTTGATCCTACCCGTCCTGTCACTGCCGGATGCAATGAACCGAATTCCGGCAATCATTTATTCCGTTCCGGCGTACTGGATGTGATTGGCTATAATTATCATAACAAGGATATTCCCAATGTTCCGGCTAATTTCCCGGACAAGCCGTTTATCATTACTGAAAGCAATTCAGCGTTGATGACTCGCGGATATTACCGTATGCCCAGCGACAGGATGTTTATCTGGCCCGAGCGTTGGGACAAATCCTTTGCCGATTCCACATTTGCCTGTTCATCTTATGAAAACTGTCATGTGCCTTGGGGAAACACTCATGAGGAAAGCTTGAAATTAGTCAGGGACAACGACTTTATCAGCGGGCAATATGTATGGACGGGATTTGATTATATCGGGGAACCGACTCCTTATGGATGGCCTGCGCGTAGTTCGTACTTTGGTATTGTAGATCTGGCTGGTTTCCCGAAAGATGTCTACTATTTGTATCAGTCGGAATGGACGGATAAGCAGGTGTTGCACCTTTTCCCGCACTGGAACTGGACTCCGGGACAGGAGATTGATATGTGGTGCTACTATAATCAGGCTGATGAAGTGGAACTGTTTGTGAATGGAAAGTCGCAAGGAGTGAAGCGTAAAGACCTTGATAATCTGCATGTAGCTTGGCGTGTGAAGTTTGAACCGGGAACGGTGAAGGTCATTGCACGAGAGAGTGGTAAGGTAGTGGCGGAAAAGGAAATCTGCACAGCCGGAAAACCCGCAGAGATTCGTCTGACTCCTGATCGTTCTATTCTGACTGCTGATGGAAAAGATTTGTGTTTTGTCACTGTGGAGGTGTTGGATGAGAAAGGAAATCTTTGCCCTGATGCTGACAATCTAGTGAATTTCACAGTACAAGGTAATGGCTTTATCGCAGGGGTAGACAACGGAAACCCGGTATCGATGGAACGCTTTAAGGATGAAAAGAGGAAAGCATTTTATGGAAAATGCCTTGTTGTCATTCAGAACGATGGAAAACCGGGAAAAGCAAAGCTGACGGCTACTTCAGAGGGACTTCGGCAAGCTGTACTAAAGATTTCGGCAGAGGAATTGTAAACTGTAAATGATTATTGGAATAATGAAGACATTTTTATTGACTATATGTTTCCTGTCTGTTCAGACAGGTATGGTGGCGATTGCTCAAGACAAAGAACAAACACCGGTGTATCTGGATGATACACAACCGATAGAGGTTAGGGTACAGGATGCGTTGAACCGTATGACTGTGGAGGAGAAAACTCGTCTTAGTTATGCACAAGGGAAGTTTAGCTCCCCTGGCTGTCCCCGTTTGGGTATTCCTGAACTTTGGATGAGTGACGGACCTCACGGCGTACGTGCCGAAATTAACTGGAATGATTGGGGATATGCCGGATGGACGAACGATAGTTGCACAGCCTTTCCTGCACTGACCTGTCTGGCAGCTAGCTGGAATCCGCTATTAGCAGCGAAATATGGATATGCTATCGGTGAAGAAGCCCGTTATCGTGAAAAGGATGTTTTGTTGGGACCGGGTGTGAATATCTATCGTACTCCGCTCAACGGGCGTAACTTTGAATATATGGGGGAAGACCCTTATTTAGCCTCGGAGCTTTGTGTACCTTATATTCAGGGAGTGCAGAAGAATGGAGTAGCCGCCTGCGTAAAACATTACGCACTGAACAATCAGGAATTATGGCGGGGACATATCGATGTGCAGCTAAGTGACCGTGCATTGTATGAGATATATCTGCCTGCCTTTAAGGCTGCTGTGGAAAGAGGGAAGGCTTGGTCTATTATGGGAGCGTACAATAAGGTGCGCGGAACTCATGCTACTCATCATAAACTGCTGAATAATGATATATTGAAAGGAGAATGGAACTTCGACGGTTGTGTCATAACAGATTGGGGAGCTGCGCATGATACCTATGAAGCTGCCATGTATGGCTTGGATATTGAAATGGGATCTTATACGAATGGTTTGACTTCAGAATCGGAATTCGGTTATGACGATTATTACTTGGGTAAGTCTTATCTGAAAATGGTTCGGGAAGGTAAGATTCCGATGGAAGTAGTGAATGATAAGGCTGCCCGTGTGTTGCGTCTGATTTTCCGTACAGCCATGAATCGCAGGAAACCGTTCGGGGCACTGACTAGTGAAGAGCACTATCGTACGGCTTATGAGATTGCAACAGAGGGTATTGTCCTGTTGAAAAATGGAACCGGTAAGAAACAACCTGCCTTATTGCCTGTACCTCAAGGAAAATACAAACGTATTTTAGTGGTGGGAGATAATGCTACCCGTAATTTGATGTTAGGTGGTGGCTCTTCAGAGTTGAAAGTTCAGAAAGTGATTTCATCACTGGACGGTATAAAGGCCAAATTTGGTGACGGTGTGGTTTATGCACAAGGTTACACAAGCGGTCGCCCGATGTATGGACGGGCGGATGTCATTCCGCAGGTTACTGTGGATTCTTTGCGTAATGATGCGGTGGAAAAGGCGATGAATTCGGATTTGGTGATTTTTGTAGGCGGACTAAATAAGAATCATTTTCAGGACTGTGAGGGTGGAGACCGTTTATCATACGAACTTCCTTTTGCGCAGAATGAGTTGATAGAAGCCTTGTTGAAGGTAAATAAAAATCTGGTAGCAGTGATTGTCAGCGGAAATGCGGTGGAAATGCCTTGGGTAAAGGAGATTCCTTCTATTGTCCAGTCGTGGTATTTAGGCTCTGTTGGTGGGGAGGCGCTGGCTGATGTGTTGAGTGGAGAGGTGACTCCCAGTGGTAAACTTCCTTTCTCTTATCCGGTGAAACTGGAGGATTGTCCGGCTCATTTCTTTGGGGAAATCAGTTATCCGGGCGATAGCATCCGTCAAGAATATAAAGAAGATATTCTGGTTGGCTATCGTTGGTATGATACGAAGAAGGTGCAGCCACTTTTTCCTTTTGGTTATGGCATGAGTTATACTACCTTTGAGTATAGTAAACCTGTAATATCGGCTCAAACAATGAATACTGATGGCAGTATAGATGTTTCTGTAAAGGTTAAGAATACAGGAAAAGTAGCAGGGAAAGAGATTATCCAACTATACATTGGTGATGAGGAGTGTAGTGTCCTCCGTCCAGTTAAGGAATTGAAAGATTTTCGGAAGGTACAACTTCTTCCGAATGAAGAAAAAGAGGTGAAGTTTACAATCAAACCGGAAGCATTGCAATTCTTTGATGATAAACAGCGTACTTGGGTGGCAGAACCTGGAAAATTCAAGGCATACATTGCCGCCTCTTCTTCTGATATTCGCGGTACGGTGACATTCGAACATATTCAATAATAAAGTTAACGGGTTGATACACAACGCTTAGTGGACATATAGATACAGAGTGGTGGATATATATACTCACCATCGTGTATCTATATGTCCACTATGATGAGTATGTATGTCCACCAAACTGAAAGACGATGTTTTATGATTGTTTATTGAATACCCTATTTCAGTTTCTTCTGATATTCATCCGAATTCAATATTTCCAGTGCTTTTTGTATACTCTCATTCGTGGTATTCATTACCCGGAAATATTCGTTCATATCCCAAAGGTCACGGGCTATCAATGCTTTGAGCTGGGTCTTGATAAGAGGGAGCGATTTCTGATATTGCTCTTCATTGAACTTCACTCCTTCTTTCTCTCCGATTTCTTTTAGATTGGCGAGCATGTCATCATCGACTACGAATTTCTCATCAAACGATTCGAACTTCTTGTATTTGTTTGCCAACTCTTTCCGGTGTCCTTCGATAAACTGCATGGTGAATTTAATCACGGCTCCTTTGGCTACCAGATTACGGTGATAATTCGTATAAAGAGTAGTGTCGATAGGTACGAAATAATCCGGCATGATACCACCTCCACCATAGACGGTACGTCCGAGTTTCTTGGTTTGTACTTTCAGCGAATCCGGGAAATGAATACTGTCAGCATTCATCAGTTCACCGTGGTTGAAACGTTCTATCAAATCCTTGTTGTAATCAACAGTACTGTCGTACGGTTTTTGGATGGAACGACCCGATGGAGTATAATAGCGTGCAATAGTCAAACGAATCATGGAACCGTCCGGCAGGTCAATAGGACGTTGCACCAATCCTTTGCCGAAAGAGCGGCGTCCTACAATAATTCCTCTGTCCCAATCCTGTACTGCGCCACTGACGATTTCACTGGCAGAGGCTGTGTACTCATCCACCAGAATGATAAGACGTCCATTACGGAAATCTCCATTCCCTTTGGCATAGAAATCACTGCGTTTGGCAGTCCGGCCTTCGGTATATACGATTAGCTCCTTTTGTCCCAGGAATTCGTTAGCAAGGTCAATGGCTGCATTGAGATAACCACCTCCGTTTCCTTGCAGGTCGAGAATCATATCCTTCATACCTTGCTTCTGAAGACTTGTCATTGCTTTTTTGAATTCTTCGGCAGTGGTTGCTCCAAAACGGTTGATGCGGATATAACCCGTTTTAGGTTGAATCATATAGGAGGCATCGAGGCTAAGGATAGGTATCTTGTCTCTTTTCACTGTAAACAATAAAGGGTCTTGCACGCCACGACGAACGATTGTCAGATTGACTTTCGAACCTTTCGGACCACGAAGGCGCTTCATAATATCTTCCGTACTCATTTTCACTCCGGCAATGGCGCTGTCATTGACCGCAACGATACGGTCACCGGCAAGGATGCCGACTTTCTCGGAAGGTCCGTTGCTGACAGGTTGCACCACCAACAGGGTGTCTTCTATCATCTGGAATTGCACTCCGATACCCTCGAAGTTACCTTGAAGTGGTTCGTTCATCTTCTTCACTTCCTCTGCATCCGAATAAGTAGAGTGCGGATCAAGTTGTGCCAACATTTTGATGATGGCTTCTTCTACCAACTTGTCTTCATCTACTTTGTCCACATAGAAATTGGAGATTGCAAACTCTGCCATTTGTAACTTTCGCATGGCTTCGGAACCGAAGTTCTGGGCTTGTGTGGCAACTGCCCACAAGCAAACGGATAGTATAATCGTTAGTTTCTTCATCATCTTTTCTGACTCATCGCCTATTCCCTAACGAGTGTTATTCACTCATTTTCATTCCTTTGGGAATAAACTGGCTGATATCTTTATTATAGGTTAATAACTCGCGTACAATTGTAGAGCTGACGCAAGTCAGTTCCGGTTCTGTGAAGAGCAGGATGGTTTCAATCCCTGCCAGTTTGCGGTTAATGTCTGCAATGGTCTCTTCATACTCGAAATCCTTCACCGTACGGATACCGCGGACAATGAACCTGGCCTCTACTTCCTGCGCAAAATCAATTGTCAGACAGTCATAGGACATCACCTGGATACGAGGTTCGTCTTTATAAAGTTCCCGAATCATTTCTTGAAGATATAGCCGACGTGGACGAACGCCCGCGTACGGAAACCGAGGGCAACTGGCTGTTGACCATCCTGCGTATTCCCATGCAGAGCAACCAGCGTGGTGTCCCTTTCATCACTGTCCCCATCGGCATCATCACCAATGACGGGATCATCATCTCCGTCTGCTACCACCATACGGAGCTGATACCCGACTTCATCCAGCATACGCGCCGCAAAGGCATTGTTGTCAACAACAAACTGGACCTGATCCTGCGGATTATCTACTCTTCCGCCGTCTGGTTCCTTAAGTATCTGAAACAAATCAACAACGATGTAGCCACCGCCGAAAAGGAACTGGAGAAGAGCATCCGCAACGAGGATCTCCTCCAACTGATGAAACTGCAAAAGACACTGGTTTACTTCAATACCTCCATTCGCGGCAACGAGGTCATGATAGGACGGCTGAAGAACATCTTCCAGGACACCAACTATCTCGACCTGGAACTATTGGAGGATGTCATCATCGAACTGAAACAGGCATACAACACCGTAAACATATACAGCGACATCCTAACGGGAACGATGGATGCCTTTGCCTACATCATCTCCAACAATGTAAATGCCATCATGAAGCGCATGACAAGCCTTTCCATCACATTGATGATACCTACACTGATCGCCAGTTTCTACGGCATGAATGTAGATATCCATCTGGAAAGCTTCCCACACGCCTTCATATTCATCATCGTGCTTTCGGCATTGCTGTCAACCGTCACGTTCGTATGGTTCCGGAAGATCAAATGGTTCTAAAAAGAAGGAATCAGTATTTCAGGACATTTGCCGCTACCGTTTTAAACATCGGCATGGTCATGCCGATGCTTGCTCCGATAAAGGTCGGATCACAGACAGTATATCTATGTCCTTCCACCATCAAGTAGTCACCGCCTACTTCCTCGTTGAAGCGCACGGCAGTAGCTATATGGTCGGGATAGTCTAAATAGACAACGTCAAGTTTCAGCAGCTTCTTCACCAGGTAGCCGTAGAGCACGGACCGGTCCTCGCAGTCGCTGTACGGATAATAGAAAAGTTCTTCTACAAAGAAAGGTTTCTCATAACCG
>OOCQ01001933.1_pt1 | contig 10869 bp, 5 predicted proteins | sample 1671121 | NCBI WGS metagenome assembly OOCQ01 (sample SAMN06348124, study PRJEB24527) | human gut metagenome | biome: human gut; feature: ankylosing spondylitis patient; material: feces | host: Homo sapiens | place: China | collected 2015-10 | reverse complement strand
TGTGTCATTGCACTTTCCAAGGGCGAGATCGACTCCAAAAAAGTCCGTGTAGAGTTCTCCTTGGAGGGCATGGACACTTCAGGATTGCAGAAAGGCGCGACCTATCCTGAAATCAAAGCCCGCGTGTTGGAACAGACTGGACTGAAGGTATCTTCCCTGTATATCTCGCAGGTTAAGCAGAAATGCGGTCTGGAGGTACGAGAGAACCACCATAAGGCGAAGTCCGAAAATACGAAGCAGCCTCAGTGTCCGAAGGAGAAAGAGGATGCGATTGTGGAGGCATTGAAGCATTTTCAGATGATTTGATAAGTTGAAGCAACCTGCTGATGCTGAACAGGAGGCATCGAATGTCAAAATTAAACATTGATCAAAAAAGCGTGCGGGCACTTTTCAGTGAGAAGAAGGCTGATTTCCTCATTCCGGATTATCAAAGACCTTACGCATGGGGAGAAAAGGAATGCCAGACTCTTTGGGATGACCTGTTCTTATTTGCATTTCCTGATAATGACTGCGACAAATTCAACAGTGACAGCGATGAGTATTTTCTCGGCCCCATCGTCACATTCAAAAATGATGACGGTAAAATGGAGATTATTGACGGACAACAGCGCCTTACGACATTGATGCTGTTACTTCGAGCTTTCTATGAAAAATATGGAAGCATGAAGAACGATAAAGCTGTAAAGACCAGCAAGTTCATTGAGCAGTGCATCTGGAAAACCGATGAGTTTGGTGACCCGGACAAGTCAGCATTGAAAATCGACTCAGAAGTCGCCACCGACAAGGAAAAGGGCGAATTTCTGAATATCCTGAAAACAGGAACCGTGTCTGATTGCGAAAAGAGCAGCTACGCCAATAACTATCGCTTTTTTCAGCAAAAGATCGTAGACTTTCTGAATACTTACCCAGACTGGTTTTCCTTCTTTCCGATTCGGATCATGAACAACTGTATTTTGCTCCCGATCGAAGCAGAATCTCAGGACACCGCTTTGCGAATCTTCTCGACATTGAATGACCGCGGAAAGCCACTGTCTGATGCAGATATCTTCAAGGCGCAATTTTACAAGTATTACTCTGCCAAAGGCGAGCGAGAAGTCTTTATCCAAAAGTGGAAGGACCTCGAGGTACTGTGTGATTCTATTTTCCATCCTATTACCGGCACTCCGATGGATGAGCTTTTCACACGGTATATGTACTATGAACGTGCAAAGCAGGGCATCAAATCCTCGACAACGGAGGCACTGCGCAAATTCTATGAACGGAATGCTTACAGCTTGCTAAAAAATGACCAGACTTTTGAAAATCTGATCGATCTTGCAAATTTCTGGAATGATGTGCAGAACCAAAATGTTGAGCGCTTCTCTGACCGAATTCTTCGCAGGCTCTTTGTTCTGAACTACGCTCCCAACGGTATGTGGAACTATTTTGTTTCGGTCTATTACATAGCCAATCGGGATTCCGATGGTCTACTGAACGATGATCGTTTCTATAGCTTTCTTAACAAAATCACCGCATTCATCTGGGCATATGCCGTTACAAATCCGGGCGTAAATGCACTGCGCACTCCCATTTTTGCAGAAATGATCAACCTTGTAACCGGGCAACCTGTTCGGTTTTCTGACTATTTGTTTGATACGCAGAAATTGCAGAACGCTTTTGACAACTATACCTTCAGCAACAACCGCGCGATCACAAAGGCCATGCTGACATGGTGGGCATTCCAGAACTCCTCCCAGGAGCTCTTGTCCCTTGAAAGTGTTCTGGAGATCGAGCATATCTACGCACGCAATCGCCAGGAAAAAGAGCACTCGCTTTCCAATCCGAGAAATGTTGAAAGCCTTGGCAACAAGGTGTTGTTGGAAAAGCGCATCAATATCCGCGCTTCTGATTATCGCTTCAGCGATAAGGTCAAGTACTATACCGGTTTTGAAAACAACCGGAAGCAGAAAAAAGAGGGTACAAAAATCAAGGAGCTTACTGACCTTGCTGCGAATGCCACAGATTTTACCGAATCTGACATTGTAGAGAGAAACGCCAAAATCATCCTCAGCTTTGTCACCTTCATGCGCAACAACGATCTTCTATGTGAAGATTAAGCCCTTCTATGATCGATGCCCGTCTGGTTTTCAGGCGGGCATTTTCTTTTGCCGGAATATGGTGTTTCCACTTTTATCGTGGTACAATAGACGCAAGAATCATTTTTCAGGAAAAGCATCCTGCTATCCGATTTATAGGACACCCATTGTTGTAAAATCAGGATGTCCACCCGTCACAAAAAACAAGGAGCAACGTATGCCAAACGATAAGATCACCGCCGTAGGTGCCAATATTGCCGAAAAAGCCGCCATGATCTGGAACGTGGCCGATATGCTGCGGGGGCCGTTCAAGCCCCACGAGTACGGTCTGGTCATTCTGCCCATGACCGTGGTGAAGCGGTTCCACGACTGCCTGCTGCCCACCCATCAGGCGGTGCTGGACACCTACGAGAAGGTGAAAAAGCTGCAGGTCATCGACGGCTTTTTGCAGAAGGCCTCCGGTTACCAGTTCTATAACACCAGCCGTTTCACCTTCGAGACCCTGCTGGCAGACCCGGACAACATTGAGTCCAACTTCCGGGATTACCTGTCCGGTTTCTCCGCCAACGCACAGGACGTACTGGCAAAGTTCGACTTTGACAACATCATCAAGCGGATGGTAGAGAGCAACACCCTCTACCTCGTCATCAAGGAGTTCGGCTCTGAGAAGGGCTATCTTGGCCCGGACAAGATCAGCGCCGTGGACTGCGGCTACATCTTCGAGGACTTGGTGCGGCGGTTCTCTGAGAGCTTTGGCGAGGAGGCAGGAGCCCACTTCACCAGCCGGGATATCATCTATCTGATGACCGACCTGCTGCTGTCCGAAGCCGACCTTGACACCAGCAGCATGACCGTTTACGATATGGCCATGGGCACCAGCCAGATGCTGAGCTGCATGGAAGAACGCATCCACGAGCTGAACAGCGACATTGAGGTAACCTGCTTCGGGCAGGAGTTCAATCCCTCCACCTTTGCCATCGCCAAGGCGGACATGATGATCCGCGGCGGCGACCCCAACAATATGCGGTTCGGTGATACTTTGTCGGAGGATCAGTTCCCCGGGTTCACCTTCCAGTACATCATCTCAAACCCTCCCTTCGGCATCGACTGGAAGCGGGAGCAGAAAGCGGTGGAAGCCGAAGCCGCCCGGGGCGAGATGGGGCGTTTTGCGCCCGGTCTGCCCAAGATCAGCGATGGTCAGCAGCTTTTTGTGCTGAACGGTCTTGCCAAGCTGGCAAACAAGGGCAAGATGGCCATTATCCAGAACGGCTCTCCCCTGTTCAGCGGCGATGCCGGCAGCGGTCCCAGCAACATCCGGCAGTATATTCTGGAAAACGACTGGCTGGACTGCATCATCCAGCTTTCCACCGATATGTTCATGAACACCGGCATCTCCACCTACATCTGGGTGCTCAGCAAGGATAAGCCCGCCCACCGTGCGGGCAAGGTGCAGCTTATTGACGCCAGCCACTGCTTCGAGCCACGCCGCAAGAGCATCGGCACCAAGCGCAACGACATCACCGATGCCTGCCGGGAACTGATCGTCACCGCCTACGGCGAATTTGCCAACGGCAAGGTGTACGGCGACAAAAACGGCATCTACTGCGAGAGCAAGGTGTTCGAGAGCGTGGAGTTCGGCTACAGCAAGATCGTGGTGGAGTGCCCCCAGCGGGACGAGGCGGGCAACGTTATCCTGAAGCGTGGCAAGCCTGTGCCGGACACCAGCCTGCGGGACACCGAAAACGTGCCGCTGGTGCAGGATATTGACGCCTACTTTGCCCGGGAAGTTCTGCCCTTCGCCCCCGACGCATGGATCGACCACAGCAAGACCAAGGTGGGCTACGAGATCCCCATGACCCGCTATTTCTACGAGTATCAGGCACCGGAAGCCGTGGAGGATATCGTGGCGCGCATCACCGCACTGGAACAGGATATCTCCGCCGGGCTGGCAGAGCTGTTCCATAAGGAGGGCTGACCATGGCACGGAACATGAAAGACAGCGGCATTGAATGGATTGGAGAAATTCCAGAGGGGTGGGAAACGTGCCTTTATAAGTACTGTTGTTCTGTCCAGCCCGGATATCCTTTTGACTCTGCTAAATTTTCCAATTCTAGCACTGACGGCTTTCCTCTTATTCGCATTCGAGATATCACTTCTGGCGAGATTCAAACTTATTATACAGGCGAATATCCTCCCAACTACATTATCACTGCTGGAGATTTGCTAGTTGGCATGGATGGCGACTTCAATGTTCGCTGGTGGAATAACGATGCTGCACTTTTGAATCAGCGTTGTTGTCGTGTTACTGAAAAGGACTCCGTTTTACGGCGGTTTTTATACTACGTTTTACCTTTTACTCTTCAACACATCAACACGCTGACATACGCTACTACTGTAAAGCATCTCGCCAATGGTGACATACTAAATTCCTTTATTGCCTTTCCTTCTTTACCCGCTCAACAAAATATCGTCCATTATTTAGATACCGTTTGTTCCGAAATTGATGCAATGCTTTCCAAGACCCGTTCCAGCATTGAGGAATACAAAAAGCTCAAACAGTCAGTTATTACGCAGGCTGTTACCAAAGGTGTGCGTGGGGAACGCGAGATGAAGGATAGCGGTGTTGAGTGGATTGGGGAGATTCCGAAAGAGTGGGTTATTCAAAAAATCAAGTCGATTTCTTCGCGTATCAATGTTGGTGTCGTTATACGTCCTTCTGAATATTTTGACGAAAACGGAACTGTTCCATTTTTACGCGGCATAAACGTAAAAGAATACCTTATCTCTTCGGATAACATGGTCTATATCAATGAATCCAGCAATCATATTCTTTCAAAATCACAAGTCCACACAGATGACATTCTAATAGTTCGTGATGGAAGCATTGGTACTTCCTGCGTTGTTCCGGCAGAATATGATGGTGCAAATGTAGTTTCCATGGTTATTGTCACCCCTTCGATTAGCTGTGATTCTCGTTTCATCTGCTACTCTTTGAATTCTGATGTTGGCAAGACACAATTTACTTTAACAAAAATTGGTTCAGCGTTAACACATACAAGCGTTAGTGCCGTTTCGGATATTATTGTTGCTGTTCCATCTTGCGCAGAACAAAAAGAAATCGCCGACTATCTTGACGCCAAGTGCGCTGAGATTGACGGGTTGATTGCAAAGAAAGAGCAACTGGTAAAAGAACTGGAAAGCTATAAGAAAAGTTTGATTTATGAGGTTGTAACAGGGAAACGGGAGGTGTAAACTTATGAAAGATAGTGAATCTCCAAGAAGCGGAATCCTAGATTGTGAAAACGGCTCTGCTTCATTTTATTGTAATGATTTCAACTTTTATATCATGAACAATTTTATCAAACGAGAAGATACTTACTATCCACAAGATACCTTTTCTCTAAAGACTGACAATCAGTTTATTCACGGATTGACACATGATGGACAAAGTATCGCTATTTTTGTCGGCGATACTAATACTTCTTCACTCACATCAGTTTTTGAGCTGCAAACATCCGCATATCTCGTTCAATGTTCTAATCGAACTGATTGTAATTGGGACTCCTTTGATAGTATCGAATTTCGCGGTGGAGTATTAAATAATTTATTTTCCTATCGCAACATTTCAGTAACTTATATTCCTGGAGGCTATACCGTCAAAGATGATGACTATATGCTAAGCGATTCAATAGGCACACCCTACGGAAATATTGAAGTAGACATCGGTTGGTATACTGCTCATAATGTAAATCCGAAAGAACTTACAGCCAGTCAAAACACCGCCTATATGCGTTTCATTTTTGAAAAACCTCTTTCGCTGGAAGATGTTTTCAAAAACATCGAAACTGCTCGTTCTCTCGTCAAATTCATGTCTTATAGAGATAATGTCGAATTTAATTCAATCAATCTTCAAAAGCGTTATATGCTAGATACTCCAGATGGGCCAATTGAAGATTTTTATAATGATGCCCAAGTTTTCATTCGGAATAATTTTGCTCCATCTCAAAAGCGTCCTGTAGATTCAATTTGTTTTGATGACCTAGGTACCCATGTTTTTTCTCTGCTCCATATGCTTTACGAAGATAAATCTCATAATCCTCTTCATTTTCTCGAATTTCTTCCTAATTCAGATGAGGCTGCCAAATGGATTTCCAGTGAACATATTCGTGAAATTGCAACATTTATCGAATGTGAAACATATCAAAGCTCCCAAAAAAGCGATTCAAAATCCAAAAAACTCTTTGACGATTCTGTAAGATTAAAAAATCTAATATCTAAATTCAAGCAAACTCTTTACCAAGATGAATTTGAAAATGGCACACTTCCTGAAAATGTTCATCAACTTTTAGAACGCAAACTCAATACAATAGCTTTTCCTAGCAGAGATTCAGATTTTTGCTTATATGAAGCCTATAAATACATTACCTATAATATCCTTCCTTATTGCAAAAAATTTTTAACAGCAAACGACACAAAAGAATTTCGCAAATATCGAAATGATGAGACTCACGGAAATTATGGATTGCTTAATTTCAATATAGGCATCACTGGGCTTTATTTAGTTGCAACTGGCTATTGTTCCATTTTGCATCGCGCTGGAGTTGATGATACCACTTTGGAACAGCTATGTAATAAACATTTTTTATGTTGATAAAGGAGGTCTAACCATGCCCCTCAACACCACCGAAAAGCAGTTTGAATCGGACATTGCGGCGTCGCTGCTCTCCCCTGCCGGGGGCTACACCCGCAATGGGGATTGCTACGACCCCAAGTTGGGGCTGTTTGTGGATACCCTGATCCGCTTTGTGCAAAAGACCCAGCCCAACGAGTGGGCGTTTTTTGAAAAGCAGAACCCGGTAAACCCGGTGCGGAAGTTCTGCACGGCCTTTAACAATGCCTGCGATGCGGACGGACTGCTTTCGGTGCTGCGGCATGGGTTTAAGCACCGGGGACGGCGGTTCCGGGTGTGCTATTTTCAGCCGGAGTCCGCGCTGAACCAGAAGGACGCCCAGCGCTACGCCCAAAACGAGATCACCTGCAACCGACAGTGGTTCTACTCCGACACCACCCACAACTCGGTGGATATGGTGCTTGCGGTAAACGGCATCCCGGTATTCGCCTTTGAGCTGAAGAACCAGTTCACCGGGCAGACCGTGGAGAACGCCAAGCAGCAGTGGATGCACGACCGGGACCCGCGGGAGGTGTGTTTCCAGTTCAATAAGCGCATTCTGGGCTATTTTTGCGTAGACCTGACCGAGGTGTGGATGGCAACCCGGCTGGCAGGCAAGGACACCCGCTTTCTGCCCTTCAATCAGGGCTCTAACGGTGCCGGGCGGGACGGCGGTGCAGGCAACCCGCCCAACCCCAGCGGCTATCCTACCGCCTACCTCTGGGAAGAAGTGTTCCAGAAGGACAGCATGATGGACATCCTGCAAAAGTTCATGAGCCTGCAGGAGGGCAAAACCCTCATCTTTCCCCGGTATCACCAACTGGACGTGGTGCGCAAGCTGGTGGCAGACGTGCGGCAAAAGGGTGCCGGGCAGCACTATCTCATCCAGCACAGCGCCGGGTCGGGCAAGTCCAACTCCATTGCATGGACGGCGTACCGGCTGGCTTCCCTGTTCAACACCGAGAACAAGCCGGTGTTTGCCAGTGTCATCGTGGTGACTGACCGCACTGTGCTGGACGCACAGCTGCAGGAGACCATCTCCGGCTTCGACCATACGCTGGGCGCGGTGGAGGCCATCGGCGAGGACAAAAACTCCGGCGACCTGCGGGATGCCATCAACAACGGCGCACGCCTCATCATCACCACGCTGCAGAAGTTCCCGGTCATCTACACCGAGGTGAACAGGACAGCCGGGAAGAACTATGCCGTCATCATCGACGAAGCGCACTCCTCCCAGACCGGCACCTCTGCCTTAAAGCTGAAAGCCGCCCTTGCCGACACCGAGGATGCGCTGCGGGAATATGCCGAGCTGGAGGGCAAAGCCGAGGACGAGATCGACCCGGAGGATGCGCTGGTGAAGGAGCTCACCTCCCACGGGCGGCACAAGAACCTGTCCTTCTTTGCCTTTACTGCCACCCCAAAAGCCGCCACGCTGGAGCTGTTCGGCACCGAGTACCCGGACGGCAGCCACCATCCCTTCCACATTTACAGTATGCGGCAGGCCATTGAGGAAGGGTTCATTCTGGATGTGCTGCAAAACTACATGACCTATTCCACCTGCTTCAAGATTGCCAAGACCATCCCGGACAACCCCGACCTGCCCGCCAGCCGGGCAGCGAAGCTCATCCGCAAGTACGAAGAGCTGCACCCCTACAACATCAGCCAGAAGGCAAAGATCATTGTAGAGACCTTCCGGGAGACCACCGGCCACAAGATCGGCGGGCGGGGCAAGATGATGGTGGTCACCTCCTCCCGGCTGGCGGCGGTGCGGTACTTCCACGAGGTCAAGCGCTACATTGCGGAGCAGGGCTATGACGATGTGCAGATCCTAGCGGCATTTTCCGGTGCCGTACCGGACGGCGGCGTGGAGTACACGGAGCAGTCTTTGAATGTCCGCGCTGACGGCAGCCACATTGCAGAGAGCCAGACCAAAAAGGAGTTCCACAACAACTTCGATGTGCTCATCGTGGCTGAAAAATACCAGACTGGCTTTGATGAACCGCTGCTCCACACCATGATCGTGGACAAAAAGCTGAAGGGCGTCAAGGCGGTGCAGACCCTCTCCCGCCTGAACCGTACCTACCCCGGCAAAACCGACACCTTTGTGCTGGATTTTGTGAACAAGGCAGAGGACATCCGGGAGGCCTTCCAGCCGTTTTATCAGGAAACCTTTCTGGAGCAGGAGGTCAACACCGACCTCATTTACAAGACCCAGAAGGAGCTGCGGAGCTTTGCCGTTTATTCCGATGCAGACGTGGAAGCCTTTGCCAAGGAGTATTTCCGCAGCACCAAGCAGGATAAAAATGCCGTGGGCCGCATGAGCAGCATCCTGAAGCCCGTGGCAGACCGCTACAATCAGAAAACGCCGACCGAGCGGTACCAGTTCCGCCGTCTGCTGCGCAGCCTTGTCAAGTGGTACGGCTATGTTTCGCAGTTGGCACGGATGTTCGATGAAGAGCTGCACAAGGAGAACATATTCTGCGCTTACCTGCTCAAGCTGCTGCCGCCGGACGAGGTCTCTCCGCTGGACTTGAATGGCAAATTGCAGCTGGAGTATTACAAGCTGCAAAAGACCTTTGCCGGTGCCATCGAGCTGGAACACGCCAAAGGCGTCTACGAGCCGGTCACCCAGAAGGGTGCTCTCGGCCACGACCCCAAGGAGCCGCTGGACGAGATCATTTTGAAGATCAACGAGAAGTTCAAGGGTGAGTTCACCAATGCCGACCGGGTGCTGCTTACTGCCCTGCATGACCGTCTGCTGGCCGACCCGAAGCTGGCAAAGCTGGCGCGAAGCTCCGACCCGCAGATCTTTACCGAGAGCATCTTCCCCAAAGCTTTTGATACTGCCGCGCAGGACAGCTACATGGAAGCGCAGGACACCTTCTCTTCCCTGTTTGAAGATACCAGCAAGTACAAGGCTATCATGTCAGCGCTGGCAGAGTGGTTGTATGGAGAATTCCGCAAGAAGTAAAACAGTTTTCCCTTTTTATTTGCTTAAAACAGCCTGCATCGTTCGGATGCAGTTCAAGGGTTTGGGATTTCCCAACAAGCATTTTGCAGCGCAAATGGTGTTTGTATAGACAGACACATTGCTTGCGGGCGCTATGAATCCTTTCAACGTGCTTCCCAGATTTGAAAATCATTTTGCAAATCAGACCGTCCGTTTTCAAGTTTAACTTGAAGCGGACGGTTATTTTTCTGCACAAAAATTTTCGAGTTTGCAACCGCAGCAAACAGGGCGAGTTGGTACCGCCTCGCAATTTTTGAATCAGATTTTTCAAATCCAACTTCAAAAACGCTTGTTGAGCTTCGCCCAAACCCGATATTCAGCACAAAATTGCGCTGGCTACACGTTTCCGCTGATACCGAATAAGCAAATTTTCTTGGAGAAAAATTTGTTCTATGAAAATCGGCGTTGATTCATTCAATATTGCATCAAACCGGAACTATTACTTCCGGTTTTGAAGGCAAAAAGCGGAAGTATCACTTCCTAAAAAATCGAGCAATTTTATGGTATGCTCTATCCAGAGCCGTTCACAAGAACCGGACCTCCCAAGTCCGGTTTTCTCCCTCAAAACCGGACCTGTCAGGTCCTAAAAAATTTTTTGAAAGTGTGATAAGCTACCAGCAAGACACCAATTGAACCTTGAAAACCGAATGACCGTCTGCATGGGATACCCGGCGAAGACCCCACAAGGGAGAGCCGGAAAACGCCGCCGAAAGGGGGGTAGGAACACCATGCAGAGAGAACGGCACCCAAAATTTGAAATTACGTTGATACGCAAAACCAGAACTAATAGTTCCGATTTTGCCTTGAAATTCACTTCATATTTTTTAAAAACCGGAACTACCAGTTCCTAAAAATAAAATTTACGATGTGATATAATTTTTTTCAATGGTTTGCAGCAAAGAACCGGAAGCATCACTTCCGCTTTTTTACAACCAAAAACCGGAGGTACGACCTCCTAAAAAATCTTCTATGAATGTGTTAGTCTAATTTCAGAGCCTTCATCGAACCTTGAAAACCGAATGACCGTCTGCATGGGATACCCGGCGAAGACCCCGCAAGGGAGAGCCGGAAAACGCCGCCGGAAGGGGGCAGGAAATCCATGCAGAGAGAACGGC
>OOCQ01001932.1_pt1 | contig 10872 bp, 8 predicted proteins | sample 1671121 | NCBI WGS metagenome assembly OOCQ01 (sample SAMN06348124, study PRJEB24527) | human gut metagenome | biome: human gut; feature: ankylosing spondylitis patient; material: feces | host: Homo sapiens | place: China | collected 2015-10 | reverse complement strand
CCTTGTCCCGCCCTGCAATAAAGCCTCATCATATGCAGCAATAATTACTAATTAAAAAAGAGAGATTGGTTTCCCAATCTCTCTTTTTGATTACTCCATCGCCTCGACTTCATCAATCTTGGTGAGGTACTTATTCTGATAGAATTTGAGCTTCTCCGCGAACTGCGGAGTCTCCTTATATGCCTGCTTGACATAGGCGTGCGTATCAAACTCGGCTGCGCCCTCGGCCAGCTGGATGGTATAAATGGCGATATTCGAGCAGTGGTCGCTGATCTTCTCAAGGTCATGCACAATATCCAGGAAGTGGATACCGGTCTGCATGGTGCACTCGTTCCGGCCCAGACGCTCGATATGGCGGCTCTTGAGACGCTCCTTCATCGTATCCACGACTTCTTCCAGCGGCTCGACCATACGGGCGGTCGAAACAGCCTGATTGTCATAGCCGTCAACGGTCATGTCAAGCACCTCGGCAACCGCTTCGCACATGGTGCGCAGCTCCTGCATCGCACTCGGCGAGAAGGACAGACCGGCCTCACGGAACTCGTCGGCACGCTCGAAGATGTTCTGCGCATAGTCGCCGATCTTCTCAAAATCAGACAGCGAGTGCATCATCTCGGCCATCTGGCGGCGCTGATCGACCGAACGGATGTTGTGGATGGTGGTCAGGTAACGGCCAATCTCAACCTCTGCACGGTCGAGGAAGGCCTCGTGCTCGTGGAAGATCTCCTCGTTTGCAGCCGCGCCGCCGAACAGCGGGTCGGTTGCCAGATGGAAATTCTGCTTGGCAGTGTCGCCCATGTCAGCAATGCAGCGCTGTGCCTGATCGAGTGCCAGGGACGGCGTGGTCAGGAAGCGAGGCTCCAGCTTTGCCAGCGGGTCCTCCTGCGTCTCCTCTGCGGGCACGCTCGCCGTTGCCAGCTTGACCAGCAGACCGGTGAACGGCAGGAACAGCACCGTACAGGTGAGATTGAACAGCGTATGGAAGTTTGCGATGCCGCCCTTGTCGATTGCGTTATCCCAGAAAGAGAAACCAACCGTGTACTGAATCGCATAAATGCCGATCAGGAACAGGATGGAGCCGATCAGGTTGAAGTAGAAGTGTACCATCGCGGTACGGCGGGCATTCTTGGAGCCGCCCACCGAGGACAGGAATGCGGTGATACAGGTACCGATGTTCTGACCGAGGATGATCGGGATAGCAGCCGAATAGGTGATCGCACCTGTGGTAGACAGCGCCTGCAGAATACCAACCGATGCAGAGGACGACTGGATGATCGCGGTAACGCCCGCGCCGACCAGCACGCCGAGGATCGGATTCCGGAAGGCAAGGAACAGATTCGTGAACGCGGGGACCTGCGAGAGGCCGGAGACCGCGCCGCTCATCGTCTCCATGCCGAACATGAGCGTGGCAAAGCCGAGGAGAATGGTGCCGGTGTCCTTTTTCTTTGCGTCCTTGCAGAACATATAGAAGACGATGCCGATGAGCGCGAGAACGGGCGTGAAGGAGCTGGGCTTGAGCAGCCGCAGCCAGACGCTCGAGCTCTCGATGCCGCCGAGGCTCAGAAGCCACGCGGTGACGGTGGTGCCGACGTTCGCGCCCATGATGACGTTGATGGCCTGACGCAGCGTCATCAGGCCCGAGTTGACAAAGCCGACCACCATGACCGTGGTGGCGGACGAGCTCTGGATGATGGCCGTGATGCCAAGACCCGTTAAAAATCCGGCGAATACGCTGCCGGTCATCTTGTCGAGAAGGGAGCGGAGCTTACCGCCCGCGCGGCGCTCGAGCGCCTGGCCCATCAGGTTCATGCCGAAGAGGAACAGGCACAGCCCGCCGATCATCGTGAGCACATTGAAAATATCCATATTTTCTATCTTTCCTTTTTTCTTTTTTGAGACTCTATTTATAACCAAATAATAGTTTACGCGCTAAATGTCAAAACTGCCAGAGGAGAATTGTAAAATCTATGTAAAATACACAGCGGCGACGGAATGCGGCGTGATTTGTGTCATGTTGCACAGTTTTTTTCCGCATGAACTGGAAAAAAGTGCAGACACTAAGCGCAGCATTCGCCGCGGCGTCTGCCTCCGCGGCAAAAAGCAACTTGAAATGTCGGAGGAATCGTATGAAAAAAGACTTTATCGACACCAATGAATTCACAAAGCAGGAACTGCTCGACATCATCGACTTGTCGCTCGCCATCAAAAAGGCCATTAAGGCGGGCTACTATCCGCCCCTGATGCGCAACATGACGCTCGGCATGATCTTCCAGCAGTCCTCTACGCGCACGCGCGTCTCGTTTGAGACCGCGATGAGCCAGATGGGCGGGCACGCGCAGTATTTAGGCCCCGGTATGATCCAGCTCGGCGGGCATGAGACCATCGGCGACACGGGCAAGGTACTCTCAAAGCTTGTCGATGTCGTGATGGCGCGCGTCATCGAGCACAAGACGATCGAAGAGCTCGCGAAAAGCTGCACCATCCCCGTCATCAACGGCATGTCGGACTACAACCACCCCACGCAGGAGATCGGCGACCTCTGCACGATCGTGGAGAACCTTCCGCAGGGGAAAAAGTTAGAGGACTGCAAGGTCGTGTTCGTGGGCGACGCGACGCAGGTGTGCGCGTCGCTCGGCTTTATCACGACAAAGCTCGGCATGCACTTTGTCCAGTACGGCCCCCAGGGTCACCAGCTGAATGAGCAGCACAAGGAGATCATGAAGAAGAACTGCGCGCTCTCCGGCGGCAGCTACCTTGTCACCGATGACCGCGAGAGCGTACGCGGCGCGGACTTCATCTATACCGATGTGTGGTACGGTCTCTACGAAAACGAGATGCCGAAGGAAGAGCGCGTGCGCGTCTTCCACGACTATCAGGTCAACCGCGAGCTGATGCAGCTGGGGAACCTCGGCTGCAAATTCATGCACTGCCTGCCCGCGACGCGCGGCGAGGACGTGACCGACGAGGTCGCCGACAGCGACGCCTCCCTCTGCTGGGAGGAGGCAGGCAACCGCCTGACGGCCATGCGCGGCCTTCTTGTCTACTTCACGCGCTGCCGGCAGGAGCCGAGCGGTCTTCAGATCGCGGCGGCGAAAGAGGAACTTGACAAAGTGCTCTGCGACAAGCTCGGCTGCGTCGAGGCCTACTGCGGCGTTTCGAAAGCGGAAAAGAGCTGAGAAAAACCATGGAGAAGAATCAATTCCGGCTCGCAGACGTCATTTTGTCGGTCATCTGCGTGGTGTTTGTCGCCGAGGCGGCGGCACCGGTCGCGTCGATCGGCAACAGCCAGTATTTCTGGTGGATCTTTATGATATTGGCGTTTCTGCTGCCCTACGGCCTCATCGCCGCCGAGCTCGGCACAGCCTACGCGGGAGACGGCGGGCTCTATGACTGGATCCACGCGGCGTATCCGAACGGCAAGTGGGCGGCGCGCGCCTCGTGGTACTACTGGATCAACTTCCCGCTGTGGATGGCGTCGCTCGCGGTGATGTGTCCCGAGCTCATCACGTTCATCACGGGGCGGAGCCTCGGGACGTTCGGCTCGCTCGTGGTCGAGCTGCTGTTCATCTGGATCGTCACGCTCATCGCGTGCTATCCCGTGTGCGACAGCATCATTATCCTGAACGTGAGCGCTGTCATCAAGATCGTGCTGGCGCTGCTGGTCGGCGGGCTCGGCGTGTGGTATATCAGCCGTTACGGCTTTGTCAACGACATGTCGGCGCGGACATTTCTGCCGTCGTTCGACTTAAACAGCCTCTCGTATATCTCTGTCATTATCTTCAACTTCCTCGGCTTTGAGGTCGTGTGCACGTACGCAAACAATATGAGCGACCCGAAAAAGCAGATCCCGCAGTCCATCGTGACCGGCGGCATCGTCATCGCGGCCATCTACCTCTTCTCGGCGTTCGGCATCGGCGCGGCAGTGGATGTGCGTGAGATCAGCGTGGATTCGGGGCTTATCGACGCGGTGTCGCTCATTCTGGGCGGCAGCGGCGGCGTGCTCGTGGGCGTGGTGGCGCTTTTGTTCCTCGTGACGCTGTTCGGCAATATGATCTCGTGGTCGATGGGCGTCAATTCGACGGCGGCGCTGGCGGCGGACCACAACGACATGCCGCGGGTGTTCGCCAAGCGCTGGGCAAAGAACGACATGCCCGTCGGCGCGGCGGTCACGTCGGGCGTCGTCGCCTCGTGCGTGTGTGTTTTGGGCGTGCTCATCGAGATGGCGTCGCCGGACTCGTCACTCTTCTGGAGCTTTTTCGCGCTGAATCTCGTGATGCTGCTTTTGAGCTATCTTCCCGTGTTTCCGGCGTTTTTGAAGCTGCGGCGCGAGGATGCGAAGACGCCGCGCCCGTTCCGCGTGCCGGGGTCTGACACGGCGCTCAAATGGATCGCCTACGTGCCGATGGTGCTCATCGTCATTTCGATCATTTTCACCGCGGTCCCGCTCTCGTTTGACGCAGAGACGCTTGCGAGCTTTCTGCCCATTACGATCGGGTCGATCCTCAGCGTGGCGATCGGCGAGGTGCTGATCGCGCTGCGCGGAAAAAACGCGCGCAGCTAAGTACGGTTTCATCATAAGGAGACAAAGCTATGGCAAAACGAATCATCGGCACAACGCCGAAGCAGGACGGGTATCGCATGCCCGCCGAATTTGAGCCCCAGCAGGGCGTGTGGATGCTCTGGCCCGAGCGAAACGACAACTGGCGCGACGGCGGCAAGCCCGCGCAGAAGGCCTTTGCTGACGTGGCAAAAGCCATCGCAAGATTTGAAAAGGTCACGGTCGGCGCATCCGTGCGCCAGTATCAGAACGCGCGCGCCAAGCTCCCCGAAAATATCTGCGTCGTGGAGCTTGAGAGCGACGACGCGTGGGTGCGCGACTGCGGGCCGACGTTCCTTGTGAACGACAAGGGCGGTCTTCGCGCGGTGGACTGGGAGTTCAACGCCTGGGGCGGGCTCGTCGACGGGCTGTATTTCCCCTGGGACAAGGACGACCAGATCGCGCGCAAGATCTGCGAGATCGCGGATGTGGACAGCTACCGCACAGAGGGCTTCGTGCTCGAGGGCGGTTCCATCCACGTCGACGGAGAGGGCACGGTGCTGACGACCGAGATGTGCCTGCTCTCTGAGGGCCGCAACCCCGATAAGTCGAAAGAAGAGATCGAGCAGATGCTTTGCGACTACCTCGGCTGCGAGAAGGTGCTGTGGATCAAGGACGGCATCGACCCCGACGAGACGAACGGGCACATTGACGATGTCGCGTGCTTCATCGCGCCCGGCGAGGTCGCGTGCATCTGGACGGAGGACAAGAACCATCCGTTCTACGAGCAGGCGCAGGCGGCGTACAGATTCCTGAGCGAGGCGACGGACGCCAAGGGCCGCAAATTAAAGGTCCACAAGCTCTGCCTGACAAAAAAGCCGTGCTTACTCGAGGGCGCGGATACCATCGACGCTGTGGAGGGTACTATCCCGCGTGAGGACGGCGAGGTCAGCATCGCGTCGTATATGAACTTTTTGATCGTCAACGGCGCGGTCATCTTGCCGCAGTACGGCGACGAAAACGACGCAGTCGCCATCGAACAGGTGCAGAAAATGTTCCCCGACCGCGAGGTCGTGGGCGTGCAGACGAAGGAGGTCGCCTTCGGCGGCGGCAATATCCACTGCATCACCCAGCAGCAGCCTGCGGTGAAGAAGTAGAAAGAGCGCCGTCCGTGCAATAAATGTACGGGCGGCGTTTTTATGGTGCTTATGCAGTCTGCTCGCGGGCGATGCGGATGAATTCCGAGAGCACGCTCCACGGATACGAGCGGCTCAAGTACCCAAAGCAGATGGGATAGGAAGCCTCTGGGCAGAGCGGGAGAATGTGCAGGTGCGCGAGCTGCTCGGGCGAGAGCGCTGTGTGCAGCAGATTTTCCGGGCAGAAGCATGCGCCGACGCCCTGCTCGCAGAGCGCGAGCAGCGTTTCGACGTTTTCCGACGTCGCTTTGCTGACGGGCGAGACGCCCGAGGAGCGCAAAAGTCCGCGCCCGATGCGCCCGCCGATGTCCTCCGCGGAGCCGAGGACAAAGGGGCAGCCGCGCAGGGAGCTCAAATTTCCCGAGGCGATCTCGCCGCGGTGCGTGTCAAGGTCGATGCCGCACTGCGCGAGCAGTCCATCAGACAGACATAGCACGGTGTGCTCCAGATAGTAATCCTCAAGCACCGCGCCGGGGAGCGGGCGGGGAAAGGCGGCGATGGCGAGGTCAATGCCGCCGCTGAGCAGCGCCTTTTGGATCGCGTCGTTCGAGCCCTCAAGCAGCGTGATCTCGACATTCGGATACTGACGCTGAAAGGCGGGGATCAGGTGCGGCATGATGGCGCGGCCGCGCGTATAGGCGATGCCGACGCGCAGCTCGCCTTTCTGATTTTCGGAGATGTCGCAGAATTCGCGCTCCATGGCCTGGCGCGTCTGGCCGATGGATTCGGCATAGCGCAGAAACGTCCGGCCTGCGTAGGTGAGCTCGAGCGGCGTGCGGCGCACAACGAGCGTGCAGTTCAGCTCGCGCTCTAAATTGGCAATGTGCGATGAGAGTGATTGCTGCGTGATGTGTAGCGCTTCAGCGGCGCGGGTGAAGTTTTTCTCCCGCGCAAGCACGAGAAAATAGTCAAGAGAATGGAAATTCATGGGAACGCTCCTTTCACAGCTGCTTCTTGTAGAATATATCAATTTTAACAGTTTTACAAGATGAAAATCCGCGCTTATACTAAAGACAACGAAAGGCTGAACGAACGGCAAAGCGCACGGGTTTTCTTTTTCACCGCGCCTCCATCCACACACGTTCGTTCGCTTTGCGTGGGGGAACCTGACCGCCGGAGCACCAGCAGGAGATTTTGCAATTTCCGCCTGCTGCACTCCGGCTTGCAGGGCATATCGGAAAGGATGGCGGGAGAGGAACATGGGCATTTTAGAGCTGGGGAGCTTGCAGCTCACGCTTTTTGCGATGATGCTGATCGGCGTGCTCTACACCTCGATTTTTTTGATCCCGATGTGCATTGTGATGTGGTCGGTCGGCACGACGTACTTTGTCGCGGGCGAGACGGTGGAAAAGAAAAAGCTCATCAAAAACGTGCTGACGCACCCCTGCCTTGTCGCCATCTACTTGGGGCTCCTCTGCATGGTGACGCAGGTGCAGCTGCCGTCCGTGATCCTGAACACGGTAAAGTACATCGGGAACTGCAACTCCGCACTGACGATGTTTATTGTCGGCACGATCCTGACGGATGCGCCGCTCAAGAGCATCGTGAGCCGCGACACGGTAAAGTTCAGCTTGCTGCGGCTCGCGCTGCTGCCCGCGGCAGCGCTGGGCGTTGGGCTGCTGCTGCACCTTGAACCGACGGCGCTTGGCGTGAGTGTCCTGATGACGGGCATGCCCGCGGGCGCGACGGCGGCCATCTTTGCCGCCAAATACGGCAGCGACGCGCCGTTCGCCGCGCGAAATGTCGTGTTCACAACGCTTTTATCCATGCTGACGCTGCCGCTGTGGGCGTATGCGGTGGGATAAAAACGGGTTTTCTTTTTGATCGCTTTGTGCTAAGATAGCGATGCTGTGTTAAAAAGGATAGGGAGGCCTTGGGTGGCTGCGATCGTTTTATTCTGCCTTGCGCTGCTCGTGTGCATCGTATTGAGGGCGAACATCCTCTACGCGCTCCTGGCGGGACTTGTGATCTTCGCGCTGTACGGCAAAAAGCAGAGCTTTTCGTGGAAAGAGCTCGGGAAGATGATCTGTTCGGGCGTGAAAACGTCGGCAAGCGTGCTGCTCGTCTTTCCGCTGATCGGCATTCTGACGGCGTTCTGGCGCGCGTGCGGCACGCTGCCGTTCATTATCTGCTGCGCCGTTGACCTCATCCGGCCGGAGATCTTGCTGCTGATGACGTTTCTCCTAAACTGCGGCGTCTCGATGCTGACAGGCACGGCGTTCGGCACGGCGGCGACGATGGGCACCATCTGCGTGAGTGTCGGCATTTCGATGGGCATGGACCCCGTGCTGCTCGGCGGCGCGATGCTTTCGGGCGTATACTTCGGCGACCGCTGCTCGCCGGTCTCGACGAGCGCGCTGCTCGTGAGCGAGCTGACGGAGACGAACATTTACGACAATATCAAGCGCATGCTCAAGACGGCGCTCGTGCCGTTTCTTCTGAGCTGCGGCGTCTATGCGGCGCTCGGCATGGTGAAAAGCGGCAGCGGCGCGGCGGGCGAGCTGTGGTCGCTCTACGGGCGCGAGATGACACTTCACTGGGTCATGTGCCTGCCGGCGGTGCTCATTTTGATCCTGTCGGTCCTACGCGTGAACGTGAAAAAGGCGATGTCGGTCAGCATTTTAGCGGCGGTCGTGCTGTGCATTTTCCTGCGGCATCTGGACGCGGTGACGATCCTCAAGACCGCAATCTTAGGCTACACGGCGTCGGACGCCGAGGTCGGCGCGATGCTCAACGGCGGCGGCATCATTTCAATGGTGCGCGTGGCGCTGATCGTGATGATCTCGTCGGCGTATTCCGGCATTTTTCGCAAGACGGGGCTGCTCGACGGGCTGTGCGGGCGCGTGACGGCGCTGAGTGAGAGGACCTCGCCCTATGCCTCGATGCTGCTGACGGCGGTTTTGGCGAGCCTTCTCGCCTGCAACCAGACGTTGACGATCATCCTGACACACCAGCTCTGCGCGCCGTCGCAGAAGGATAAAGAAGAATTTGCCATCAACCTTGAAAACAGCGCCGTCGTCGTCGCGCCGCTGATCCCGTGGTCGATCGCGGGGGCGACGCCGCTCTCGACCGTCGGCGCGCCGATGACGGGCATGGCGTTTGCGTGCTTTTTATACATCCTGCCGCTGTGCGAGCTCGTGCGGCGGACAGCGCAGCAGCGCGCGGCGAAAAAAGCCGCCGCGCAGAAATGAGAAAGGACTTTGTATGAACGGAAAGACGTTACTGGCGGAAGCCATCGAAATGAAAGATGAGATCGTCGAGAACCGGAGAGCGATCCACCGCGCGCCGGAGGTCGGCGCGCACCTGCCGCAGACGGTTCAATTTGTCGAAGAAAAGCTGCGATTGCTCGGCTATGAGCCGCGCGAGCTGGGCGGCGGCGTGGTCGCGGAGCTCACGGGCGAAGACATGGGGCGCTGTATCCTGCTGCGCGCCGACATGGATGCGCTCAAGGTGCGGGAGAAGACCGACCTGCCGTTCCGTTCGGAAAACGGCAGCATGCACGCCTGCGGACACGATATGCATGCCGCGATGCTGCTGGGCGCTGCAAGGCTGCTCAAGGCGCATCAAAGCGAACTCAAGGGCACGGTGAAGCTCGTCTTCCAGCCCGACGAGGAAGGCTTCACGGGCGCGAAAGCGATGCTTAAGGCCGGTGTGCTGGAGGCACCGGAGCCGCAGGCGGCGATGGCGCTGCACGTGAACTCCGGGACGCCGTCGGGCCTGGTGCTCTGCGGCAAGGGAACGTTTATGGCGGGCTGCACGCTGTTTCGCATCACGGTCAAGGGTGTCGGCTGTCACGGGGCAATGCCGGAGACGGGCGTCGACCCAATCAACATTGCCGCGCACATCTACCTTGCGCTTCAGGAGATCACGGCGCGCGAGCTGCCCGCAAAGACGCCCGCCATCGTGACAATGGGCAAATTCAGCGCGGGGCACGCGCCGAATATCATCCCGCAGGAGGCCGTGATCGAGGGCACGATCCGCACGTTCGACCGCGACGTGACCGCGCTGATCCTGCGCCGCATCGGCGAGATCGCGGACGCGACGGCCAGGGCCTTCCGCGGCAGTGCGAGCGTCGAAGAACTCGCGAGCGCGCCGCCGCTCAAAAACGACGAGGCGCTGACCGAGCAGATGGCACGCTGCGCCGAAATGCTGTTCGGCGAGAAGAGCGTCTACCGCCTGCGTGAGGGCGGCATGGGCTCGGAGGACTTTGCGTCCTACACCTACGAGCTGCCGTGCGCGTATCTGTTGCTCGGCGCGGGCACGGCGCAGGAGGACGCGCGCTACGGAAAGCCCATGCACAACGAGAGCGTCGTCTTCAACGAGAACATTTTACCGCGCGGGAGCGCACTGCTCGCCTATGGCGCGATGCAGTGGCTCGAAGACCGGCAATAAAAAAATCCGCTTACGAATTTCGTAAGCGGATTTTTTATAATCGATTGTCGATGACTTAGCCGACGAGCGCCTCGGTATCCATGGCGATCATGAGCTCCTCGTTCGTGGGGATGAGGAGGACGGTGACCTTGGAGTCGGGCGCGGAGATGACGCGTTCTTCGCCGCGGACCTTGTTGGCGTCCTCGTCCATCTTGACGCCCATGAACTCGAGGCCGGAGGCGATGGCCATGCGCTGGGAAGCGCTGTTCTCGCCGACACCTGCGGTGAAGATGATGGCGTCCACGCCGCCCATCGCGGCGGCATACGCACCGATGAGCTTCTTCACGCCGTAGTTGAACATATCGACGGCAAGGCCGGCGCGCTCATTGCCCTGCTCGAAGGCTTCTTCGAGATCGCGGAAGTCGGAGCTGACGCCGCTGACGCCCATGACGCCGGACTTCTTGTTGAGGACATTGACCATCTCCTTGATGTCCATGCCGTACTTGTTCATCAGGTACTCGAGGATACCGGCGTCAATGTCGCCGGAGCGGGTACCCATGGGAAGACCGGCGAGCGGGGTGAAGCCCATGGAGGTGTCGACGCTCTTGCCGCCCTCGATCGCGGTGACGGAGGAGCCGTTGCCGAGGTGGCAGGAGATCAGCTTGAGCTGCTCGATGGGCTTGCCGAGCATATCGGCCGCGCGCTGGGAAACATACTTGTGAGAGGTGCCGTGGAAGCCGTAGCGGCGGACCTTGTCCTTCTCATAGT
>OOCQ01001931.1_pt1 | contig 10874 bp, 7 predicted proteins | sample 1671121 | NCBI WGS metagenome assembly OOCQ01 (sample SAMN06348124, study PRJEB24527) | human gut metagenome | biome: human gut; feature: ankylosing spondylitis patient; material: feces | host: Homo sapiens | place: China | collected 2015-10 | reverse complement strand
AGATGCGGCGCGCCTATCCGGGCTGCCTGCCGCTGACGGCGGGGTCGTGCACGCTCTGCGCGCGCTGTACATATCCCGACCGGCCGTGCCGCTATCCGACCAAGCGCCTGTCGTCCATGGAGGCGTATGGCCTGCTCGTGAGCGACGTGTGCACGCGCTCGGGCCTCGCCTACAACTACGGGGCGCGCACCATGACGTATACATCCTGCGTCTTGTACAACAAGGAGTGAAAACCATGTCCACACCGAAAGAGATCTTCCTCGAGCTCATCCGCCCCGACGGCCAGCCGGAGCGCCAGCTGCGCCAGTATGAGGCGCTGCACATGTGCCTTACCGACCCGTGCAACACCTACCTGCGCGGCAACCGCAAGCGCGGCACGACGAGCAAGGACCGCTGGGGCACGACGATCCTGTTTCCCGAGGATGCCCCCGGACCGATGCCGGACACGCGCGAGGGGCTTGCCGTGTGCCCGGATATCACGCGCTGGCGCGAGACGGTCCATGCTCCCGATCTGGAGGCTGCCTGCACGGAGGGATGGGAGGCCTGCCGTGCTGAGGCGCGCGCTGCCTGCGGTCCGGACCACCTGCTGGCCGGGTTCATGGGAACGGGAATTTTCGAGCAGTGCCACTTCCTCATGGGCTTTGAGGACACGCTCACGAACCTCTATGCGCATCCGGACGAGATGCACGCGCTCATTGACTACATCACCGAGTACCGCCTGACGTATGTGCGCATGCTGATCGACAATCTGCAGCCGGACGTCATCTTCTCGCACGACGACTGGGGCACGAAAAACGCCCTCTTTATGAAGCCCGACATGTGGCGCGAGTTTTTCAAGGAGCCCTACCGCCGCTTTTATGGCTACATCCGCTCGCGCGGCGTCATCGCCATCCACCACGCCGACTCGTACCTCGTCCCCATCGTGGACGACATGGCTGAGATCGGCATTCAGGTCTGGCAGGGTACACTGCCGGAAAACGACATTCCCGCCCTCCAGCGCCACTTAAGCGGCAAGCTCACGCTTATGGGTGGCTTTGGCGCGGCCATCGACCGTGCAGACGCGCAGCCCGATGAAATTCTCGCCTACGCAAGGGACGCGCTCGCGCGCTATTGCCCCGGCGGGCACTTCATCCCCTCGATCACCTACGGCCTTGCCGGTACGGTCTTCCCGCACGTGGATCAGTACCTCGATCAGGCCGTGAACGAGTACAACGCGGGGCTGCACATTCCCGTCACGCCGCTCCCCGCCGTGCCGAAGCGTGAGATCGGTGCCGCAAAGGCCGAGCTGGTGCAGGCCGCAACCTCCGCGCAGGAGTCCGCCGATGTGTTCGAGAACATCGCCCGCGCGCTCGAGCGCGGCCAGCAGAAAAAGCTGCTCACCCTCTGCCAGCAGGCACTCGACGAAGGCCACAAGCCGGGCGACATTCTCTCCAAGGGCATGATCATCGGCATGAACCGCCTCGGCGAGGCGTTCTCCGCCAACCGCGCGTTCGTTCCCGAAATGCTCATGGCCGCGCGCTGCATGTCCGCCGCCACGGAGCTTCTGAAGCCCCTGATGGTCGGCGAGGGCACCGAGCCCGTCGGCCGCGTGTGCCTCGGCACCGTGAAGGGCGACATGCACGACATCGGCAAGAATCTCGTCCGCATCATGATGGAGGGCAGCGGCATCGAGGTCTTTGACCTCGGCGTAGACACGTCGGCGGAGCAGTTCGTCAGCACCGCCGTGGAAAATCACTGCGGCGTGATTGCCTGCTCGTCGCTGCTGACCACCACAATGGAGGAAATGCGCGAGGTCGTCAAGCTCGTCCACGAGCGCGGCCTGCAGGACCAGATCAAGGTCATCATCGGCGGCGCGCCCATCAGCCAGAGCTTCTGCGACGAGATCGGCGCGGATGCCTATTGCGAAGATGCGGTCGTAAACAATTACAATACATCAAAAAGGTCCCGTCCGAAGACGGGACCTTTTTTCTATGCATTCTGTTGTACGGTACGTGTCCTTACTTGCCCGCGTACTCGACCAGCATCTCGAAGAAGTTCAGGCAGGTCTCATAGTCGCACAGGGCCTTTTCGGGGGTCTTGGTGTAGAGCACGAACTTGCAGTCATTCTCGGGGTGGAACTGCACGCCGAGGCAGAACGTCTTATCCTGACGCTCGACCGCCTCGATGATCTCCACACCGTCGATCGTCGCCGTGCTGACGACGGTGAGGTTCGTGCCCTCAACGCCGCCGACCGCCTGGTGGTGCCAGGAGGAAACGTTCTTCAGCTCCGTGGAGCCGACGATCTTATAGAGCCACTTGGAGGCGTCCTTATTGATGACCACATCGTGGCGGGCATAGGGGCGGTCAGGCGCGCCGACGGGCATTCTGTGCGAGTCGTTGTAGGTCGCGCCCTGCTCCTTATAGTAGTTGGGGATATCCTGGATGAACGTGCAGCCGGAGACGATGGACATCACCTGCTCGCCGCGGCAGACCGCGAACGTCGGCACGTCTTTTTCAAGGCAGTAGGCCATGAGCATGTAGTCGGAGATATCGCGCGTGGCGTTGATCTCTTCGCCCTCGTTCTTTTCCTTCTCGGGGACCTTGAACAGTGACGGGCTCACATCCTCGCCGCCGGTGAAGAAGACGCCGTCGATGGCCTGCATCACAGCGCCGACGTTGCTGGCCGTGAGATCCTTTTCCTTCACCTTGTCAGCGTATTCCTGCTTGAGCATGCCGCTCTCTTCGAGATACGCGGACTCGATCTTGCCCTCGGCATCGTACTTCACGGCCGTGCTCGTCACCTGATCGAGCTCGACGGGGATAGCGCCGACGGTCTTGAAGATCGTCTTGTGGGAGTCGTAATTCTGTCCATTATAGGACCAGCTGATGCCGATGACCGGCTTGTCCGCGATCGCCGCGGCATTCTTGAGCATCTGCTCGAGCATCGCCGTCGTCACGGGCTTGGACGCCTCGTAGGTCAGGCCGTCCATCAGGCCGGACCAGACGGCCATATCGTCATAGTCCGCGGGCCAATCCTTCAGCAGCGCCTTGTCCAGACCGGTGCTGCGCAGGATCATCGCGGCCGCTTCCAACTGCGTAACGGCTGCGTCGGGCGCAAATGCGTCCTTGCTGACGCCGTTGACAATGCCCTTGGAGCAGGCGAGGTTGATCGCGCCTTCAAACTTGCTGCCCTCGGCAACATCCTTGAATGCGCTCGCATCCTTGGCGCTCGCTTCCGCCTGTGCGGCGAGGCCCATGTTCTTGATGACCTCCTGCGTCACTTCGGCGCGGGTCATCGAAGCGGCGTTATCATCTGCGAAGGCGGTGACGGAGAGACTGAGCGCGAGAACAAGTGCCAGGATCAGGGACGTTGCTTTCAGAGACAATCTTTTCATACAAATTCTCCTTCGTTCGATATTGGGCGGCACGCGCATGCCGCTCTACCGCCATGATAACGAGGCAAAGTGAAAATAGCAAGTTAAAGTTTAAACAAACTGCATTTTTAGCCACTGTATACAACATATCGACTCCTTTCCCCGTACGACATGCACAATCACTTTTCCGCTCTTGTATTTTCACTATTCAAGCCGCCGGTGTACGATTTTTGCCCCGCCCTTGTTTTTATGGGGCAATCACGGTATACTATAAAAATAAGCACCGTTCCCATTTCATCAGAAAGGAAATATTCTATGGATATCAAATTTTCCGGCTCGGACGCCGGCGGCTTTCAGTTCGACCCGAACGCCGCGCCCAAGCCCAAACGCGAGCGCAAGCCCCGCAAGTCGATCGGCAGCAAGGGCGGCCGCATCGCGGTCAACACGCTCGTCACGCTGCTTGTCGGCGCAGTCTTCTTCTACGTGCAGATGCCCGCCATCAACCTGCATGCCGAAGAGTTCTACGGTTTCGTGCTGCTGCTTTGCGTCACGTACTGCATCTGCGCGCTCTTCACCTCCGGCTTTCAGGGCACGGGGGCCAAGGGCTACTTCACGTTCGTCAAAAAGCAGTGCACGGTGCCCTTCTTTGTCGTGGCGGCGCTCATTGTCACAGCGCTCGTCGGCGCGCTGACATCGTGGGTCGTGCTGCGGGCCAAGGACTATCAAGCGCTGCTGCCGATCGACAGCGGCAGCTTTGCAAGCGAAATTGAAGAGGTCTCGTATGACCGCATCCCGATGCTCGACCGCGACAGCGCCGAAAAGCTCGGCGACCGCAAGCTCGGCGAGCTGGCCGACATGGTCTCGCAGTTCGAGGTCGCGGAAAACTACACGCAGATCAACTACCGTGGCCGCCCCGTGCGCGTCACGCCGCTGCGCTACGGCGACATCATCAAGTGGTTCAACAACCGCTCGGAGGGGCTGCCCGCCTACCTTATCATCGACATGGTCACGCAGAACGTCGAGGTCGTGCGCCTTGACGAGGGCATGAAGTACACGACCGCCGAGCACTTCTCCCGCAACCTCTACCGTCATTTGCGCTTCGCGTACCCGACCTATATGTTTGAAGAACCGGTCTTCGAGATCAACGAGGACGGCACGCCCTACTGGGTCTGCGCCAAGAAGGAAAAGACCATCGGCCTGTTCGGCGGCACGGACAACCACGGCGCGGTGCTCGTCAACGCCATCACGGGCGAGAGCGAATACTATGAAGAGCCGCCCGCGTGGGTCGACCACGTCTACTCCGCCGAGCTCATCATCGAGCAGTATGACTACTATGGCCAGTATCACAATGGCTTCTGGAATTCGATCTTCGGCCAGCGCGACGTGACCGTCACGACCGACGGCTACAACTACATTGCCGAGGGCGACGACGTCTATCTCTACACGGGTGTCACGAGCGTCGGCGGCGACGAGAGCAACATCGGCTTCCTGCTCTCCAACCAGCGCACAAAGGAGACAAAGTACTATCCCTGCGCAGGCGCGACAGAGTACAGCGCCATGGACAGCGCCGAGGGTCAGGTGCAGAACCTGCGCTACAACGCGACGTTCCCGCTGCTGCTGAACATCGCCGAGCAGCCGACGTACTTCATGGCGCTCAAGGACGCGAGCCAGCTCGTTAAAATGTACGCGATGGTCAATGTCAACCAGTACCAGATCGTCGCCATCGGCGCGACGGTCGCCGACTGCGAGGCGAACTACCGTCAAATGCTGCTCAAAAATAACCTCATCTCCGACGATCAGGGCTCCATCGACGTCACGCCGAACGATTATAAGAGCGTCGAGGGCACGATCGCCGAGATCCGCACGGCGGTCGTAGATGGCAACAGCATCTACTTCCTGCGCTTTGACGGCGAGAGCGCCTTCTCCGTGCGCATGAGCGCGGCTGAGGTCGCCTATGCGCCGCTGCTGAACGTCGGCGACCGCGTGTGCGTCTACTACCGCGACGGCTACGTCACGGAAAACTGGATCGAAGCGTCCGACGTCGAGCTGCTGGATGGCAGCGCCCAGAGCGCACCGCCCGTAGAAACGAGCGTTTCGACTGAGGACAGCGCGGATCCCGTCGAAAACGCACAGGAAATGCCGTAAAGCGGCGGCAAAGTACTTTCTATTACAAATTTTGATAGGGGTGGCGACACCCCTATCTCTTTTTGGAATGCATTGCACAAAAATGCAAGATTATGAGCAGTTTTTCTCGATAAAATCACCACTTTGAAAGTTGGCTTGCATCAATCTAATATGTTTTATTAAAAAAGTTAAAGTTTTTTGCCAAATTTTCTGCCAAATGCACAAAAAGTCAGAAAGAATTTCTTGCACAGCGCCAATAGCGTTTTGCTTGAGAATTTTTTCCTTTGGTGATAAACTCATAGACAAGATGGCTGAACCATCAAGCCCTGATTTTCAGGGTAATTTTAGAGGAGGCTACTTATCATGAACGCTTACATTGAGAGAGTTCTTGCCGAGACCAAGGCCAAGAACGCGAATGAGCCCGAATTCCTGCAGACCGTCGAAGAAGTCCTGTCTTCCCTCGAGCCGGTCATCAACGCCCACCCCGAGTACGAGAAGGCCTGCCTGCTTGAGCGCATGGTCGAGCCCGAGCGCACCATCGAGTTCCGTGTTGTCTGGATGGACGATAACCTTCAGTATCACGTCAACCGTGGTTACCGCGTGCAGTACAACGCGGCCCTCGGCCCCTACAAGGGCGGCCTGCGTTTCGCTTCCAACGTTAACCTTTCCATCATCAAGTTCCTCGGCTTCGAGCAGACCTTCAAGGATGCTCTGACCTGCCTGCCCATCGGCGGTGCCAAGGGCGGTTCCGACTTCTCCCCCATCGGCCGCAGCGACGGCGAAGTCATGCGCTTCTGCCAGGCCTTCATGACCGAACTGCACCGTCACATCGGTGCCACCATCGACGTGCCCGCCGGTGACATCGGCGTGGGCGGCCGCGAAGTGGGCTACATGTTCGGCCAGTTCAAGCGCCTGACCCGCAGCTACGAAGGCGTGCTGACCGGCAAGAACCTGCTCTTCGGCGGTTCCTTGGCCCGTACGGAAGCCACCGGCTACGGTGCCGTGTATTTTTCCCAGAACATGCTGGAAGACCGCGGCGAAAGCCTGGAAGGTAAAGTCTGCGCCGTTTCCGGTGCCGGCAACGTGGCCACCTACTGCTGCGAAAAGCTGCTCCAGCTGGGCGCCAAGCCCGTCACCGTGTCCGACTCCCGCGGCATGATCTATGATCCCGAAGGCATCAAGGTCGACGTGCTCAAGCAGGTGAAGGAAGTGGAACGCGCTTCCCTGACCCGCTACGCCGAACTGGTGCCCACCGCCAAGCACACCCCTGTGGCCGAATACCCCGAAGGCCGCAATGCCGTGTGGTCCGTGCCCTGCTTCGCCGCCTTCCCCTGCGCCACCCAGAACGAACTGAACCTGGCTGACGCCAAGGCCCTGCTGGCCAACGGCTGCAAGTGCGTGGCCGAAGGCGCCAACATGCCCTCCACCCTGGAAGCCGTGCACGCCTTCCTGGAAGCCGGTATCGCCTACGGCCCGGCCAAGGCTGCCAACGCCGGCGGCGTGGCCACCAGCCAGCTGGAAATGCAGCAGAACGCCGGCATGCAGAGCTGGACCTTCGAGACCGTCGACGGCAAGCTGAAGGACATCATGGGCAACATCTACAAGAATGCTGCCGAGACCGCCAAGGAATTCGGCCAGCCCGGCAACCTGGTGCTGGGTGCCAACATCGCCGGCTTCCGCAAGGTGGCCGATGCCATGATCGCTCAGGGCGTCTGCTAACGCTCCCCTCCAAACAGCAATGAAAAAAGCCCGGCCATGCCGGGCTTTTTTCATTGCATCACACACAAAAACGCGTGCGCGAAAGGCCTGCTTACCAGTCTTCGTTATGGACACGTTCAGCGCGGAAGCGTTCCTGAGCCTTGAATTCCTGATCCGTATGTCCAAGCACGATCAGGCTCAGGGGACGGATGTTCTCCGGCATGTGGAAGATCTCGCGGAACGGCCGGGCCCTGTCCTCGATGGGGTGCAGACCGCACCAGACCGTGCCGATGTTCAGGGCACGCGCCGCCAGCATGAAGTTCTGCGTGGCCGCCGAGCAATCCTGGACCCAGAACCCGGGGGTCTTCTCTTCGTTCAGATCGGCGCAGATGATGACGGCTGCGGCTGCGCCTGCCGCCATCTTGGCGTAGGGATGGACCTCCGCCACCTTGCGCAGCATCTCGCGGTCACGGATCACGACAAAATGCCAGAGCTGGCGGTTGTTGGCGCTGGGAGCGCACATGGCGGCCTCCAGCATGCGGTCCATATCTTCCTGGCTGACGGGTTCGTCGGTGAAGGAACGGATACTGCGCCGGGTCCTGATCGCTTCAAACAAGTCCATAGGTACTCCCTTGCGGCTTTGGCCGCCTTTTTTTATGATAGTTCCCTTGCAAACGGCATGCCCAACCGGTCCGGGACCGGCGCATGCCGTGCGGGTTCGCACCTGCCCCGGAGGTACAAATGCATTTTGAACTGCTCGATGAACTGGTCATCATTTTCCTGCTTTCCATCGTCGTCAACCTTGTATGCAACAAGATAAAGCTGACGGCAACTGTAGGATTTTTGCTGACCGGCGTATTGTGCGGGCCTTCCCTGCTGGGCATCGTGGACAGCCAGTCCATCAGCGATGTGGCGGAGCTGGGCGTGGCCATGCTGCTGTTCACCATCGGTATGGAGCTGTCCGGCGAGGCCCTGAGCCGTCTGAAACGCCCCGTGTTCCTAGGGGGCAGCCTGCAGATCGGCCTGACGGTGCTGGCCATAGCCGGCCTCACCGCCCTTCTGGACGGGACAAGCCTGCCCAGCGGTATTTTCTGGGGCTGTCTCGTGGCCCTGTCCTCTTCGGCCATCGTCTTGCAGATTTTTCAGCAGAAAGGCCTCACCAGCACGCCGACGGGGCGTCTTTCTCTGGCCATCCTTGTTTTTCAGGACATCATGGTCGCACCCATGATGCTCTGTGTGCCCCTGCTGTCCGGACAGTTCCATATGGCGCCCCTGGACATGCTGCTGTCGGTGCTGAAGGTGGGCGGCATCCTCGGGGCCGTGCTGCTGGCCGCGCATCTGGGCCTCAACCGCTTCATGGAAGCGGTCATGCGCACCCGCTCGCGCGAGCTGCTCTTCCTCTCGACCCTGGGCACCTGTTTCGGCATGGCACTGCTGACCCACAGCCTGGGCCTTTCCCTTTCGCTGGGCGCCTTTTTGGCGGGCCTGATGCTGGCCCGTTCCCAGTACAGCATGAGCGTCATCTCGGGCATCATGCCCTACCGTGACGTTTTCATGAGCCTGTTCTTCATCTCCGTGGGCATGATGCTGGATCTCTCCTTCTTCCTCCAGCACATCTGGGCCATCCTGTTCAACACCCTGCTGTTCATCCTGATCAAGAGCCTGCTGACCATGCCCGCCGTCCTGGTGCAGGGCTACCCGCTGCGTACGGCCATCCAGACCTCCCTCTGCCTCGCGCAGGTCGGTGAATTCTCCTTCGTGCTGGCCGCCTCCGGTCTGGCCGCCGGTCTGCTCAACGACATCGGCTACCAGTCCTTCCTGGCCCTGAGCGTCATCACCATGATGCTCACGCCCTTCCTCATCAATCTGGCCCCCCGCGCCGCCGCCCTGCTGACCAGGGGACGCGGCAAGGAAGCCTCCAGCCCGGAAGCAGAGCAGCAGAAGGCCAGCACCCTCAAGGATCATCTCATCATCGTGGGCTTCGGCATCAGCGGCAAGCACCTGGCCCAGGTGGCCAAGGAATCCGGCATCCCCTACACAATCCTGGAGATGAACCCCGAGACCGTGAGCCGCTACAAGAACAAGGAGCCCATCTCGCACGGGGACGCCTCCCAGCCTGTCATCCTTGAGCATCTGGGCGTCTACACGGCCCGTGTCCTGGCCATCATCATCTCGGACCCGGCGGCCGTGCGCGCCATCACCCTGGAGGCCCGGCGCATGAACCCCGACCTCTACATCGTGGCCCGCACCCGCTTCATCACCGAGGTCGCCCCGCTGCGCCGTCTGGGAGCCAATGTGGTCATCGCCGAGGAATTCGAGACCTCCATCGAGGTGTTCAACCAGGTGCTGACCCAGTATCTGGTGCCCCGTCAGGATATCGACGCCTTCTCCGCCCGTCTGCGCCAGCAGAATTACCGCATGATCCGGCGCATGAGCAGTGCTGCGGACAGTCTGGAAAGCGTTGCCAGCCGTCTGCCCGAAATGGGAGTGCAGACCATGCGGCTGGAGGCAGGTTCCCCCCTGTGCGGCCTCAGCCTTGCCCAGAGCAACCTGCGCCGGGAATACGCCGTGACCGTGGTGGCCGTGGCCCGCAGCGAACAGGAGGTAGTGGCCTCCCCGCCTGCCGACTTCGTCATGGAAGCCGGGGATCTGCTCTACCTGTTCGGCAAAACGGACAAGCTCTTTGCCGTCAAGCCGGTCATTTGTGCCGCTCCTGCGACACCTGCAACAGCGACCGCCCAGGAGCCCCACCAGGCCTGATATCGCGACAGGGCGCAAGTTTTCATCAAGCCGGAGCCCAGGCTTGCACTTGCCCCTGTCAGCCCGTATAGTCGTCTTCCCCCGTCGGCTATGTCGGGGCAATCCCTTATGGAGGCAAGGATGCTTTCGTTTACCGCCATCCGGGACGTACTCCAGCGATCCCGCAGCATCGCCATCGTAGGCGCCAAGGACAAAGCCGGGCAGCCCGTGGACAGAGTGGGCCGCTATCTGCTGGACAAGGGCTATACCATCTTTCCTGTGCACCCTGTCCGCAAGACCGTCTGGGGCCTGACGGCCTATCCCGATCTGGCGTCCCTGCCCCAGCCGGTGGACATCATCGACCTTTTCCGTGCTCCCCAGTACTGCCCCGCCCATGCGCAGGAAGTGCTGGCCCTGCCCTGGAAGCCCCTCTGCTTCTGGATGCAGGAGGGCATCCGCTCCGCCGAGGCGCGTGCCCTGCTGGAGCCTGAACAGATCCTGGTGGTGGAGGATCTCTGCCTCATGGTCGAACACGCCCGCCTGCTCACTTTGCAAAAATAATCCTGAGGATATCGAAATGAGCCAAGAAACCCAGGCCTTTTCCTGTAAGATGTGCGGCCATTGCTGCAAGGGGAAAGGCGGTATCGTCGTCAGCCCCTCCGACCTGAAGCGGCTCTGCGCCACTCTCCGCATGGAAGAGGAAGAGGTGATACGCCAGTTTGGGGAATATGTGGGGACCAAACTCAAGATCCGCGTGGGCGAAGACGGCTACTGCATCTTCTTCCGGGAAGGCAAAGGCTGCATCGTCCATGAAGGCAAGCCTTCCATCTGCAAAGCCTGGCCTTTTTTCCGGGGCAATATAGAAGACCCCGTCAGCCTGCATCTGGCCAAGGATTTTTGTCCCGGCATCCCCAAAGAGATCAGCCATGCCGACTTTGCCGCCCAGGGCAAACGCTATCT
>OOCQ01001929.1_pt1 | contig 10888 bp, 9 predicted proteins | sample 1671121 | NCBI WGS metagenome assembly OOCQ01 (sample SAMN06348124, study PRJEB24527) | human gut metagenome | biome: human gut; feature: ankylosing spondylitis patient; material: feces | host: Homo sapiens | place: China | collected 2015-10 | reverse complement strand
GGCCAGCTCCACCGGCCCCATGCGGTCGGCGGTGTAGTACAGGCTCTTTTTGGGTTCGGCGGGCAGATCGACCCCGGTTGGCTCCCGCAGGCCGAAAGCGGCAAAGTAATCGCAGAAGGCTTCCTTGCCCAGCCGCGCGCCGATCTGGATAAAGCTCTGGTTGCAGGAATTTTCCAGCGCCTGGGTCACGGTCTGGCTGCCGTGGCGCTTGTGGTTGGCGCAGTGAAACCGTGTGCCCGCCACCGAGATGGACTCGCCGCAGTAAAAGGTGGAGTTTTTGCTCACAGCCCCGGCATCCAGCGCGGCGGCGCAGGTGATGAGCTTGAACACGCTGCCCGGCTCGTACAGGTCGCTGACGGCCTTGTTGCGCCACTGGGTCTGCTGGGCCAGCTGCAGGGCGGCCGTCCGCTGCTCCCCAGAGAGGGCATCTACGGCGGCGCGGGCAGCTTCGTCGTAAAGGATGCGCGGCTGGTTGGGGTCGTAGGCCGGGGTGGTGGACATGGCCAGCACGGCCCCGGTGTTCACGTCCATCACGATGCCCACGGCGCGCGCCGCCACATGATGCTCCTTGACCGCATAATCCAGCGCGTTTTCAAGGTAATGCTGGATGTTGGCATCGACAGTCAGCCGCAGGCCGCTGCCTTCTAAGGGCACTTTTTCGGTCTCGTAGCTCTGCTCCAGTGTGTAGCCCCAAGCGTTGACGGCGGTGAGCACCACACCATTCTGCCCGGTGAGCACATCGTTATATTTCAGCTCCAGCCCGCTCACACCGGCGTTGTCTACATTGGTAAAGCCCAGCACGCTGGCCAGAAATTCCCCCTCCGGGTACCAGCGCTTGGAGTCCTGATTGATGCGGATGCCGGTGATGCCGTTCGCTTCACAAAAATCCCGCACGCGGTCGGCGGTGTCGCGCTCCACGCGGTAGCGCAAAAGGCAGTCGTTGGAGGTGCGGTCACTGAATTTTTCCAGCAGCTTCGCTTCGTCCAGCTCCAATATTTCCGCAAGGCCCTGCGCGGCAAGGCTGAGCTTTTCCTCCGGCATCTCGCGCGGGGAGGCCCGCAATGTCCAGCAGCTGCTGTTGGCGGCAAGCAGTACACCGTCGGCGCTGTAGATACGGCCCCGGTCGGCAGGCACCACAGTATCGCGCAATTGCTGGCCGAGGGCGCGGTTCGTATACCAGCCGCCCGCAAACAGCTGCAGATACGCCAGCCGCGCGGCCAGCCCCGCAAAGCAGACGCAGCACATCAACGCGGCCACCAGCCGTGCCCGGGCACGGAATGCCCGTTCCGGCAGGGTGCGCAAGGGGCGCGGCTCCGGTTTTGGCATGGCAGGCACCTCCTTCTCTGGGCAAGTGTATGCGCCGGTGTGCCGGGGATATGACTAACCGACACCGCCGCCGCGTACAATAAAGGAACGGAGGTGATACGGATGCACAAAGCTGCTGCCCATGCAAAGCGCGGCCTGCCGCTGCGGCATCTGCCGGCCATGGACCTGCCGTTTCTGGTGCTGGTGCTCACGCTGGTGGGCTTTGGCCTTGTAATGCTGGGCAGTGCCAGCAGTGCAGTGGCGCTGTACCGGCGGGGCGATGCTTTTGCCTACCTGCGGCCGCAGCTGCTGTATGCTGCGCTGGGCATCGGGGCCATGTGGGTGGCAAGCCGGGTGGACTACCATGTTTACCACAAGCTGGCATGGCCGCTGCTGGCGCTTTCAATGGTGTTGCTGACGGCGGTGCTGTTCATGCCGGAGTACAACGGCTGCAAGCGCTGGCTGGTGCTGCCGGGCCTGGGCACACTGCAGCCCAGCGAGATCGCCAAATTTGCGGTGGTGCTGGTGTTTGCGCATATCATTGCGCTCAACCACGACCGCATGGGCAGCTTTGCGGTGGGGGTGCTGCCCTTTGCACTGGTGCTGGGAGCGGTGGCCGTGCTCATGCTGCTGGAACCGCACCTCTCCGGCACCGTGCTCATTTTGGGCATCGGCGCGGTGCTCATGTTCGTGGGCGGCACCGGCCTCAAGTGGTTCGTGCTGGCCGGGGCGGGCGGTGCAGCGGCCATTGGAGCTGCCATCATCATTATGCCGGACCTTGTGCCCTACGCGGCCAGCCGTCTCAGCTCATGGCTGGATCCCTTTGCCGACCCGCTGGGCGACGGCCACCAGACCATCCAGAGCCTGTATGCCATCGGCTCCGGGGGTGCGGCGGGCCTTGGCCTTGGCAGCAGCCGCCAGAAGCACCTGTTCGTGCCCGAACCGCAGAACGACTTCATCTTTTCCATCCTGTGCGAGGAGCTTGGCTTTGTGGGAGCCTGCGCGGTGATCCTGCTGTTTGCGCTGCTGCTGTGGCGGGGCATCACGCTGGCGGCGCATGCACCGGATCGGTTCGGTGCGCTGCTGGTAGTGGGCTTTGTGGTGCAGGTGGCCCTGCAGGCAGTGCTGAATATGGCGGTAGTCACCAACACCATCCCCAATACCGGCATCAGCCTGCCGTTTTTTTCCTCCGGCGGCACCAGTCTGATGATGCTGCTGGGCGAAATGGGCATCGTGCTGTCGGTGTCCCGCGGGGAAACATAAAACCGGGCGTTCCTTGCCATAAAACGACAGCATCCGCTGCCGGTGCATCCACAAATGACCGGACAAACAAATGGCACAACTGCAGACAAAATAAACAAAAAGCCTTCGCGCCGCATAGCATGAGGTATCTTTTGCGGAACGGGGGCTTTTTGCATGGGCGGAGATCTTATCATCACAGGCGGCATGCCGCTGAACGGCACAGTACACATCCCGGCAGCCAAAAACAGCGTGCTGCCGCTGCTGGCAGCGGCCCTTTTGTGCAATGGCACGGTGCGTTTTCTGCAGGTGCCGCATCTTGCGGATGTGGACACCAGCGTGGAGCTTTTGCAGGGTGCGGGCTGCACGGCCCGCTGGCAGGGCAGCGACATCACGGTGCAGGGCGTGCCTTCCACCTGCCGCCTTGCGCCGGAAGCCGCCGCGCGGATGCGGGCATCCATTTTGTTCTGCGCACCGCTTCTGGCACGGCTTGGCCGGGTGGAAACGGTGTTGCCCGGCGGGTGCCGCATTGGTGCAAGGCCGGTGGACCTGCACCTTTCCGGCCTTGCGCAGATGGGCGTGCATTGCCGGGAGGAGGGGGCAAGGCTGATCCTGACAGCGCCTGCCGGGCTGTACGGTGCGGACATCACACTTGGGTTTCCCAGCGTGGGCGCTACCGAGACACTGCTCTTGGCAGCAGCTGCGGCGCAGGGCGAGACGGTCCTGCGCGGGGCCGCGCGAGAACCGGAGATCAGCGATCTGGCAGCATTCCTGAACCGGTGCGGCGGCTGTGTGCAGGGCGCGGGCACCGGCACCATCCGGGTGCAGGGCAGACGAATGCTGTATAGCTGCAGCTTTGCGCCCATGGCCGACCGCATCGTGGCATCCACCCTTGCCTGTGCCTGCGCGGCGGCAGGAGGCCGGGTGGAACTGACCGGCTGCAGGCCGGAGACCTATGCACCGCTGCTGGAAATTCTGGCACAAATGGGCTGCAGGGTAGAAACAGGGCCGGAAAGTGCGGTCATTACCCGGCTGGGCGCGCTGCACGGCGCGGGCAGAGTGTTCACCGGGGTATACCCGGCACTGGCAACGGACGCAGCGCCGCTGCTTGCCGCTGCCATGCTTGCCGCCGACAGCGCCAGCAGCATCGAGGACGTGGTGTTTGAGCGGAGATTTGGCTGTGCAGAGGGTTTTGCGGCTTTTGGGGCCGCTGTGCAGGTGCAGGGACGCACACTGGACATCCGACCGGTGCGGCAGCTGCAGGGCGCGTGTGCACGGGCTGCGGACCTGCGCGGAGGCGCGGCACTGGTGGTGGCCGCGCTGGCGGCAAGGGGACGGAGCCGCATTACCGAAACCGGTTATATCGACCGCGGATATGCCGGTTTTGCACAGATGCTGGCGGAACTTGGTGCCCAAATTGAGCGGGAAATGCCGCGGGAAAGCGCCAGCGAGAAAAAAACACCTTCAAAAAAGCAAAATTGACTTGCATTCAGGGCAAAAAGATGATACGATACAGTTATATAAGTGTAAGCAGATAATTTCTGTGCGCTATGCGCAGTTTTACGATAAAATCCGATGGAGGACAAAGTTATGGCACTCATGCTCGATGAAGAAATGGACGAAAATGTTACGACGATCAAGGTGATCGGCGTGGGCGGCGGCGGCGGCAACGCTGTCAACCGCATGGTCAGCGACGGCCTGCAGGGCGTCGAATTTATCGCAATGAACACCGATCAGCAGGCTCTGGCCAAGAACCACGCTGCCACCAAGGTGCAGCTGGGTTCCAAGCTGACCAAGGGCCGCGGTGCCGGTGCAGACCCCGAGATCGGCCAGCGCGCCGCTGAAGAGAGCAAGGACGAGATCGCAAATGCGCTCAAGGGTTCCCAGATGGTGTTTATCACTGCCGGCATGGGCGGCGGCACCGGCACCGGTGCAGCACCCGTTGTGGCCGAGGTCGCCCATGATCTGGGCATTCTGACCGTTGGCATCGTCACCAAGCCCTTCTCCTTTGAGGGCAAGCGCAAGATGGGCCTGGCAGAGCAGGGCATTGCAAACCTGCTCATGCATGTGGACAGTCTGATCGTCATTCCCAATGAGCGCCTGAAGATGATCAGTCAGGAAAAGATCACCCTGATGAATGCCTTCCAGGCAGCCGATAACGTGCTGCGTCAGGGCGTTGAGTCCATTTCCGCTCTGATCAATGTGCCCGCCTTCATCAACCTGGACTTCGCCGACGTGCGCTCCATCATGAAGGATGCCGGCTACGCACACATGGGCGTGGGCAGCGCCAAGGGCGCAGGCAAGGCCGAGAACGCCGCAAAGGCTGCTATTTCTTCTCCGCTGCTGGAGACCAGCATTGCCGGTGCACACGGCGTGATCATCAACATCACTTCCAGCCCGGACATCGGTCTGGAGGATGTGGAGACTGCAGCAGGTCTCATTACCCAGAGCGCACATCCCGATGCAAACATCATCTGGGGTACTGCGTTCGACGAGAACCTCTCGGACGAGATGCGTGTGACCGTGGTTGCTACCGGTTTTGACAACAAGAGCGCAAGCGACCTGCGCAGCAGCATCAGCAATGCAATGGGCGGCGCACAGTCCACTCCGTCTGCTGTGTTCAGCAGCGAGACTGCAAGTCCGGCAGCTTCTGCCGCAGGCGGCGCTGCACCGGCACCCACTGCTGCAAAGCCCGTGGAAGAGGACAACAGCGATAATGGCTATTACGACCAGCTGATGGCCATGCTGAACAAGCGCAGATAAAAAGCTGGCCGTCATAAGCAGATCGGGCGTATCGGATGGATCGGAGGGACACCATGGCGCAGGGCAGGCAGCAGAACAATGGTTCGCGGCAGCGCTGTGCCCAGTCTGCCGCGGCAAAGGCTCCGGCAGAGCCGCCCAAGGCGGTGTGTGCCCAGCTGGAGCAGATGAACCGAAAGCTGGCAGCGGCCAGTGCGGAAATTTTGCGCTATCAGACCCGTCTGTTTGCCTGTGAACGGCAGATGGCCGCGCTGCGGCAGGAAAATGCCCAGCTGGAAGCGGCCTGTGAGCAGGCGCGGCAGGAGGCTGAGTGCGCGGGCGCTCATGCAGAGCAGCTGCGTCAGGAGCTGGCCCGCCATGCCGAAGCTGTGCGGCCTGTGCCGGTTGCGGCACATACGTCCCCACAGCCGGAACCATCGGCAGCGCAGAGTCCGCGGCCGGAGCCGGAGGCCGAACAGCCTCCACAGCCCGGGCCGGAGACTCCGCAGCCTGCTCAGCCGGACTGGAAGCCCCAGACCAGATTGGAGCACCTCTCGGTGGAGTTGATGAACTGGTTCGACGATATGATGGGCGCATGACAGAAAGCTGGATGATCTGCAAAAAGCAGATATGAGTGAAATGAAAAGCTGCTGCAAAGCGCAAAGCTGTTGCAGCAGCTTTTTTGTGGTCCGGTAGGAAACGGAAGACCCTGCGGCCGGAAGTACAGGAGCGAGGAGCGGTTGAGATGGAACCAAAACAGAAAATACTGATCGTGGATGACTCGGAGATCAACCGCGCCATGCTCAAGGAGATTTTGGGTGAGGGCTACGAATATCTGGAAGCCGAGAACGGCCTGCGCGCGATCGAAATTCTGCGCAGACGCACCGATATCGCGCTGGTGCTGCTGGACCTGATCATGCCGGAAATGGACGGCTTTGATGTGCTGCGGGTGATGCAGTGCTATGCATGGCAGGAGGAAATCCCGGTCATTGTGATCAGCGCGGCAGAGGACACCCGAAGCGTCGAGCGCGCCTATGATATGGGCGTGGCCGATTACATCCGCCGCCCGTTCGAGCGGGTCATGGTGCTGCGCCGGGTGAAGAATGCGCTCATGCTTTACGCAAAGCAGAAGCGCCTTACCCGCCTTGTGACCGATCAGGTGTACGAAAAAGAGCACAACAGTGTGCTGATGATCAACATTCTGAGCCATGTGGTGGAGTTCCGCAACAGCGAGAGCGGCCAGCATGTGCTGCACATCCGCACCCTGACCGACCTGCTCCTGCATCAGCTGGTGCAGAAGACTGACCGTTACCAGCTGGATGAGAGTGATATCTCGCTGATCAGCACAGCGTCGGCGCTGCACGATATCGGCAAAATCATGATCCCGGAAGAGATCCTGAACAAGCCCGGCCGCCTGACCGAGGAAGAGTACGCCACCATCAAGACCCACACCACCGAGGGTGCCAGGATCCTGAAGGGGCTTGCCATCGGGCAGGACGAACCGCTGGTAAAGGTGGCACACGCTATCTGCCGCTGGCATCACGAGCGATGGGACGGTCGCGGATACCCCGACGGCCTCAAGGGCGATGCCATCCCGATCTCCGCACAGATCGTATCCATCGCTGACGTCTACGATGCCTTGACAAGCAAGCGCGTCTACAAGGACGCTTTCGCTCACGAAAAAGCCATCCGGATGATCCTCGACGGGGAATGCGGCCTCTTCAACCCGCTCCTCCTGGACTGTCTCTTGGACATCAAAGACAGCCTGAAGGAGGAACTAGAGAAAAGCAGCACCGGCCTTGCCATCCATCAGAAAATCCCCGATGGGATCATCCGGGATCTGTGACCGGTGATCTCTCTCCCCTCTCATCCTTTCCGTGGCGCGCCACGCCGCAAATCCATTGAATGTAAGGAGTTTCCTATGAATATCGAAGCATGCTACAACAAAATGGGCGCTGACTACGCCGAAGTGAAGAGCCGCCTCCCGAGCGACGCCTTTATCAAGCGTTTTGCCCTGAAATTCTTAGACGACCCCACCTTCGCGCTGCTCGAAAAGAGCCTCGCTGAGGAAAACGTGGATGAATCCTTCCGCGCCGCACACACGCTGAAGGGCATCACGCAAAACCTCGGCTTCAGTCAACTCTCGCCGCTGGCGATCGAGATCACGGAGATCCTCCGCGCCGGTACCATGGACGGCACAGACACCCTCTTCCCGCAGCTGAAGGAAAAATATGATATGACCGTCGCCTGCATTAAAGAAGTGAACGAATAGGACGTGATAAAAGCGTTTTGGATCGTGAATGATTCAAAGCGTTTTTTTATTTGCGACTTTTGTGACTGGTGACTGGTGGCTGGGAAACAGCAGACTCTCACATCGTCATTTCGAGCGCATGCGAGAAATCTTTGTCATTCGCGGGGAAACGGGTCATGAGAGAAACGCGCAAACGGGAAACCTGTTATCCCAAAGCCTTCGGGCATCGCCCTATTGATACTCTGCGGCGCATTTCGTCATCCTGAGCGGAGTGAAATGCCGAATGCTCGAAAATGTAAAGGCAAAGCCGTGAGAACTGAGCCGAAGGATCTGGCGCCGCACCACCATTTCTCATTTCTCATTTGAGCAAAGATTTCCTCTCCGACCAAGGAACAGCATGCCCCGTGGGCTAACCCTTATCCCATATGCTACAATAGACATAATCAATCAAATGAAAGAAGGTCAATCGAAATGAGCGTATGCAATCTGTGTCCGCGCGCGTGCAAGGTGGTGCGCAGGGAGAGCATCACGGGTGAGGGTCAGCTTGGCTATTGCCAGAGCGGGATGCTGCCGGTGATTTCCCGCGCGGCTCTTCATCACTGGGAGGAGCCGTGCATCGCAGGGACGCGCGGGGCGGGGACGGTCTTTTTCGCCGGGTGCAATCTGTCCTGCGTGTACTGTCAGAACTATGAGATATCCGAAAGAAGAAAGGGCATCGAGGTCTCCGTTTCGCGTCTTAGGGAGATCTACTTCGAGCTCATTACCCAAGGGGCGCACAATATCGATCTTGTGACGCCGACGCATTACACCCATGCGATCTTCCAGAGTCTTCGCGAGCCGCTGCCGGTGCCGGTCGTTTATAACTGCGGCGGCTATGAGAGCGTGCATACCGTGGCCTTCCTGCGCAAGAAGGTACAGTGCTGGCTGCCGGATCTCAAGTATTATGATGCGGAGATCTCCGGGAAATACAGTGATGCACCGGACTACTTCGAAAGGGCGAGTGCAGCCATCGAGCAGATGTTTAAAGAGACAGGGCCCTATGTGATCGGGGCGGATGGCATCTTGCAGAGGGGCGTCCTCATCCGCCATCTGATCCTTCCCGGTCAGGTGGAGGACACGAAACGGATCCTCGAGTATGTGGCGGAGACGTTCGAGCCGGGAGACGTCCTTTTCAGCCTCATGCGTCAGTACACGCCCTGCGGCCGCGCGGCGGAATTTCCCGAGATCGATCGTAGGATCACGGATGAAGAATACGAGGCGTGCGAGTCCTATATGGAGGAGCTCGGCATCATCGATGGCTACGTGCAGCAGAAGGAGAGCGCGGAAGCGGCCTTCATTCCTGCTTTTGACGGGACGGGCGTTTTGCGGTCATAAGCATGTAAAAAGCAGATCTCGCATTGGCGGGATCTGCTTTTTAGCTTCAGGGTTAGCCCGTGGGGCGGGGCGCTTTTTGATTACGTTTGAAAGCTTCGCGCTCTCTAGTGAGGAGTGAGGAGTGAGGAGTGGTGGTGCGGTGCCAGATCCTTCGGCTCAGTTCTCACGGTTCCACCTTTACATTTTCGAGCATCCGGCATTTCACTCCGCTCAGGATGACGAAATGCACCGCAGAGTATCAATAGGGTGATGCCCGAAGGTGGCATTGAAGTCACTAGTCCCTAGTCACCAGTCACTTGAGACTGCTAATCCCTAGCCACTAGTCCCTAGCCACCAGTCAATAGTATAGCGATTTGTTAAATTCTGGACTTAGTGAGGAGTGAGAAGTAAGAAGTGCTGGAAGGGGCACATAATTCATATAGTGCCCAATACCACCTCATTATATAAAACTTTGCGGCGCTTCCTCATTTTATGCGCCGTACTTTCACTCCTAACTCCTAACTCCTCACTCCTAACTTGACTCGGAATTTGACTTACATGCCAGTTATTTAGAAAACGCAATACTAGCCACCAGTCACCAGTCACTGATCCAAAATTTCCGCGAAGCGCTTCACAGGGGCCATGGGCGCCCGGTGCGCACCGATCTCTTTTTCCATCCATACGACATCGTACCAGCGGTCGAATTTATATCCGCTCTTTTTGAAGTTGGCGACAAGGCCGTAGCCCATATGGCTGTGGAAATCGACGCTGTTCGTATCCACATAGGGATCGGGCGTGGCGGGATAGGTGATGCAGGCGTAGAGTGTGACGATGCCTTGTGCGCGAAGATAGGTCTCAAGGGCTTCGTAGAGCTTGCGCCCTGCGCCGGTGTGACGGGCCTCCTTAGCGATGTAGATGGAGGTCTCGACATTCCAGTCATAGGCGGGGCGGGGATGGAAGGCGCTGGCGTAGACGTAGCCTATGATCTTTCCTCCCCGCTCTGCGACGAGGTAGGGATAGGCTTCAAGGGTGGTCTGGATCCGGCGTCGGAATTCTTCTTCACTGGGGACTTCGTATTCAAAGGTGATGGCGGTCTTTGTGACGTAGGGGGCATAGATCGCAAGCAGCGCTGCTGCATCATCGGGGGTCGCGGTGCGGATGGTGATGGGAGAGGATGTCATAGGAAGCCTTTCTGAAGATACAATGACTTTTTGGGGATGGCTCCATGGGCGCAGTATCAGCCCGCCGTCTCAAATGCGGTTTTCCGCTTTTTCCATAAAAGGCTTTGCTTCTACGACGAAGCGGACATGTTCGGCCTCACCGATCTCTCCGGCTTCGTCATAGGCGATCAGGTGGAGGGTGATCTTCTTCCCTTTGACGACTGTGACGGTGGCTTCGGCACGGACGGTGCTGCCGACGAGGGTGGGCTGCTTGTGGGCAAGGCCGATGAAGCCGCCGACGGTGGTTTCGCCTTCGGCGAGACCTTCCTTCACCGCATCGCAGGCGGCTTCTTCCATGAGAGCCGAGAGGACGGGGGTGGCGAGGACGGGGAGTGAGCCGCTTTTTACCACTTTCGCGGTATCATTTTCTGTGACGATCTTGGTGGCAGTGCCTTTCATTCCGATGGTGATGGACATGGGGATTCTCCTTTTTATCATAGATATTGATTGACCTGTTGGGATTGTTAGGAAAACACTGATGAAATCTGATTCTGTGATTGAATCGGCGTTTCCCTAGCTACTTCATTGTACCACGGACTATTATATATTTACATATGATATAATGGGTAGAGTAAAAAATAGAGACATCTGTCTCGGATAGGGGTGCTGTGTGGAAGACAACGACACAGAGCTTTCTCGAAAGAAAGCAAAGAAGAGAGGTGTGTGCATCGCGCTCGGTATGGCGGCGGGGCTGGCCATCGCCCTCCTGGGCGGCTGGGATTTCTATGCGGCAGACCACGGGACGCGCAGCGGAAAGACGCGGGTCAGGATCGAAAAGAAT
>OOCQ01001928.1_pt1 | contig 10895 bp, 10 predicted proteins | sample 1671121 | NCBI WGS metagenome assembly OOCQ01 (sample SAMN06348124, study PRJEB24527) | human gut metagenome | biome: human gut; feature: ankylosing spondylitis patient; material: feces | host: Homo sapiens | place: China | collected 2015-10 | reverse complement strand
AGACCGCCGCACCGGTCAGGAGCTGGCGGCCCCTGCCGCCCCACGTCTGGCCCGCCGTCTGGCAGGAGCGCCTTTCGCGCACCCGGCAGGGACGGGTGGTCTGGACCTACTGGAACCTCGGCCCGGACCTTTGCGAAGCACAGGCTCCGGGCAAGGCGCAGCGCAGCGCCTTTTTCCGCCGTCTCATGCAGGATCTGGCCTATCCGGCGGGCACCAGTACCTTCTGGCCCGCCTGTCTGCCCGATCCTGACGCCATGCCCGCCTCCCCGGGCCCGGCCGAGGGGGAGGACAGGCCCCGCTACCAGCCCAATGCCGACGTGTTCTGGTCCGGCGTGCAGGCCCTGCATGCCCGTGCCGTGGTGGTCATGGGCTCCGTGGCGGCCCGCGCCCTGGGGCTGCCCGCCGGGGTGCGCCCCCTCCAGCAGTTGCGGCATCGCGGCACGCTGGTCTGGGTGCTCTGGGACGTGGAATTCCTTCTTGATGAACCGCAGCGCTACGCGGCCATGCTGGCCTTTGTGCGCCGGGCGCTGCAACAGATCTCCAGACGCTGAAAACAACGCCATGTTCACTGCTATCGGACTGATGCTCACGGGCATCGCCCTGGGCTTTGCCCTGCGCTCTTTCCAGTGGCCCGAACTGCTGGGCCGCGCCATCTCTCCCACCATCATGCTCATGCTCTCCGCCCTCGGCGTGGCCGTGGGCGGCAACGAGACCCTGATGACCAACCTGCCCGTACTGGGCGGCAAGGCCCTGATCCTCACCGTGGCCTGTGTGGCGGGCAGCCTCATCTGCATCGTGGCCGTGCGCCGTTTCTTTCCCGATGCCGGGCCCCGGCGCCATGCGGCCGCTGGGGCCGACAGCGAGGACGCGGGCGCGGCCATGAGCGTGCGCCGTGACCGGGAAGACGGGGAGGGCCGGGCATGAGCGGGAGCCTGATGATCCTGGGCTGTTTCGTGCTGGGCGTGCTGCTGGCCTGGCTGGGCTGGATACCGGACTATTTTCTGGAGCACGACGGCACGCTCTACGTGCTCTATGTGCTGATGTTCCTGGTGGGCATCTCCATCGGGCACGACCGCCGTCTGGGCGAGATATTGCGCACCCTGCGGCCCCGGGTGCTGCTGCTGCCCCTGGCCACCACCGTGGGCACCTTTGCCGGGGCGGCCCTGGCCAGCATCACGCTGGCCTATTCCCTCAGCGAATGCCTGGCCGTGGGTTCCGGCTTTGCCTATTATTCCCTTTCGTCCATCTTCATCACCCAGTACAAGGGCGCGGAGCTGGGCACCGTGGCCCTGCTGGCCAACATCATGCGCGAGCTGGCCACATTGCTTTTCACGCCGCTCATGGTACGCTGGATCAGCCCGCTGGCCGCCATCTCGTGCGGCGGCGCCTCCACCATGGATTCCACCCTGCCGGTCATCACCCGCTTCGCGGGCAAACAGTGGGTGTTCGTTTCCATCGTGCACGCCATGATCCTGGATTTCAGCGTGCCTTTCTGGGTGACTTTCTTCTGTACCCTGTAACGCAAGGAGCTGCGCCATGGCCCGTATGCGTGCCGTCAAACAGCAACTGAAAGACCTGCTTTCCGCGCCCGACTGGCGTGACCATCTGCCCGAACTGCGCTCCATGGGCCAGCCCGCCGTGGGGCCGCTCTTCTCCTTCCTGCTGCTGGAACCGCTCATGCGCCACAAGGCCGCCCTGGCCCTGGGGCAGGTGGTGGCCGGTCTGGAAGAGGGCAGCGCCGAAGACATGCACAACATCATGCGCCGTCTCATGTGGCACATGAACGAGGAGTCCGGCAACATCGGCTGGGGCATCCCCGAAGCCTTCGGCGAAGTGCTGGCTGCCTGTCCCCGCGCGGCCAAGGAGTTCCACCGGGTGCTCATCTCCTATGTCATCGACCTGGGCCGGGACGACAACTTCTGCGACCACGGCCCGCTGCGCCGTTCCTGCTTCTGGGCCATCGGCCGTCTGGCGCAGGCCCGGCGGGACTTGGCCGTCATCGCCCGTCCCTGGCTGCTCAAGGGGCTGGAGGACGAGGACATTCCCTGCCGCGGCATGGCCGCCTGGGCCCTTGCCCAGCTGCCCCGCGACTTCATGGATGCCCCGGCCCTGCGCCGTCTGGCCGAAGCCGGACATGAGGAGATCTGCGAGGTCTTCGACGGCGAGAAGGTAGTGGAAAAGACCGTTTCCGAGCTGGCCCGCGAGGCCCTGGGGTAGAGTGATGCCGTATTGAGGTGGAGAGGGGAACTTTTTTTCTTGGAAAAAGTTCCCCTCTCCGCCTCAAGCTCCCCCTTTCCCTTCAAAAAACGCTGTTCCGGTCATTGGGCGGGGAGCGTGACGCCCCTGTCCGTACCGTGTTTGATGGTCCCCCGGTAGTGCGGGGGACTTTTTTTGTGCCCGGTGGACGGAGCGGGGGAAAGGATGGGCCGGGGACAGATACCACAGGATGGGGCAGGCAGGACGGGAGCGGGGCGGGGAGGATGGCGCGGACGTCTTGGGATGGAAAGAAAGGCAGGGGAGCGGGCAGTTCGGACAGCGTCCGCTTTTTGAGGCTGACGGGCTTGAAATATATGCAAAAGGCCACCCGAGCGGGTGGCCTTTTGTGTTCATGGGGATGCCGGAGCAGGGCAGGCCCGCTCCGGGGGATTTTTTACAGGCCCTTTTCCTGCATCAGGCAGACCAGGTCGCAGACGCGGTTGGAGTAGCCCCATTCGTTGTCGTACCAGGCCACGACCTTCACCAGATTGCCGTTCTGCACGGTGGTGTAGGGCGCTTCCAGGATGGAGGAATGCGGGTCGCCCTTGAAGTCCATGGAGACCAGGGGCAGGGTGTTATAGCCCAGGATGCCCTTGAGGTAGGTCTCGCTGGCGTCCTTGAGGGCGGCCAGCAGGGTCTCGGTATCGGTCTCCTTTTCCAGGATGCCGTTGAAGTCCACCACGGAGACCGTGGGGGTGGGCACGCGCAGGGAGTAGCCGGTGAATTTGCCGGCCAGTTCGGGGATGACCTTGGCCACGGCCTGGGCCGCACCGGTGGAGGTGGGGATGATGTTGCAAGCGGCGGCGCGGGCACGACGCGGGTCCTTGTGGGCCATGTCGAGGATGCGCTGGTCGTTGGTGTAGGAGTGGATGGTGGTCATGTTGCCCAGCTTGATGCCGAAGTTGCGCTGCAGCACCAGGGCCACGGGCGCCAGGCAGTTGGTGGTGCACGAGGCGTTGGACACGATGTGGTGCTTTTCGGGATCGTACTGGTCGTGGTTCACGCCCATGACGATGGTGATGTCTTCTTCCTTGGCCGGAGCGGTGATGATGACCTTTTTGGCGCCGTTATCCACGTGCACGGACGCCTGGGAGGCCTTGCGGAAGATACCGGTGCTTTCCACCACCACGTCCACGTCATACTGGCCCCAGGCCAGCTGATGGGGATCGCGCTCGGCGAAGCAGTGGATGTTCCAGTCACCGACCTTCACTTCCTGACCGTCCACCTGGGCGTCCAGGAAGGCGCGGCCATAGACGGAGTCGTATTCCAGCAGCTGGAAGTTGGTGGTGGCGTCGAAGAGGTCGTTGATGGCCACCACTTCCACGCGATCAGCGTAGCTCTGGCGCAGGGCGCGGAACACCTGGCGGCCGATGCGGCCGAAACCATTGATACCGACACGAACTTTTTTCATTGTATTCACCTTTGCCCTTGCGGGCATACTGTCTTGATGGGGGCGGAGCGGCACGGCGGCGGGCAGGGCCCCTGATGCCGTCATGCCGGGGCGCATGCCGCCTGGCCCGGCGGATCGGGACGTGCGGCAGGGCCGGCTAGTCTTCGTAGACCGAGTAGGCGTGTTTGGCCATCAGCTCGTAATTGTTGCGCAGGGCGTCATGCAGACGGGCATTTTCGATGGCCACGGCGGAGATGGCGGCCACGGCCATCATGAAGCTGTCTTCGTCGTCGGTGAACTCGCGCTCTTCGGAGGAGTAGACGCGGATCAGGCCGATGACCTTGCCGCCCACGCTCAGGGGAGCGGAAAGCACGGAGACCAGGCCCTCAGCCTTGGCGGATTCGGGATACTGGAAGCGACCGTCAGAGGTGGCGTCCTTCAGGTGGATGGCCTTGCCGGACAGCACTTCGCTGTCCAGGCCGCTGCGTTTCACTTCCACGGGGCCTTTGCGCATGTAGGTGGCGGAGAGGCCGTAAGCGGCGCTGGGCAGCAGGAAGTGCCCGGTGCTGTCCAGCAGGCGGATGGTGCAAGCCTTGCAGTTCATGGTCTGTGCCGTGTGCTCGCTGATCTTGTGCAGCACGTCCTTGGGATCAAGGCTGGCATTGATGGCCAGGGCCACATCACGCAGGGCGCGGAAATAATCCTGGGGCATGGAAGACCTCCTTTGGATGGGGTGACGCCTTCCCCGGCAGGCGTCGGTGATTGCCGTTGGCCGCCCCGGGCGCAGGCGCGTTACCGGGGATGACGGACGCGCGCGGGACGGCGGGGATGGGATAGTCGTCGGCCGGTCGCCCGGCAACGGGATATCCGGATGGGACATGCGGCGGGTTCCCGGCTGTGCCCCGAGAAAGGAGGTGGGAGCTCTCCTGTCCGGCATGCCTGTCCAGGCAGGCATGCCTCAGGCTCAGCTCTTGAACATGAAGCGCCGCATAGAAACATTAAGCACGATGCCCAGTAATGTGAAGTTCACTACCGTGGCACTGCCGCCGTAGCTGATGAAGGGCAGGGGGATGCCCACCACGGGCATGAGCCCGATGACCATGCCCATATTGATACATATCTGCCAGAAAAAGTAAAAGAAGACACCCACGGCCAGCATGCTGCCGAAACGATCCTTGGCCTGGACCACCGTGGAGAAGATGGACAGCAGGAACAGGCAGAACAGCGTCACCAGGGCCACGCAGCCCACAAAGCCCCATTCCTCGCCGAATACGGCCAGGGCAAAGTCCGAGTGGCGCTCGGGCAGGAAGTTGAGCTTGTTCATCATGCCTTCCATGTAACCCTTGCCCCACAGCTCACCGGAACCGATGGCGATGCGCGACTGCAGGATGTGGTAGCCCGCGCCCAGGGGGTCGTCGCCGGGATTGAGGAAGGTGAGCACGCGTTGCTTCTGGTAATCGTGCATGAGCACGCACCACATGAGGGCGGCCACGCCGGGCACGGCCAGCAGGCAGGTGCCCAGCACATAGCGGCGCAGGCCGTGGAACAGGATCATGCCGCCCATGATGAGCAGCACCATCATGGCCGTGCCGAGGTCGGGCTGCTTGAGGATGAAGACCACGGGCACCAGCCCCACGGCCAGGACGGAAAAGAAGTTCTTCCAGCCCAGGGGCTGACTGTCGCGGGCCAGCAGGCGCGCCACCAGGATGAGCACGGCGATCTTGATGGGTTCCGAAGGCTGGATGGTGAACAGGCCGAAGGAGATCCAGCGCTTGGCGCCGTAGAAGGTGGAGCCGACCAGGGGCACCAGCATCAGCAGCACCAGGAAGATCAGATAGGCGGGCCAGGCCAGATTGCGCAGCTGCCGGTAGTCGAACAGCGTGGCCAGCAGCATGCAGCCCAGGCCGCACAGGCCCCAGACCAGCTGGCGCTGGTAGAAGCTCTCGAAGGCGAAGCCGGTCTCCACGCGGGTGCCGCTGGCGGAATAGAGGTTGGCCACGCCCGTGAAGTAGAGCAGCAGCATGCAGGCCAGCAGTGCCCAGTTGATATAGCCGAGAAGGCGCTTGTCCATGGGGCGTTCCTGTTGTCGTCAGCGGCGACGGCGCTTGGGGGGATCGTTGCTGTCGTTGGTCATGCCCGGCAGGGGGCCTGATACGGTGCCCAGCATCCTGCCGGCGGGCTGGGGCGCTTCCGGCGCCCTGTAGCCGGGCGCGGCGGTATCCGGCCCGAAAAGATATTCGTAGACTTTTTTGGCCACGGGGCCGGCCACGCTGGAACCGCCGCCACCGTGTTCCACCATGACGATGACCACATAGGTCTTGCCGTTCTTGCTGCCCCAGGTGGCGATCCAGGCATGGTCGCGGTGCAGGTAGGCCAGCTCCGCGGTGCGCAGGCGGCGGTCGTTGGCGGTCATCTTCAGTTTGGTCACCTGGGCCGTACCGGTCTTGCCGCCCATGTCGGCATCGTGGCGGCCCACCACCTTGGCGGTGCCGCCCCCGGCCGTGCGGCGCATGGCCTGGACCACGAAGCGCAGATGGCCCAGCTCGGCGGGGATGCGGCCGCGCACCTCGCGGGGGGCATCTTCCAGCAGCTGGGGCTTGAGCAGGTCGCCGCCGTTGAGCATGGCCGACACATAGACGGCCATCTGGATGGGCGTGACCAGGGTGAAGCCCTGACCGATGGAGGTGTTGAACGTATCGCCGCGCACCCAGACCTGCTTGCGGTAGCGCTGCTTCCAGTCACGCGAGGGCACCAGGCCCGAACGCTCGTGGGGCAGGTCCACCCCGGTGGGGCGACCGAAGCCGCATTGCTTGGCAAAGGCCGAAATCTTGTCGATGCCCAGGCGTTCGGCCATGATGTAATAGTACACGTCGCAGGAGTTGATGAGCGACTGCTCCAGCGTCTGGCTGCCGTGCCCGCCGCGCCGCCAGCAGCGGAAGATCTGGTTGCCCAGCTTGGTCTGGCCGCCGCAGAAGACGGTCTCGCGGGGATCCACGCCGTTCTCGAGGAAGAACACGGCCATGAGCAGCTTCCAGACAGAGCCCGGCGGGTAGACGCTCTGGATGACGCGGTTCTGCAAAGGATAGCGCTTGCTGGTGCGCAGGGCCTCCCAGTCGCGGCGGGAGATGCCCGCGGCAAACAGGTTGTTGTCGTAGGCCGGGGAGGTCACCAGCGCGCGCAGCTTACCGGTGTCCGGCTCCATGACCACCACGCAGCCCGCCTCGCCGGCAAGGGCGTCCCAGGCGGCCTGCTGCAGGTCGCGGTCCAGCGAAAGGGCCAGCTCCTGTCCGGCGCTGGGGGCCTCGCTCAGGCTCTTGGCCAGCATGCGCCCGTGGGCGTCCACTTCCATCTGGTACAGGCCCTTGTGGCCGCGCAGGCGCTTTTCCAGCTCCAGTTCCAGACCGGCTTTGCCCACCAGATCGCCCATGGCCAGATCGGGATCTTTCTCCATCTCGGCGCTGTTGGCTTCGGCCACATAGCCGAGCACGTGGGCGAAAAGGTCTTTTTCGGGATAGTGGCGGTTGGTGCGGACCATGATCTCCAGGCCGGGCCAGTTGACCAGCTCGGCCTCGATGCGGGCCACCTGGCCGAAATCCAGACCGGAGACCAGCGGCAGGGCCTCGAAGGGCTTGGTCTTGAAGCGGTCCTGGTTGTAGCGGTTCTGGAGCTGCTCCAGCGGCGTGTCCGTCCACTGGCTGATCTGGGCCAGGGTGGCGGGGATGTCCGGGCAGTCCTCGCGGATGATGGCCAGGCCGTAGGCCGTGCGGTTGTCGGCCAGGATATTGCCGTGATCGTCGAAGATGCGGCCGCGTGGGGCGAAGATGCGCTCCGTGCGCAGGCGGTTCTTCTGGGCCTGTGTGGTCATCTCCGGCCCCAGATGGAGCTGGAGGTACCAGAAGCGGGTGACGAAGACGAAAAAGAAGATGCCCACCAGCACCTGCAGGAGCAGGATGCCGCTGCGCGGCGGCTGGTAGCGTTCGCTTTCCACTTGTATGGTCAGCCAGGAACGCCAGTTCTTGCGCTTGCGGCGGGGGGCCTCCGTCAGGGGAGAGGCCGGTTCCGGAGCGGCAGAGGGGAAGATACGCCTATTCTTCGTCATGCGAACATGCCAGGGGCCGCGTGGCCGTCAGAAGCAACCAGGCCACGGGCAGGTAAAGGGCCTGGATCAGGCTCCTGTCCAAAAATTCCTGCGGATCGAAATGCACGGCATAGAGCGGGGAGAACAGCCAGCCCAGGCCGAAGCAGGCCCCGCCCAGGCAGATGGAGAGCAGCAGCACGAGGAAGAAGTTCCCCAGGCCCAGCAGCCAGCGCAGCAGGCGGTAGATCAGGCAGACCAGCGCGTACCAGACGATGGTGGCCCCGAAGGGGCTGGTGCCGATGCCTTCCTGCAGCAGGACGAAGAGCGGCAGCAGCCAGCAAAGGTTTTTGTAGTCCCTTTCCTGCAACAGGATGATCAGCCCCACCACCAGGGCATCGAGGCAGGGGACGAGGCTTTGCACGCAGATGCCCAGGGCCACGAAGCACAGCCACCAGAAGATGTTGCGCACGGCCTGCATGGGCTAGCGCTCCCTTTTGGGGGGCCGGGGCGGGCCCACGAAGTCCGGGGCGGGCTCGCTGGGGCGCAGGGGCCGGTTGATGCCGCTGGGCTCCAGCAGCAGCACCTCTTCCAGACGGCGCACGTCCACCAGGGGCCGGGCCGTGACGGCCAAAAACTGGGTGGAGTCCGAGGGGGCCACGCTGTCCACGGTGGCCACGGGGATGCCCTTGGGATATTTGCCGTCCAGACCGGAGGTGATGAGGATCTCCCCGGCGGTCACCGGGGCGTCGCGTTCCACAAAGCCCACTTCCAGCGGCTGTTCCAGGCCCTGTCCGCTCAGGATGCCGGCCGAGCGGCTCTGCTGGGCGAACACGGCGATGCGGCTGCCCGGGTCGGTGATGAGCAGGACCGTGGCGGCATGGGGGCTGGCCCGCAGCACGCGGCCCACAAGGCCCATGTTGGTGACGATGGGGGTGCCGGGGCGGGCGCCCGAGGTGTAGCCCCGGTTGATGGTGATGCTGTCCTGGATGGCGTTGGGGCCCATGCGTCCGGCCAGGATGCGGGCGCCCACGGGCTTCCAGGCGCTGTCCACGGGCAGCTGCACCAGCTCGCGCAGCCGGGCCAGTTCCGCCAGATCCTCGCCGTGGGAGACGATGCGGGCCTGCAGTTCGGCCACCTGGGCGCGCAGGCGCTCGTTCTCTTCGCGCACGCCCACCAGATCCACATAGCGCCGCCAGGCGTCCATGACGCTGCCCTTGACGGAATCGAAGGTGCCCAGCACCGTGCCGCTCATCTCCAGGCCGACGTTGGCGGCGATGTCATCGAGCGTGTGCGTGCGCTGGTTCCAGGAATACATGCCCAGAAACAGCACCAGAAGGCCGCCCGCCATGAGGAGAAAGCGTCGGAATGTCACAGTGGCACCCGTGAGAGCAGCAGGAAAAAAAAGGACGGCCGTGCCGGAAAAAGGCGACGGGCCGTCCTGCACTTGCAAAGATTAGTCGATGCAGACGTCTTTGAGCACGTGGATGTTGTCCAGGGCCCGGCCCGTACCCATGACGACGGTGGACAGGGGGTCGTCCACCACGGTGATGGGCAGGGAGGTCTGCTCGCGCAGCAGCTGGTCGAGGCCCTTGAGCAGCGCGCCGCCGCCGGTCAGCACGATACCGCGGTCCACGATGTCGGCGGCCAGTTCCGGGGGCGTCTGTTCCAGGGCGATGCGCACGGCCTGCACGATGCTTTCCACCTGTTCGGAGATGGCTTTGCGCACTTCCTCGGAGGTGATGATGATGTTCTGCGGGATGCCCGTCACCAGGTCGCGGCCCTTGACCTCGATCTGCTGTTCGGGATCCATGGGATAGGCCGAGGCGATCTTGATCTTGATCTCTTCCGCCGAGGCTTCGCCGATGAGCATGTTATACTTGCGTTTGACATGCGTCATGATGGCTTCGTCCATCTTGTCGCCGCCCACGCGCACGGAGCGGGCATAGACGATGCCGGCCAGGGAGATGACGGCCACTTCCGTGGTACCGCCGCCGATGTCCACCACCATGTTGGAGGTAGGCTCCTGGATGGGCAGGTCGGCGCCGATGGCGGCGGCCATGGGCTCCTCGATGAGGTAGACCTCACGGGCACCGGCGGACTGGGCCGATTCCTTGACCGCACGCTTTTCCACCTGCGTGATGCCGGTGGGCACACAGACCATGATGCGGGGGCGAACCAGATGACGGGAATTGTGCACCTTGGTGATGAAGTGGCGCAGCATGGCCTCGGTCACCTCGAAGTCGGCGATGACGCCGTCCTTCATGGGACGGATGGCCTTGATGTTGCCGGGGGTCTTGCCCAGCATGCGCTTGGCGTCGGCGCCCACGGCCAGGACCACGGTGTTGCCGCGCGAATCTTTCTTGACCGCCACCACGGACGGTTCACGCAGGACGATGCCCTGACCCTTGACATAGACACAGGTGTTGGCCGTGCCCAGGTCGATGGCCAGGTCATTGGAGAACATTCCCAAGAAGAAATCCACAATTTTGGACATTACGCTAGCTTGCCTCGTTCTACTGGTATGCGTATGTTGCTGCCGGTCGTGCGGAGAAGGGAGGGCGGAACCTGTGGGGGATGCCGTAAGGCTCCGGGCCGGTTCCCGCGGGAACCATGGCCTTGAAGGCGAAAAGCGCACGGCAGCAGACAAAACTTGTTCGGCTAAAATGGGCTTGAAGTCAAGCTGTTGCGGACACAGTACAAATTTTTTCTCCTGTCCGCGGCCCTGAAAAATCCGCTAAAAAGGCGTGAATCATGCTGCTTTGGCATACCCTGGCCACCTATTTCCGGCGCAAATACGGCGTCCGGGTGCAAAAAATTCCACTGGATGCGGGCGCCACCTGCCCCAACCGGGACGGCACGCTCTCCGCGCGGGGCTGCATCTTCTGCAACGACAGCGGCTCCGGTTCCGGCATGGGCCTGCGCGGTCTCGACCTGCGCGCCCAGTGGGACGCCTGGTACACCAAGTACACCACCACGGACAGCGATCGCCTGTTCATGGCCTATCTGCAATCCTTTTCCAATACCTACGGCCCGGCCTCCCGGCTGGCGCATCTGCTGGAACAGGTGGCGGCCCTGCCCGGCTGCCGGGGCATCGCCGTGGGCACGCGGCCGGACTGCCTGGACGGGGAAAAGCTGGCGCTGCTGGCCGGCTGCGGGCTGGACGAGGTCTGG
>OOCQ01001925.1_pt1 | contig 10901 bp, 6 predicted proteins | sample 1671121 | NCBI WGS metagenome assembly OOCQ01 (sample SAMN06348124, study PRJEB24527) | human gut metagenome | biome: human gut; feature: ankylosing spondylitis patient; material: feces | host: Homo sapiens | place: China | collected 2015-10 | reverse complement strand
CTATTTTAGTAACCTAAGCCAAATCTCAAATTTATTTTCACTTGGAGAATAGATAAAAACAACACAGATAACGTCTATTGATCTCATCGACGTTATCTGTGTGCCAAACAATACATTTACCTCATTGTCTTCAGACGATTAATCATGCAATCCCTTTTTTCTCAAATAATCCAGCATGAATCCCGGACGATCAGTCTGGAGAATCCGTGCCCCTAGCTCTTCAATCAGATATCCATAGTTTCCATCCGGATCTTTTAAAGCCTGATCGTCTTCATGTCCTCCCGCAAGAGAAGCCCACAACGTATTGTACCAAATCCGACTCTTTCCCAGAATAATCGATTTCACTTTTCGAGGCAAAGGACTGGAAGAATCCGAATAAACCAATTCGAAGGCAGCAGGATGCAGCTGTGTCATATAGTCCCTGACCTTCTTTTCGCCATCCTTTCCGTCAAGTCCTATCACCGGTATGTAAATCACTTTATCCAGATAATCTCCAAACTCACTTTTGACAGTTTCCACCGGCTGGCCTCCTTTCATTATCACCAAACTGGCAGTTCCGGTTTTCTCGAGCACAGCGTATACCTCGTCAAACACAGAATACGCCTTATCCAAGTTAAACATAATCTGACCTTTGCCTGCCAGCAATGCCTCTTCCAATGTTGGAACAATATGTTCTGTCAGATTTCCATCCTTATCTTTCAGTTTCAACTTCTTGATTTCTGCCAATGTATAATCCTTAATCAATCCTTTACCATTGGTTGTCCGGTCTACACGGTCATCGTGCATCAATATTAATTGTCCGTCTTTAGTCTTGTGAATATCAATCTCCACAATATCCACTCCCATTTGTATGGCACTATCAATTGCCGCTACGGAATTTTCCGGTGCACTCCGCCAGTTCCCCCGATGTGCCACGACTAACACCTGATCGGACTTCGGATCTAAAAATGCCTTACGGATCGTTTCTCCCCGTTGTGCAAACAATATAAGAGGTTGCAAACAGCAAAATATCCCGAACCATATCAGTTTATAGTTTTTCATTGTCATCCGTTTAAATAAATTATATCATTATTTCTGATAAGCTCCCGGCCACATCGCATTTTTATCACGCGGATTACCCAATTGGTCAGTGGAAAATGCATCCACCTCTTCCAACCATTTTCCAAACTCCTCACCTAAATTCTGGAAAGGACAACTATCCGGTTTAAAGCCGGTTGTGATCGCATTCTTAACAGCGTCGGAAGCAGTCCGGGTAAACTCATTCACATTCCCGTCCCAAGTATAGACAGAACGATTGGCATCCCATACGACATTTAAAGAGCTAATCATACTATTGTACTTATCAAACTCTGACGTTGTAAACTTGTTGGTTGATACTGGTATGATCGTACCTCCCACCAGATTATACCCTTTGGATGTCAAATGGCGAGTATCATCACCGGACATTTCAACAACCGGATTAGCTGCATTTTTATTCAGGATGATATTATTCATCAAGAATGATTGCCGGGCCGGCCAGGATTCACAACGAATAACAGCCCCGCTATTTTGAGCACCATCCTCGATAATGGTAGAGTTTACAATCAACATACTCCCCGCGCCGTTAATGGTTCCATCTCTACCACTATTATTGGTAACAGTTGTATTATTCATACATAAATGACCGTTTGACATTTGAATAGCATAACCGAACTGTCCGCCTTCATTGCCTGTAATGGAGCAATTATTCATAAAAAGAATACTCCCACTGTCATTGACGCGAATTGCGCCTCCACGCGAAGATGCCTTGTTGTTTCTCAACTGCACATGATTTAGTTTGGCTGTCCCCTTATACATGAATATACCGGAACCACCAGCCTCACCTGAACCATTTACTCCCGCATTATAGCACTTTTCAATGATACAATGATTCAACTGTAATGTTGCATTGCCACTGCTACCATTCGCAATCAGGAATCCACCACTATAGCCATTTATTTTCTCATTGGGATGATAACCGCAAGAGAACGTACAACCTTCAAATGTAATATCTATCTGGTTTCCTAATGTAAACAAGGAATAATCACCCGCATCCGCAATGCCGTTATTATTTGCATCTCCTGTGAAAGTAGTCAGATACCGGACAGGATCACGCTTGCTTAAATCCTTCCGGGTACTTTGAGGATCATATCCACCCACAACCTTTATTTCGACTTGTTTGCTATATCCGCTATACTCTATTTTCAGACCGGCTTCCTGATCTGCTATCAAATAGGTACCGCCTGCCACATAGATATTCTTACCATCCAATTTCTTAGCATTCGCAGTCGTGATCGCACTGTTAGTGTTAGTTCTCAATAGATTGCGTAACCCGTCTACTCCCATTGCATTATCCCAATCCATACCGGTAGCATTCCCTGTAGCATGCTCTTTCACATAATAAGCGTCCAATTGCAATTCCGTTGCATCTCCCCCATTGATTGTACCAGTCTCCCATGGAGTGACAATCGGTTCACTCAATCTAATGACCGAACCTTCTACTTTCAAAGTAAATTCATAACAAAATCCGGCCTTTATTGCAGGAATGCCCGGCAATACCAGATCTTCCCCCTTGTAATTTAAAGAAACGAAAGTACTATTAGGATTTGCAGCTCCCGGAGCTACGATCGCCGTATATTTACATCCGCTTTGTCCGGCTTTCCCTCCTTCAGGAATGGTGACATACGGTGAAACAAGTGCAGTTCCCGATGAAACATTTCCGTCCGTATATCCCTGATAGGAACCGATTTTAACTCCTAGAGCTTTACTTTGTGAGTCTATATCGTCCAATGTCATGATAACTTTCGCCATTCTCCGGTTCATATTCAGATGAAGGACACCTGATCCCTCATTTATAGCATCTTCTACTGTGCAAGTCATGTAGTCTGCGCTCGCCAGATTTTCCAAACTCTGCTGATTAATAGGAAGAGAGAAGTTGGCTACGCTTGTTCCTTCAGTCACCGGATAAAAGGCAGAATAAGTAACAGGTTCATTTCCCCACCTAAGATAATAGTTATCCGTAGGAGCCCATTGCCCTCCAGACAACATATAAGTCACACTACCATCTTCGCAACTCAACAGAATCTGGTCTCCATTATTAAATTGCATTTGCTGTTCATTTGTTCCTGTAGGATTACTACGGGTATATGCAGCATCAATAACAGCATTGATCTTGATTGCACCGGAGTCTTCATTGAACACGGCTATCTCTTTATCCGTATCACAAGCTACCATACCCGTTAATATACATGCAGCCAATATATGTTTAGTAATTTTCATAACTCATCTCCTCCTTTTTATTTCTGATCGATAATCTGACCGGTTGCCCGATATTTCATTTGCATGGTAGCCAACCGTGCCGTTTCATTTACATTCAATGTCAGCGTATGCTCTACTCCCTTTTGCAACTCAATGGGCTCTTCGGCAGTCCATATATACAATTTTCCGTCATAACTGAAATTGACAGAAAAGCCTTCTATTATTGTTTGCGGGAGAAGAATACATTCATACCCATCCGTACCCTTATAAGGGGCGATAGTTGTAGCTACAGCATCTTCCCGTGGAATGACTACCGGTTCCGGCACTGACAAATCACAAATACCACCCACTATTGTACCATTTACAGCCATATCGCCCAGTTTACTGATCGCCGCATCTTCCATACCATTATTTACCGTCACTTTTATAATCAGCTTGCTCATGGCATGATCCAAAGTAACTTTCAATCTACCATCTGCGGTGAGATCCTGTTTCGGATCAACTATTGATTTAGTCAACAGGAAATCAGAAGCAATCACATTTTCTTCAGTAGTTTGGTTGCTTTGTATGTTGATAGCTAACGGAGTGTCTAAACTAGCTTCCGAAATGTAAGGAGCATACGCCACTACTGTTACCGGAGTTCTTGCATTATCCCAAAGCATTTGTTGCCCGTCCGCCGTATTCCAGTCATTATTAGATTTTACCATTTGCGAATTATAATCATAAGCAATGTTTTCACTGTTATGAATGATCAGTCCAAAACTCTCCAGATTACTTGCATCATATCCGGCACGCGACACAGGAGCCTTCACTTCTGTTACAACACGGATTATATGATCTTCGGGAAAGTTGCCGGTCGGCTGCGTCCCGTCTTCAATGTTTGAACAGCCTGTCAGACTAATGACCAAAGCGGTCATTATATAAAATTTGTTTTTCATATCACAATTACTTTTTAAAGATTCAGTTGGACAATACAGCATCATAAGCTCCCATTTGCATCTTATCAGGATTGCGTGTCACGCCACGCTGATCCAATCCGAAAGCATCTTCACCAATCCATTCCACAAAGACTTCACCTAAATTAACCACAGGAGAAGCAGCAGGATTGAAACTTTTCACAGCATTGATTACAGCTTGTTTGGTAGCATAACCACCCACCTGTCCGATCTGGTCAATATTCCACTTATAAACACCCTCTTCCGTCAGGTTGCCATTCACAAGGGTAGGATAAGCTGTATCAAGAATATTCATCGTAAAATTATTAACTCGCTGATATAAGTTATACCCCATTGAATAAGCTTCTTTATTTGCTCCATTCAAAATGAAGCTCGGAGCAGTAGAATTCTCGGAAATCAACAGGTTATTAATAAACTTAGTATCACCATCAATAGAGGTTTCACATCGGAAGGCGCCATACTCCTGATCAATATCATGCCCTACAATCGTACTATTAGCGAGCATGAAACTACCTCCCCCGTTTAAAGCAGCACCTTTTCCCGAATTTCCGACAATGGTTGTATTATTCATACAAATATGTCCCGATGATACCTGAATACCGACTCCAAAAAGTTCTCTTACTGAATTGCCTGTTATCAGGCAATTATTCATAAACACAACAGCCTTATTGCTGTTACACCGTATTGCTCCGCCACGGCTATCCGCCGCATTATCCAGAAACTTCACATTGTTAAGTTTCGAGCTCCCGGAAGCAATAAGAATAGCTGTACCTCCCGCTATTCCCCCTTGCCCGTTGACAGCTTCCGTTTTACAATCCCTGATAATACAATCCGTTAATTCGACAGAGGTGCTATTGACGTTACCATTGATATAAATTCCGCTACCACACTCGTTAGACTTGGCATCATTATTAGAAAGGTACCCATATTGAAAAGTAACTCCTTCAATCCCAATAATCCCTCCTTTCACCAACAATAGTCCGCAATCACCGGAATCAGCCTGATTATTACCGTTTACATCTCCGCTGATCACTGTCTTATACGTATCAATACGACGATTAGTCAGATCTGTCCCTTCGCTCAACAAACTATATCCTCCTTTGATCGCTTTAATGTCTTTGCGGATAATCACCCCGAGTCCTCCGGTCTCGGACATCACATATTTTCCCTGGCTCATGTAAATAGTACTCTTGGACAGATCGATAGATCCACTCAATAATTTGCGAAAACCAGCTACATCCATTGCCTGATCCCATGAAGTACCATCCATGTCCCCTTCACCGAATTGAGTTACAAAATAACTTTCCAGTCCTTTTTGCAAGACAACTTCTTCATCCAGATCATCATCATAATCAGTAATCATCGGAGGATCAACCATCTCATAATCTTCCTGACACGCCTGGCTCACTAAAATAGTGAAGGCCAGAAGCCCAATCTTTGATATTGTGAGCAACTTATTTTTCATTTTTCTTCATTTTAAACTTGTACACTAAATTGAAATAACTACAGTTCACCGCTTAACGGGCAATATCCGGATAACCGGGATTCTGTTTCAGATATTCATTCTGCTCCAATTGGGTCTGTGAAAACGGAAACAATTCATAATGAGTATCTGCATCCCGTTTCTTGTCCCACCATGCATCCTGAAATCTTCCGAAGCGGATCAAATCCGTCCGACGACGGCTCTCCGCAAGAAATTCCCGCCCCCATTCATCAAGCATTTCTTTTAGATCAAGTACCACGTTACCTTCCGGCTGATAAGCGATATCTGCAGTAAAGTTTTCATAGTTGCGTTTACGCACGCTGTTCAACAGCTTGCCGGCCTCGCCTGCCTGTCCGAGACGAAGAAGGCATTCCGCCTGCGAATAAATAATCTCCGCCAAACGGATTTCCGTATAATCCGACTCTATAAAATATCCTCCATCAAACGGATAGAAAGGATACTTCACACAGTAAAGCCCCGAGTTGAAATCTCCGTTTCCCAGTTTAGACTCCTGATAATTCGGGTTGGCAATATAACCGGATTCTGCGTTACCTTCAAAACGTCCCACTTGATCAAGTAGGTAAAGGACATATTGATTATCCGGATTCTTGGCATATCCCCCACTAATACTGGAATTAGCTATTTTCCCTTCCATGAAGAACATACCTTCCCGTGTATTATTACTCGTATTTACATATTGTTTATAACGTTTATCGCCTGCATATTTGGCGAATTTCTGCGTAACCATGCCCAATTCATAATCAAACAATGCACGTGGTTGCTGGTTATTATAACTTGGCGAAAGTGCATATTTGGGATTTCGGCTGCCATTTCCTTCAATTTTCAGGTATTTCTCACAACCATAAGGAAGGGCCCGTCCGTAAACAGTTCTCTTGTCATTTTGCAGATGCCAGCTAGTCAGTCCATAAGAACCGGGAAAACCGAGAATTACTTCATTACACATTTCATTATTCCAGTCAAAAGGTTCGTACCAGTTATTAGCGATTGCATAATAACCGAATTCTCCTCCGGTGATACGCTCACACATATCGATACATTCCTGCCATTTGGGCTGTCCAATCCACTTTTCCGCATTCAAATAAAGACGTACCAGCAATGCAGCAGCCCCCGCTTTAGTAAATTGTCCTTGTTGACCGCCATTACCAGATTGTCCGATTTTGGAAGGTAAAGCTACCAGACAGACATCTCTCAACTCACTTTCGATAAAATCAAACATAACCTGTGGAGATACCTGCTTCCGGTTTTCCGGCTGTTCATTGACCGCTTGGTCAGAAGTCGTAGTTAAGATACAATTACGGTAACTATTAAGCAGGCGAAGATAACAATAAGCTCTCATACAACGTAGTTGCGCTTTAAAACTATCAAACTCACTGTCACTTAAATTAAATTTAGAAGGATTCAATTGAGACAAATCATCCAACACCAGATTGCATTGACCGATACCGCCATACATGCCTTCCCACTCGTTTGTCCAGTCTTCCTGATTAATGTCATCGTATTGATGATAATGATATTTTTCCCATTTACCGCCATCATACCACCAAGTTCCCCGAGTAGGCGTTATCAACTGATCCCCTGTCAGTTCTTCGTGTTCATGACGTCTGACAATGGATTCATAGATATGCTCAAACGGACGAAAAACGGCGTTGATAACATCCTGTTTGGTATTATAATAGTTTTGAGACATGACCTGATCATACACCGTTTCCGACAGATCTGTACAGGATGGCAAACTAATGACTGTCCCTGCCATTATCCCTAATCCAATGATATATTTTGTTATTTTCATAATCGTCTTTTATTAGAAACTTACTTGTAATCCTAAAATAAACTGAAAAGCAGACGGATAATAGTTATATCCTCCTCCGAAAGTACCCGGTGTCAGTCCGTTCACTTCGTAGGTAGAAGGATCTACACCGGTAAACTTCGTAAACGTATAAAGATTGTTGGCCGTACCGAACAAACGTATCTTTTCAATATATTTCTTATTCAGGTTCATGGTATATCCTAAAGTGACGTTGTCTATCTTCAGATAATCACCCGGTTCAATGAAATAGTCGGTAATCACATTCTTACCTGTCGTGATATGTGCATTCTTCGAATAAGCGGTCGTCAACTGGTTGGTAGTCATGCTCTGCAATCCGAAATAGAAATCATGCACGTTGAATATGTCAAACCCGGCAGCACCACGGAGGGCAACAGACAAATCAAAGTTCTTATAAGTGAAGTTATGCGTCATAGAGCCGGTGAATTTCGGCAAACCGTTTCCGGTCACAGACTTATCCTCTTCCGTACCTTGGGCTACAGGAATCACATTCCCCTTTTTATCATAAATCAGCCAGTCACCTTTTTTATCCACTCCTGCATAACGATATGTAAAGTAGTTACCAATACGTTCCCCTTCTTCAATCCGCTGCAAATATCCCGGATTATTCGGATTCGCCATGCTACAGGTAGAGTAATATTTTTGTCCTTTATATATATCGTTGGAAAAACTGACAAACTTATTGTTATTAGTAGCCCCCACTAATGTGAAACTATAAGTGAAATCCTTTGTCCGGACAGCATTTACTGTAACATCAAGTTCGAAACCGGTATTACGCAATGTACCTACATTGGTATAGATGGTGGAGAACAAGTTAGGTGGTACCGGTACAGAATAATCTCCGAGCAAATCACTTTGTTTACGATGGAAATAGTTAAATGAACCGGTCACTTTGTGTGAGAAGAGTGAGAAGTCCAAACCCACATTCTGATTATGTCCCTTCTCCCAGCGCAATTCCGAGTTCGTATTTTTGCTCGGTCCCCATACATGAAAACGGTTACCATTGTATTGATACCAACCGAAAGCCCGGTAAGTAGCCAGAGAATTATAATTTCCTATTTCCTGATTACCTGTCACCCCATAATCATAACGTACTTTCAAGTCATCAATCCATGAAAGTCCTTTCATAAACTTCTCATCCGAGATACGCCAACCGACAGATACAGCCGGGAAATTGCCCCATTTATGATTCTCGCCAAAGCGGGAAGACCCTTCGTGGCGTAAAGAGAAAGTAAACAGGTAGCGCTCTTTCCAATCATAATTGACACGTCCGAAGAAGCTGATTAATTTATGGTCATTTTTATAAGAACTCATCATGGTTTTTCCTTCTTTGGCTGCTTCCAGACCGGAACCCAGATTATTATACGTCAATCCGTCGGAAGAGAAGTCCCAGTTTTCGGCTCCCATACCCGAACTTACCCCATAATTATAGCTATACCCCACCATTGCACGGATCTGATGATTCTTGATACGTGTAGAGAAATTTGTTACCCATTCCAGATTGTTAGTCGTACTTTTGTCGAAGTCACGGCTGGCTTTTCCGGTGACACCATCATTTACGTTAGAACCATAAGTAGACGGTGTAAACCATCCGTTAAATTTATCAACTTGATATTGAGAAATAGTGACCTGCGACTTCAATACCATGTCCGGATTCTTCGGATTAAACAGAGGCAGCAGATTAACGGCAGCCGTAGCATTCCATTCCAGCAACTTAATTTCCGTACCATTCTCTTCTTCATTCAATTGCTCTACGATATTAGAACCTTCCGTTCCACTGGGAAAACGATAGTACCCATTAGCCGATTCCGAATCATAAATAGGCATTGTCGGATTGTTTTTAATAGCATTGCTATATACATTGGCTGATTTGTTCCGGTCGATAACACGAGGAGTTATATTAGCAGAGAACGTGAATAGCCCGTCTTTGGTTGTATGGTTAATATTGGCACGTGCTCCATATTCACGACGGTCGGAACGCAAATCAATACCACGGGCATTACGATAGTCGGCGGTCACCCGATAGTTGGTTCTCGCATTACCGCCGGAAAATGTCAATGTATGCATGTGAGTCACCCCCAATTGAGTAACGGCATCAAACCAGTCTGAATCAGCTCCCATATCGGAAAGCGGATTAGACACTGTGCGATAAGCACGGTATTCTTCCGCATTCATTATGTCGAGTTCTTTTTTAGCTTTATTAAAAGTAACGGAAGTACTATAGGTTGTATGAACCTGTCCATCTTTGGTCCCTTTCTTTAGATTAATCAGGATAACCCCGTTACTACCCCGCGTACCATAGATCGCAGAAGCAGCACCGTCTTTCAATACATCAATCGATTCAATATCGGCAGGGTTAATATTCGTCATATCACCTCCCGGCACTCCGTCTACCACAATTAACGGTCCTAAACCTGCATTACGGGAAGAGACACCACGAATCTGAATACTTCCTTGATTGTTCGGATCGGCCAGAGCTGTGTTAGAAACCGAAACGCTGGAAACTTTCCCCTGCAAAAGCATGGAGGCATCGAGGCTGGATATCTGATTCAGATCTTTCGCACCTATATGCGAAATAGCCGAAGTCATTTCTTTCCGTTTCATCGTACCGTAACCCACAACAACCACTTCATCCAATGCCTGTGTGTCCGAAACCATTTTCACATTGACCGGTCCGTTGCCTGTCACTGTCACCGTTTGTTCTTTGTAACCGATATAAGAAATGACCAGTTCTTTTCTTCCCGCCGGAAGATCGATAGAGAAGTTACCGTTAAAATCGGTAATCGTACCTGTACTTGTTCCTTTCACAACGATAGAAACTCCAATCAGCGGCTCCCCGCTTTCATCAATGATAGTTCCTTTCACAGTTTTCGTTTGTGTGACAACTTGCACCATAGTATTAGAAACTCCATCTTCTGCATACACAGAATATGACAGAGGGGCAGACAATAAAGACAGCCCTAAAATCATGGAAGCGCGTCTATGATGATTCTTCCATGCTTCAACAAATGCATTACATCTCATTCGTTCTAATTTAAAGTTAATATTAATTCTCGTTGTTTTGCAAAAACTATTCGATTATAATCTTAATTAAAGACGAATCTAATTTTAATACGTACTCACTTTTCATACCATATTTCTCCTATAAAATACATTTTTTCCATTAAATATGCAAAGATATATTGTACTTTACTTCAGGCAGTTCCAACAAAATCTTTGTTTTGTTGTTGAATAAAGAATAAAAAGTGTAAATTTGTACCTAGATGCCACTTAAACTAACCACATATTATCATGGGAAGGACATTCCTGAATTACCAGGAAAAAACGCCTTCCATTCCAA
>OOCQ01001921.1_pt1 | contig 10926 bp, 10 predicted proteins | sample 1671121 | NCBI WGS metagenome assembly OOCQ01 (sample SAMN06348124, study PRJEB24527) | human gut metagenome | biome: human gut; feature: ankylosing spondylitis patient; material: feces | host: Homo sapiens | place: China | collected 2015-10 | reverse complement strand
AAAGGTAAGAACTTTTACGATAATGGGCAAGGTATAAATGCGGAGCCGCTTACAACTAATGACAACTTAGCGGCAATAAACCATATGTCATTGTCACCACTATATTCACTAACTATCAAGAAGTTAAGTCATTTAGCGGCAATTATTTTCAAAAAAATACGTGCGCGCGTGACAAAATACGTGCGCGCGAAAGAATCATAATCTCCACAGTTGCCTATCAGCAAGAAATACTGGGAGGGCTGGTTTGTTACCTGCCCAATAGGGAAAATGCTCTTTATAATAATGGGGCATTCGTGCTAATTGGGCAGGTAACAAACCTGCCCTCCCAGTGAAAGGCACCTTACGCCTCCTCTGATTTTAGTTAAATCTTCATAAAATATCGGCATTTTTAGAAATACATGATGGCTATTTCGAAGAAAGTTAGTACCTTTGCACCCCGAAATGCTCATGGATTGGGCAAATGTTACAGAAAAAGTTTAGTTCGAAGGGGCTCAAACAAGATCTGGCACTAAGCCAGACGCCTCCCGAAGAAACCCGTTTATATAATAATTAAATGTACGCAATTGTAGAAATTAACGGTCAGCAGTTCAAGGCTGAGGAGGGCAAGAAGCTCTTCGTGCACCACATCAAGGATGTTGAGGCAGGTCAGACTGTTGAGTTCGACAAGGTTTTGCTCGTTGACAAGGACGGCGCAATCACTGTCGGTGCACCAGCTGTAGAGGGTGCAAAAGTAGTAGTAGAAGTAGTGAACCCACTCGTAAAGGGTGACAAGGTTATCGTCTTCAAGATGAAGCGCCGCAAGGACTATCGCAAGAAGAACGGTCACCGTGCACAGTTCACAGAAGTATCAATCAAATCTGTAATCGCTTAAAATTAGGAGGATTTAGAAAATGGCACATAAGAAAGGTGTTGGTAGTTCAAAGAACGGCCGTGAATCAGCTTCACAAAGATTAGGCGTTAAGATCTGGGGTGGTCAGAGCATCATCGCAGGTAACATCATCGTACGCCAGCGTGGTAACAAGCACTTCCCAGGTGAGAACGTAGCTCAGGGTAAGGACGATACATTGTATGCTCTCGCAGACGGTATCGTATACTTCCACAAGGGCCGCAAGGACAAGAGTACTGTTTCTGTTCTCTCTCCAGAGGTTTACGCTGAGAAGACTAAGAAAGCTGACGCTTAAATTTTAAAGTTTTAGAAAAAAACTATTCCAAACAAACAACATAGAAGCCTGCTCATACCTAGAGCAGGCTTTCTTCGTTTATTTCCAAGCTCCTTAACCCCATAAAACCACGAAAAAACTTTAATTCTACCCTTCTCTGCAAAAAAGTTGGCTTTTTTTTGCGCTATCACAATTTTTTTTTGTAATTTTGCCTTCAAAATAGAAAATTAATATAAAAAAGAAATTTTATGCTTACACTTAAACTCATCAGTGAAGAAACTGAACGTGTAGTTAAAGGTCTTGAAAAGAAGCATTTCCCAAATGCTCGTGAGGCCGTAGAGAAAGTTTTGGAGTACGACAAAATTCGTCGCGAAGCTCAGCAGAAGCTGGACAACAACAAGCAGCAGGCTAACCAGTTTGCCAAGCAGATTGGTGCCCTGATGAAGGAAGGCAAGAAAGAGGAAGCTGAGAGCGCTAAGGCTCAGGTAGCTATGCTCAAGGCTGACGCCAAGGCTCTTGAAGAGATCATGGAGAAGGCACAGAACGATATGACCAACCAGTTGCTCGAAATTCCTAACATCCCTTGCGAGCAGGTACCTGAGGGCAAGGATGCAGCCGACAACGTGGTTGTAAAGGAAGGCGGCGAGAAGCCTAACCTCGGCCCAGACGCTCTCTGCCACTGGGATCTCTTGAAGAAGTACAACCTGGTTGACTTCGACCTCGGTGTGAAGATCACAGGTGCCGGTTTCCCTGTATATATCGGCAAGATGGCTCGCTTCCAGCGTGCTCTCGAGGCATTCTTCCTCGATGAGGCCCGCAAGAGCGGATACCTGGAGATTCAGCCTCCATACGTAGTAAACGAGGATTCCGGTCGCGGCACAGGTCAGTTGCCAGACAAGGAGGGTCAGATGTACCACGCTAATCTCGACAACCTCTTCCTCATCCCTACAGCCGAGGTTCCTGTAACCAACATCTTCCGCGATGTTATCCTCGACGAGAAGGATCTCCCTATCAAGCGCTGCGCTTACTCTGCCTGCTTCCGTCGTGAGGCTGGTAGCTACGGCAAGGACGTTCGTGGCTTGAACCGTCTGCACCAGTTCGACAAGGTAGAGATTGTACGCATCGACAAGCCAGGTCACTCTTACGAGAGCCTGAACGAGATGCTCGACCACGTAGAGGGCCTCTTGAAGAAGCTGGAGTTGCCATACCACATCCTCCGTCTCTGCGGTGGTGATATGAGCTTCACCTCTTCTATCTGCTACGACTTCGAGACATGGAGTGCAGCACAGGGTCGCTGGTTGGAGGTTTCATCAGTATCTAACTTCGAGAGCTACCAGGCCAACCGTCTCCACTGCCGCTACCGTCATGCAGAGGACAAGAAGATTGAGCTTTGCCACACCCTTAACGGTTCTGCTCTCGCCTTGCCACGTATCGTAGCAACCATCCTGGAGAACAACCAGACTCCAGAGGGCATCCGCGTACCTAAGGTATTGGTTCCTTACTGCGGATTCGAAATGCTCGACGACAAGAATTTCGATTAATTCGATAAACATCGATTCATTCGAAGAAATTCGATTCATTCGAAAAAGAATCGATAATTCGATAAATTTAAAATAAAATATATTGTACGAGGATAACTTCGGCTACCCCATAAAGGCGGCCGCTGTTATCCTTTTGCGTTTTCTATACCATGAGCAAACATAAGAACAACTAATAATAAGAAAGAGAAAGAACAGATAATATTCAACATAAAAAGTTAGTAGCCAATGAACAAGATTATCAAGAAAATACAATACTCAGAAAAGGTATTCCGTTTCGATGTGGAAGCCCCACTCATCGCCAAGAGCCGCAAGGCTGGCAACTTTGTGATTATCCGTGTAGATAACAACAGCGAGCGCATGCCGCTTACCATCGCTGATGCCGACATCGAGAAAGGCACCATCACCCTGGTGGTACAGAAGGTAGGTCTCTCCTCTACCAAGCTCTGCGCCCTGAACGAGGGCGATGAGATTCACGACGTGGTGGGACCACTCGGCAACCCTACCCACATAGAGAACTTCGGTACCGTAATCTGCGCCGGTGGTGGCGTGGGCGTGGCTCCTATGCTCCCTATCATCAAGGCGTTGAAGGCCGCAGGCAACCGGGTATTATCCGTGATTGCAGGCAGAAACAAAGACCTCGTCATCATGGAGGATGAGGTGCGTGCATCCAGCGATGAACTCATCATCATGACCGACGACGGAAGCTACGGCGAGAAAGGCGTAGTAACCGTGGGCATCGAGAAGCTCATCAACCAGGAACACATCGACAAGGTGTTCACCATCGGTCCTCCTATCATGATGAAATTCTGCTGCCTCCTCACCCAGAAATACAATCTCCCTACCGATGTATCGCTCAACACCATCATGGTGGATGGCACCGGCATGTGCGGAGCCTGCCGTCTTACCATCGGCGGCAAGACCAAGTTTGTCTGCATCGACGGTCCTGAGTTTGATGGCGCCCAGGTAGATTGGGACGAGATGTTCAAGCGCATGGGCACTTTCAAGGATGTGGAGCGCGAGGAGATGGAGCACTTCGAGGAACATCTGGCTACGGTGGATGCCGAGAAGAAGAAGAAGGAGACCACAGACGTGACGATGGATGTGGAGCCTACCGATGCATCCATAGAAGAACTTACCGACCGTAACGCAGAGTGGCGCAAGGAACTGCGCTCTTCGATGAAAGCCAAGGAGCGCACCGCCATCCAGCGCGTGAAGATGCCGGAGCTGGACCCAGCATATCGTGCTACCACCCGCACCGAGGAAGTGAACATCGGTTTGACCAAGGAGATGGCACTCACCGAGGCAAAGCGCTGCCTCGACTGTCCTAAGCCTACCTGCATGGAGGGCTGCCCAGTGAGCATCAACATCCCATCCTTCATCAAGAACATCGAGCGTGGCCAGTTCCTAGCCGCCGCCAAGGTTCTGAAGAACACCTCAGCCCTGCCAGCCGTCTGCGGAAGAGTATGTCCGCAGGAGAAGCAGTGCGAAAGCAAGTGCGTACACCTCAAGATGAACGAGCCAGCCGTAGCCATCGGCTATCTGGAGCGTTTTGCAGCCGACTATGAGCGCCAGAGCGGCAATATCTCCGTACCGGAATGCGACCCAGCCAACGGCATCAAGATAGCCGTAGTAGGTTCGGGTCCTGCCGGATTGAGCTTTGCAGGCGATATGGCGAAGAAGGGATTCAGCGTCACCGTGTTCGAGGCTCTGCACGAGATAGGCGGCGTGTTGAAATATGGCATCCCGGAGTTCCGATTGCCAAATGCCATCGTAGATGTGGAGATAGAGAATCTCCAGAAGATGGGTGTGAAGTTCATCACCGACTGCATCGTGGGCAAGACCATCTCCGTAAAGGATTTGGAGCAGCAGGGCTTCAAGGGCATCTTCGTAGGTTCGGGAGCCGGACTTCCTAACTTCATGAATATCCCTGGCGAGAATGCCTTGAACATCATGTCATCCAACGAGTATCTTACCCGTGTCAACCTGATGGATGCTGCCAATCCACATACCGATACCCCTATCAACCTGGGCAAGAAGGTAGTGGTAGTAGGCGGCGGAAACACAGCTATGGACAGCTGCCGCACCGCCAAGCGTCTGGGAGCCGAGGTAACCCTGGTATATCGCCGTTCGGAGGCAGAGATGCCAGCCCGTCTCGAAGAGGTGAAGCATGCCAAGGAAGAAGGCATCAACTTCATGACCTTACATAATCCAAAGGAATATGAGGCGGATGAAAAGGGCGCAGTAAAGGCTGTGGTCTTGGATGTGATGCAGCTTGGCGAGCCAGATGCCAGCGGTCGCCGTCGCCCAGAGACTACAGGCAAGACCATCACCCTGGAATGCGACCAGGTGATTGTAGCCGTGGGTGTGAGTCCTAACCCACTGGTACCTCAGAGCATCGAGGGCCTGGAACTTGGCAGAAAGAACACCATCGCCGTGAACGATGAGATGCAGAGTTCCATCGGGCAGATTTATGCCGGAGGCGATATCGTGCGAGGTGGTGCCACCGTGATTCTCGCCATGGGAGATGGCCGGAAGGCTGCACTCAACATGAGCCAGAAGCTTTTGGAGAAATAAGATCTGAAGCGAGGGTGTGTCTTGGACTTTTGACACACCCTCTTAAAAAATGTCCTAACCTATTAAGGCTCTGCGGATTTGAAATCCGCAGCAAAGGAGTTTGCATTCCGATATATCTAGATGATGGTAATCCAGACGGATTCCTCCTTCTGCTGCGCCTCCTCCATCAGCTTCATCAGTCGATGGAGCCAGATGCGGGAGTTCACCACCATACCCTTCTGCTTGTTCTCGCCCACCAGGATACAGCCCTGGGTATCATCGGGATAGTTGCCGGCATGGATACGGATGCCCTCGAAATTCGGCACGCCCATCAGATATGGCAGCCACTTCTTGAACTTCTGCGACATGGTGATGAACACATGATAGGTTCCCTCGGGAATGGCAGTGTGCCCCGGAATCTTTCTCGCCACCTTGCCACTCACCCTACTATACTTGCTGTTCACCTCCTCGGGCTTCAGCTCCACCCCCTTCAGGTTGCGCCACGTAGGCTCCAGGGTATCGCAGAAGTAAGTATCCTGGGATAGCAACTTCTTATTGAAGGTATGTTCAAAACTGCACTTGTCACCGGCATTCTTGCCGCTGATCATCTTGCGCTTCACGTCATCATCGGGCAGAATATAGAGTCGCCCGATGGTATAAGTGTTCTTCTTTGCTATACGCTCTAAAACTATTTCCATAAGCATTAAGTTTTAATGTGTAATAAACCCAGTAAACTAACTCAAATCCAGCCCGTCGCGTCTGTACTTAAGCTTCGTAAAACTGTGATAACTGTTATTGTGACTGTCATTGCTGCCACGTCTTATATATTTTCTATATACCCAGGTAGCCAGCAGATGAGCCGTACCCTCTTTCGGCAGCCCCAAGGCATTACGTGCATCCACCACCTGCTGCTCGGTAAACATATCCGGCAGCGCCTGGAGAAGATTGGAAGGTCCGCGCTTGTTGGAATGCTCACCCCTGTTGGCAGAATTGCGGATATCCTCCTCGAAGAACCGCATCTTGCATCACAAGTCATAACGCTCGCTCCAGCGGATGAAATCCTCAATCTCCTCCTCCCATCTGTAGCCATTTGCCACATAAAGCACACAAGCCTTCAGATAGGCAATCACATTGGCACGGAAGGTGAAATTCTCGTAGATTCTGTTCTGCATAATCTGCGAAAAATCAGCATTCTCCTCACTCAGTTTATCTGCCAAGGCGTATGCTTCCGGGCATTCTATCAACCCCGTGGCAGCACAGAGGTTCTCGATATACGGCTTCAGCTTCTTTCTAAACTGATCGTCATAGGTGCCATACACAGGAACTCTCTCGCCGATTTCTCTTTCGGGAATCGTACAGAAATTGATTCTGCTCAGCGGTCCGTCGGTCAGCACTTTTGAAAAGTAACGCTGTCCCTTCTCGATGGTGGTGGAAGCATTCCAGTTGAAGCGTATGGTAACACGCTCGGTAACACTCTGAAGTCCGACTCTTGTTTGTCCATATATATTACCCGGGTCAAAAGCAAGACACATAATTCGGAAGTGCTGATTTCCAATACCCCTCAAGGCATCAAACTGATCTATTTCGTTAAGCGAAGTATAGAGGAAGTGCTCTTTAGCCTCTGCTGTACGCATCACGAAAGCCGGATTAGTCATGTCGGCATCAATCTCTTGAATAATGAGATTGTCTGGACGCTTGCGCTTATCCTTGTTGGCACCCTTGCGCATCATCTCTTCCTTCCACTCCTTTTCACGCTGCAGGTTTTCCATGTCGCGCTTACGGATATCCTCCATAATCATCGAAATCGGCATCTGCACGCAGCTTTTACCAGCACCTGTACCAGCTAACAGACAGCACATTAGGGTAGCTTCATGCTCCACATTATCAATGTATCTGAATCTTGTTTTCCAAAGATGAGTAGCCAGAGGAGGGAAGATGGCGCAAGCCACGGCAGGTTTGTAGATATCAGGAGACTGGGATACCAGAAGCTCTACGAGCTTGGGCAGTTTCTTGGGCATGGGTGGAGCAGGCGGATATTCATCTTCGTTACTTTGAACTTGGAACTTAGAACTTTGAACTGTATGATTACCCGCCAGGCCCAAAGCAGAATTATAGCCCGCCAGGCGCCCCGGGGATTTGCAATCCCCGGCAAGCAAGCTGTAGCCAGCATCGCCCATAACAGTGCCCCCAACCAATCCAGAAGCCACCTGTTCTGCCGTAGCATTGATGCGGATCACATCACGAGAGAAAGGTTTGGAACTGTCACCATATTTTGCATAGAAATCATGAATCAGCTGGTGGCAGTCACGCTCCTCGTAATAGCTAGGCATCTTCTTAGCCACCACCTTCATCAGTTCGTCCTCGCCCATTACTCTAGATGCACCAGCGCTCATGATGGCGAGCAGCGAAGAATGTCTCGAACCCACGGTATCGATATCCATCCCGCTCAATCCCGCTGCCTCCTTGAAGAGTTCGAAAGCTATGAGATTCTTCTCACTAGCTTCTTGGGTTGCCACTCCGCCAGCAGCTTGATGATCTCCAGCAGGGCTGAGATGAGAATCATTAACACGATGGCTATCACCAGGTTGGGCAGGCTGAGCAGCAGCGCCAGCATAAACAGCGTTATCGCCGTTAGTGCCCTGAAATCGATTATATTCACTTTGAACATGGTCATTACTTTGAACTTTATGATTACTATTAACATTTTCACTTCCCGCAGAATGAATCTGTGGAATCTGTGGAATCTGTGGGAAATTTTGTTTGCCCCTGCCGTCAATCGTCAGCCCCCTCTTCAAGAAGGCCTCTCTTCTCAACGAAATCTCCTCCATCGGCAGCACCGCATACCACTCCTTAGAACGGTAAATCTCGGAATCCTTATCCGTGATAAAGATGATTCTCTCGGGCGTGATGCAGCTCTTGTCATACGGAATCCCAGAAGCCTCGCAATACGCACGCTGCGTTTCCTCGATGGTCATACCCACCGGCATGCGAATATCAATGTGCAGCTTCTTTCTTGCCGAATACTCCAGATGCAGCAGCTTACCCCTCCAGATGGTGTCGCTGCAGTTCAGCTCACGAGCCTTCTCCAGCGCCTTCTCCACATACTCCGCATCATCCACATCCACGGTGGTCTGAAACAGGAAACTTTCCGGATCAGCATCCCCCTGCGAACGGTGGTTGTTAAGAAATCTCGCATAGTGGATGGCTCTGAAAGGCAACTGCTTCTTCAGTTCCTCCCTAGCCTTCGCCAGCGCCTTCTCATACTTCTCATCCGATGCCTTCGAAGCATCCTGAGCATCCTGAGCATTCAAGCCAGCTATCGGTTTCTCGCCACGAATCTGCTCTACCAACCCCTTCAGCCACGGCTGGGCTATCAGCTGGTCGTACACCGCCAGGGGCTGGGAAGAGTTGATTCTTCCCATGTTGCCCTTGCGTGCAGGGTTCAGTGCCATTACTTGTACTCTTCCCATGCAATGTCCTCCTTAAACTTCTTAACCTTACCTCTCATCTCCAGCACCTCTTTATAAAGGTACTTCATGATGTCAACCTTGTTCATCTCCTTCGGGAAGGAGAATGAAGCGAACACACGCTGCGGCGATGTTCTCAGGGCACCATGCGAGGTATGGATAATCTCGGTGTATTTCTTCTCGCCCGTCTGAGCATACGGCTTGAAGTCGAGCTGGTCACCGAAATCACCACCGCTGCACACCATTCTGCCCGGAATCACCTTCGGATTATCCGAGATAATCTCCATGTCGTTCCATGGCGACTTGCGGATAGCAATTTTACCACACTCGTCAGTAATGATACTGGCATCCACCTTCTGGGCGTTCAAAATCGCCTGCTTTGCAGCCTTAGCTGCATCCTTAGCCATTGCAGCCTTAGCTGCTGCGTCAAAACTAGTCTTACTCATGTAAATAAATATATAAAAGTTTTAGAAATATGTATTAATCAAAAATCTGGTCATTGATGATGAGTCTATCATTCACGTCCATATAGATGTTGATAGGCTCCAGGATGGTGTTGTCTGATATCATCGCCACGCCCTGTGCCTCATGAATAAACGACATCGTAGGGTCCTTCAGGTTCTTCTTCACGAATCCCAGCACCCACTTGGCAGCCAGCTTCTCTTTGGCGTATTCGGCATTCATCAGGTCGACAACCACCGTCTCGTCGCAGAAGTTGAAGTCAGCAGCCACGTTCTTCTTTCTGCCGGCAGTTTCCACACCCATGATATCATCGCTGTAGAAGAGGTTGTGCTGGTTCTTCTTCGCAGGCTTCATCACCACATTGAAGTTTTTCAGTTCTCCTTCTGAGTCGGCAATAACCTCGAAGAGTTGCTGCGCCGTCTTCACGAAGATTTTCTTCACATCGAAGAGGTCGAAGTAAATTCTGTCCTCTTCCACCACCACTCTGAGCTTTCCGTACTGCGGATGCTCAAAAATATAAGGAATCAGTTCTTTCATATCTGATACTTATTTTATATGATTGAGGCTGCGACCATTCGCCAAATTCCATACGCCAGAAGTGGTACCAGGTTTCCGGATACAAAAAAGCCCCGCAACCAGCTTTATCAACTGATTGCGGGGCAAAGATACGGCGAATTTTCCAGGGCATATATCCCACTTTATCCCAAACATTATCCCACCGCAGGAATATTCTTTCAAAACAGGGAGTCAATCAACTCGTGCCCTTGCGGAAGAGGCATGTTGCGGCGCTGCTTTCGCAGGTCGCGCAAGCCTTTCTCCTCGAAAAGATCCTCCACCAGCTTCGTGGGGAAAGAAGAACGCAGCACCCATATCGGCTCATGGGTTACGGCATCATTCTTCACTTCATCCCCCGACCATAATCTGCCGATGAAATAAGCCAGCAAAGTCTTGCTTCTCATCAATCCGTGCAGATGTCCCGACGGAGTCATCGCCAGCAGGCCTTTTTCCATCGCCTTCTGGATAATGCGCACCTTATCCGGGTCCCCAACGAGGCTCAGCAAGTTAGCTTCGCTGTCGCCACACTGCTGCTGCCGGCATGCCATTTTCAAAACCACGACCTCTTTTTCAAGGTCATCCAGCATCATTCTACACTGTCTGATGCCGTTTTCCACCTGAATAAGTCTATCTTCCAACATACTTCTTATCAAGTTTAATTCCACGATTACCTTGAATAAGCAATGTTTCTCCCGTTATCTGCTCAATGAGTAAGCGCTTACCTTGACCGGCTAGCGTTCACACACTGCAAGACAAGGATACTCCACTTTGAAGTACGGTTGCAAAGATACAAAAAAAATCGCTTCTTGTCAAGAGTTTCAGGGTGACATCTAGGGTGACAATTGGGGCAGCAACGCAAAGGAAGCCTATCTCAAAGGCAAAGGAGCGTTGCGAATTCTTTACGTAACACTCCTGCCAATTCCAATTAACCCAAGTTTGACAGTTTGAAGAATTTTTCATTTTTTTGCTGCAAGTAATTGATTTATGTTTTTTAAGTTTAGACAAAGCCCCGCTTAGCGAGAGCGTTTACTCTGCTAAGCGGGGCTTGTGTTCTGTTAGTATTTTATATTGAAATTTTAAAAACAGAGTTTTTCCGTCTTCATCAGTTTTTTGGTCATTCTATACATTACTTCATCAATACTTTGATGGTATCCATGCCGATTTTAGCAATAACCATCTTTTCTGATA
>OOCQ01001920.1_pt1 | contig 10927 bp, 15 predicted proteins | sample 1671121 | NCBI WGS metagenome assembly OOCQ01 (sample SAMN06348124, study PRJEB24527) | human gut metagenome | biome: human gut; feature: ankylosing spondylitis patient; material: feces | host: Homo sapiens | place: China | collected 2015-10 | reverse complement strand
GAATCAATTTTGAATTACAAAACTTTTCCAGGGAATATATTTTATAAAATAGAATTTATCAGTAAAAAAAGCGAAACTAAATTAGCTCCGCTCAATGGTACGATAAAGACGTGAAACAATAAATTACGCATTTACATTAGAAGAAACCGTATTGTTATTCTTGGCTTCCTGCTCTGCCTTGATTTCTGCAAGCTCTTCCTCTACTCTATCCGTGTTCCCTGCAAACATAATACCTTCACGCGTTGACCAGATACCACCACTAACAGCAGATACGGCAGTAGTAACCTTGTCGTTCAAATCATCGATCATATAGGGAACAAGGTTTGTTTCTATGTCAATGGTCTGCGATGCCTTGCTAAACTCGGTTGGATTGATAGAGCCTAAAGCGGAAGTAAGGAAATTCACACGTCTTTGCAGAAACTCACCGATAGTTTCCCCGTGGTTCTCTACTGCCATGTGCGCACCCATGAACATGAAGCGGAAAGCTGTGCCAGATGCCTTACCTACCCCTTTTAAGGTTTCAAAAGAAATTCTCGGAGTGTTCGACATATCATAAGCCATATTGGTAAGCGTTTCAGCCTCGAACTTCACGGTATCTGGGACCTGGTTCCACGTCAGATATTGAGCATCTGCACCCTCTCCTGTAAGTTTGACCATTCTATCTTTTACCTTTCCCATAAAGCCTTCTACATCACCAATCAACTTCAACAAAGGGAAAAAATGGTAGTCGATGCAATCAGCATAATTAGAAAGAAGTTTCTCTAACCGGACACGGAAAGTCTTTATTTTCTCACAATACGCTTCAGAGCGGTAAGCATAGATAACAGGCAGCTTGGTAAACCCATGAACGAAAGATGGCCTTTCCTCCAGCTTGGATAAATCCCACTGATAAACCATTTGGTCTGTGATGGTCATAAAACAGGTGACTTCCGAATCATCCATGAGCCTCTTCTTGTACTCACGGGAAAATGCGACCAAATCTCCTTTGTCATTGAAGAAAGGATATAACGTATCACCTCGGAACGGTGACCATATAACGCTTTTCAATTTCTTGGTGGGCTTTACTTTACCGCCGAAGGAACTTTTTACCTTCTTCCAAAACTTTGCCCAAAACGAATCATCATCTGTAACATACCAATATTCCGCTACCTCCTGTTCGGAAAGCCATGAACGGACAATCTTTTTATTCTGATACTTGATTTTATTGGACTTGAATACAGCCTTAACAGCATCCAATAGTTTCTTTTCGTCATCATCAGTTGGAGTACAATCCATAGACGGCTCTGTACCAACCGTGAAAGCCGTCTGAATGTTCACGATGTCCTGTTCCAAAGGAATAGAGATACGGTTCACCGGCTCGGTCTTGTACTTCGCTTCGATTTCGTATGTCTTGCCAGTCTTTTCATCGTAGTGCTTTTCCGCTTCCTTTTCAAGCACCTTTCTGTCCGGGTACTTCTCTTTGTCGGCCATTATTTCATGGCGTTTGGGGTTCCAGTCGTCCCACAGCTTGCAACGGTTGGGAAGTTCGGTCTTTCTACCTTTCTTTAGGTAACTGATTTTCTGCCCGATGTCGGGGAGAGCTAATATTTCTTCGAGTGTTAATGGCATAATCTATAATTTTAGTGTGTGAATATTCCTGTTAAATCTTTTGGCTTCAAAATACGCCCAAGCATATGCCCCAAGATATAATACCTTATCGGGTCGATGCAGTGATTCCAAGCATCAACGGGAGAGTTGATATAATGCCCGTCCTTATCTTTATCCCAAACGTATTTACGAAGTTCTTCTATAATGTGATATGAGCGTTCTGTGACAAACAATTCCATTTCTTTTATCTTGTCAATGCCTGCATTAATAGAGCCGGGGAACTTATCTACCGGATAGATATTCACACCTCTGTTCTTGATTTCCTGTATCAAACGAGGGTCTGCGCTATCCCCGTAAACTTTCAATCCCCACGGCTTGAGTTTTTGCGCAATGGCATTTGTAAGCATCCCAGTTTCGTAGAATAACTCATCCACATAAAGCCTGTTATCGACAATTCCACAGCGAACGCCAGTTGACGGGTCATTTGTGTAACCCCAATCGGAAGCAAGAGCCACCTTCTTGGCGTAAGAAGGGAACTCTTTCACTATTCCCCATTTCTTGAACACCGCACCTTCCGCTACATCAGCCCAGCGACCGATAACCACATGGGCATACTTTTCAGGATTGTTCACTTTCATATCCTCCACCTCTTTCAGGAACTCCGGAGAAAGGTTCTCTATGTTATCAAAATAGGTAGTATGGATATGAAGTACGTTCGGATGCGTGGAGATTTGCACCTGCACACCGTCAATTTCCACCAGTTTGTGAGTGTTCTCGATAAACCGCTTATAAACCCAGTGATTGCTATCCGTGGGGTTCATCACTATAATGATACGGTTCTGTATTCCTAATTGACGGATTGAAAGCATGATTGTTTCAAACTCCTTTTCTGAGACCCATTCTTCGGCTTCATCAACTACGAATGTCGTAATACCGTGTATGGATTTCAGTTTGGCCGTCTGTATTCCCGAAGAAGTCTTGATTCCACGAAACATTACGCATCCACCACTTCGCAAATTCTTTACATCAGTCTTCGTACTCTTGAAAAACTTGGAATGCCCATCCAATTCCACCTTTTCCATAAATTCAGGGATAACGGAGATATGGGCGGAAACCATTGTATAGCGTGTATATAGGATTTGGTGTACAATCCTTTTCGCGGGTGAAGGATGCCGAACCTCGAAAAGCAGCCTTTCAATGAAAGTGGAAACGTTGAAACTCTTTCCGCTGCCACGTCCCCCGGTTACAAGGATGATAAATTTGTCCTTGTTGTGGTATAATGGAGCATATATTTTTTGCGGTTTAATCTTCACTTTCGTTTTCCTCCATCCATTTGTCTATGTCGATGCCATTTTCAGAATACAAGGTACTTTCCTCATCCTGCTTACGTTCAACTTTTCTCCAATCTTCATCGTAATGGTACAACCAGGTCATTTGAGCACTTAAATTGGGAGCCAATTCACCTTCAACAACTTGTACTTCTTCTTCACCTGTTAGATTTCCATCCTTATCTCGTATTTTCCGAACTGTAGTATTCTTCGTTTTTATGCCACCCAAAGCCATAGCAAGAAACTTAGCACGTACAAGAGAATTAATAGCGCAACGCGCACGCGAAAGGACATCACTTAATTCACTGTATCTACTTTTCTTCTCACTAAATTTTTGCGGTGACAATCCAATGGCATGAGCGATTTCCTTGTCTGTGAATCCCTTTTTGGCATACGATTCCACGAGAGAAAGAAAGTCCTCGCTTGTGTAGTCAAACTTGGGCTTTCTTCCTCCTTTGCCTTTTCTGTTTTGAGATTCACTATTGCTCATATTACTTATTCACTCCAAGGATTTTCATCTTCTTCCTCAACGTAAATCCGTTTTAGTCTATCAGATACTTCTTTCAATTCATGTTTCATCTGCTTTACATGAAATTCGGCAGGCATGGGAATTTTCATTGCGCCTAATAGGTTATCTATCGTGTCGACAACTTCCGTAAATTCATCTGGTGCAATCACATATCAATCTATTCTTTCTATTTGTTCATCAAATACTTCTCCCTTTATGAACTTCATATCCGGTCCATAACCGAATCGTTCACAGAAAGCGGCTTTCGCCTCATAGGTATCAAAAGACAACATCACATAGGCATCCATGTTCTCGGCTTGCTTCTGTGCATTCTCCTTTACCTGTTGTTTGACTTCCTTCATGTGGGCTACCTTTTCGGCACGTTCCAACTGTTTGGCGGCCTTATCGGCTTCTTTCTGTTCGGAAACCGGGGTCATCATATCAGACAAAGCATCCGCAATAGAGTTTTCCCCTTCGGTCTGCAAAAGATAGTCGACACCAATCATATTCAAGTCTGCATCGGTCAGACCTGCATCTTTCCAGTCAATATCAGGAACAATACGGGCAAGAGCGTCAAAATCCCATGTCCCTTGTGCATTAGGGTTGTTCATTAGAATGTTTAACTCCTTTTCCTGCTGCTCGTCCACGTCTATGACATCGACACGAATGCGGTAGTCGTTATCGGGAAACTTTTACAATTCGTCCATGACAGACAAACGCTGGTGCCCGCTGACTACGGTAAGACCTGTACGCTTGTTCACGACAATTCCACCGACTAAACCAAACTTCTTGATGCCACGTTTCAGTGTCTTACGTGATTCATCGGAAAGTTTCCGGGGGTTATAATCTGCAAAGTGAATGGCAGAACGATTAAGTTCCATCGATTCACTCTTTATGTATTTTGACAATTCCATATCATCCATTAGTTAAACCCATATAAATTCTTCGAGATACTTTTCTTGCGCCATCTTGTTGTTTCCCCTCGTTATACCCAAAGGTTCGTTCAATGTATCGAATATACTTTCTTGCAATAGAGTTTACTCTGTTCAGCCTATTACCCGTTAAAGTACGAGATAGTCTGTATCTTTGCTCTGCAATATCATCAATTGATTTTCTTCTGACTCGGCTTTCCTTCTATTGCTTTTGTTGATTATTATACTCCCAAAGCACCCTTTCAGCCATTGGGAAAACTTTGTAAATTCTCTGTAAATCTTGTGGGTAATTATTCTCCATCCAAAGCATACAATCAAGATTGAAACCTACTCCCGAACTGGCTTTCAATGAATATCGAACTGGTTCGGGTAAATTGTGCTGCCTCATATAAGCAAGAATATCCTTTTGTGTCCAATCAGCCAAAGGATAAACCATACCGTTATTCTCGTAACCGTTTACCTCATACCCTTTCAGCATAAGCCTGCGGTTCATACCATCGGCTTTTTTCATGCCTAAAAATGTGTAATAAAGCCCATAAGTAAGCTGCATAGCCTTTACCACATCTGCCAACTTCAATAGTTTCACTTTCGGATTAGGCACGCAATACATACCTCCACGAAGAATATAAGTAAGATTCCAGTGAGGCACTTGCACAAACTCAATCTTTGGATATTTGACTTTAGTCCAGCCAATCCATCGGTTAATGTGCTCCAATTTCTTGACGAAGTACATGAACACACAAACAATCCGGTCAAACTTCGGATAGATTAAATCAAGCAGAACAAGCGAATCTTTGCCAAGTGATAAAAACAGTAAAGCCTCATTCGATTTTACCCGAATGAGGTCTATATACCGGTTCGCTTGTTCTACCTTGCTCATAGCTAACCACCACTTAAACCAAATGAAGTACGAAGGTCACTATAACGCTGTCTGCGTGACCCCAACTGTGATGTACCAGCTTCACCGCCACGTCTGGCAACCAATCTACCACCAGCCCCTGCACCGTTCATATTTCTGCGAGGCCCGGCTACTCTGTTAATTCTTCTTGCGACTCTGCTCTCTAATTTTAAAAGTTAAACAGGGACATTCATTAAATATTACAAAATCAATCTATATGTCTCTCTAATATCTTGCCCAAAGTATAATCCATTTGTGCAGCAAGATACTCTTCGCCTTGATGTTCGTAAACAATATCATTACCGTTTTCATCTGTGAGAATAACTGCTTCTGCTACTTTCACTTCAACGATAATATAAGGACGTTTACCTGTATATGCACCTGTCAGAAGCTTGATTGCATCGTACTTGATAGGCTTTAATTCTATTTCACCTTCTTCAGGCAGTTCTGCATCAGCCGGATATTCTTTGCCGCCACATAGGTAAGTGATATACTTCTTAGCGTTAGTTGGTCTGATTTCACGGTATTCGTGGGTTTTCTTTCCTGCCAAGATTTCATCGAAATACTTCTGTTTGATACTTAATGTAAGAATGTTCATAATCGTGTCAAATTTAAATTAATACTCAATAGTTGCGGAAACAGGACTCGAACCTGTGACCACCGCCAAGTCAAAGCGGTAAGCTAACCAACTGCTCCATTCCGCGATAGTACCCCAAAGATACTACCACAACCAAAGATAACGAAATATCTTCAATCGTTATACACGACAATCGGCTTATTGTCGTGAACTAAGCCATTTATCCCGTCTTTCTCTGCATGCCTCTAAGGTAGGCGCACAACAAGCAAACAGTTCGCCACTTTCAGTACGATAGTCATATTGGTACATTCTTACTCTCTTACCTTTCAATTTGGTAGTGTAAGTGCAATAGTTCTCTTTACCGGGCTGGCATACGCTACAACCTCTTTCGTCGTTAATTGAGTTCATAATCATTTATCAATACTTACTTAGTAATTTGTAAAACATTCGCCTTTTCTCTATGTATTTAAGACCATTTCGTCTAAGACCTCGCTTTGATTTTGATACAGTCATTTGGCAACCTGCAACGCCAACGCAGATGTAATTTGAATGATGCCTTTTAGCTTCTTTGAAAGCCCACCAAATCGCTTCACGACAATATCTATAGCTATCATTTTGAACACCCTCGTATCCTCTACTCAAAATGAAGTGACCTATTTCATTTGCTTCTTCTTCTGAATAGCATATTGTGAATATATTATTCATCCTTTCTTTGCTTTACTTGTTCAACCAAAAACTTTTTAAAATCATTCTTGTACTGGCTGTGAATGATTTTATACTGGTGGGATAGGTTAGGCAATTGTTTGTAACCTTTGCTATACAAGAATTTGGCTACAAGCTCAATTTTTGCACGGTTACTAAATCCTCTGTCTTTGCACATGTTAGTTATACAGACATTCGCCTTGCTGGTAGGCTTCTTTTCAACTGGTGGCATGTATTCATGTCTGTCATAAGCGTGCGTTCTTGGATAGCCAACTTCTTCACCTAAATATTCACCTGTGATGCAATCAAATTCACCACTAATTAAACTATCTGCTATTTCACCCATAATAATCAATATTTATGTTTCACATTCAATCTTTCTTCACTCGTATAAGCCACTACAAGCCCAGTTTCATCATGCTGTATGGTGATGTACTTTTCGCCCCTCTCTATGGTGGTAAAATCGCACATACTACATAGCTTACCTAACACTTTGCCCAGTTGCTTCATTAGTGGGGCTTCAGGACTGATAACTAAAACTAAATCTGCTTTCATAATCGTGTATATTGTGGTAGCCCGAAAGCTGGAAAATCCACTCAAAGTAGCCCCCTTAATTCAGAGCAATTTGACCCCTGTTAAATTTTTCCATTCTTTCATTCTGTTCATTCTTGTTTTCTTCGTATTCTTCCTGTCAGTTATGCCGGGTTCTACATTAAATTTCGTTTATAAATATAACGATTCTTTTTTACTTTTACATTTGCGTAGCGACTCTCCGAAGAGCTCTATACGTATAGCCTGATGTACAATTCTGTCCAGAACGGCATCGGCAATCGTCTTTTCTCCAATAACGTCATACCAATCCCTTACCGGGACCTGTGATGTTATGACGGTGGATTTTTTACCATGCCTGTCCTCTATGATATCCATCAGGTTCATCCGCCCTTGGGAATCGAAGGGTTGTATGCCAAAATCATCCAGTATAAGCATGTCTAACCTCTCGATTTTCTTGAGTTCTTGCAGGATTGTACCTTTCGCCTTGGCAACCTTAAGCATCCCCATAAGTCTGGATGTGTTGGCGTATAGTACTTTATATCCTTTCTGGCAAGCCTGGAAGCCAAAAGCGGTTGCCAGATAACTTTTTCCTGTTCCGGCACTTCCGGTAATAAACATGTCTTTGCGTTCCCTGACAAACGTCAGGTCAGCCAAACGCTGGGTAAGATTCTTGTCCAGCCCCCTTTCCACTGAGAAGTCTATTTCTTCAATGGTGGCCTTGTATCTGAAGGAGGCCTGACGGATAGCTCTCTCTACCGCGCGGTTTCTGCGGTCATCCCATTCACTTGAGACCAGCCATGAGACGAACTGGTCGGTAGTCATGCTCTCTGTCCGATGTGTTTCCAAACTTGTTTTAAAGGCATAATACATACCTTTAAGATTCATTCCTAACATCTTTTCCAATGTGTCCTGATTCATTTCCATATTGCATCTGGTTGGTTTATTGATAATATTCTTTTCCTCTGATATTCTCATGGGAAGGCATCTCCGTTTCTTGCCCGGCACTGTCTTCCAACGGGAACTCATCCTGCCGGTTGTTAAGGATGCGCTCGATGATGGGATAATTGTACAGCCCGTAACTTGTAGCCCAACGGCAGGCATTGGTCAACCGGGTGTTGCCGACCCTGCGTGCGAAGCTAAGAATGCCCTGGCACGATTTATAGGCTTGCTCCGGATGTTTTTTCTCTTCCATCACCTGACGGATATATGCCTCCACATCCGGATGGATAGCCGCCGCTTCACGTATAAATTTGTCCGGGTTCCATTCCGTGATATAGCGATGGTGTGAAGCCAGGTGCTCTTCCAGGGTCGTGTACCGGCAACGGGCCCTGTTGCGGGTATGGGAAGCAATCAGCTCGTAACCGTAATAGATGCATACCTCGCGTGAGGTATATAACAAGATGACCTTCTTGCCTATATAGCCGCAAGGCACACTGTAGTAATGGGCATCTTCCCCCAGGCGGACATGGCCGTTTTTCATCACGGTAGCCCTGTAATGCTGTTTGAGTTCAAAACGGATGGGATTGAGCTTGCGTAAAGAATCACGTTCTATCTCCTCGAACTGTTCCCGCCGACTGTATTTACGGTCTGTGAGCGGAGTGTTGTTGTGGAGTTCCAAGGCGACACGGATAGCCGCGTTCAGTGAATCAAGGTCATAAAACTCTCGTTCCTGTATCTTTGGATAGATACTGCGATAGATCAGTTTAACGGCACCCTCGACCAGTGCCTTGTCACGTGGCTTGTAAGCCCTGGCGGGAATTACGGTACAGCCGTAATGTTCGGCAAAGGCTGCAAAGTCCTCATTCAGGATGGCCTCGTATTTACTGCTCTTGGTAACGGCGGACTTGAGATTGTCCGGGATGATGGCAGAGGGAGCCCCCTGGTAGTATAACAAGGCGTTTTCCGAAGCACAGATCAAGTCCTCCTTTTTCTGGCTCATGACCGCTTCCACATAGGTTAACTGGCTGCAGGGCAGAATTGCGACAAAAACCTCCACCGGGATGATTTCGCCCGTGTCAAGGTCGATGATGGAGAGTTTGTCACCGGCGAAGTCTATGAACACTTTATCACCGGCCTTGTGTTCAAGATACATGATGGGACGGCTGCAGGCTATATGCTGCTGAATCAGAATATAGAAGCGGGTGCGTCCGTAACCATCCGGATGGGAAGAGAGGTACTCGCGATGTAAAGCCTCACGGGTAACACCTTTCTTCTGAAGCCGCTTGCAATATTCGGGCAACAACGACTTTAGTTCTTCCATCCGTTCGCTTTCTGTCTTTACTCTGGTCTTTTCGTGGAATAACTCCGAGAGTTCCTGGTCCGATAGAGACAGTACTCCTTCATAATCCAAACCGCTGCGCTGAAATACCTGTAAGTATTTCTTGACCGTGTTGCGCGAAACGGTTAACATACTACTGATACTTTTGGTCCCATAACCCTGAGAGTAACAGCGTAACACTTGACGAATCTTTTCCATTCCTAATTGTTTATTGGACATAACTGACTTTTATTTGTTTTTAACAAACAAAATAGAATTATAAACCGGGTAAACAAGAATGAAACTCACTTTTTAGGGGGGCATTTTAAAGTGAATTTAAGGGGTCACTTTCGAGTGAATTTGGGGGATCACTTTAAAGTGAACGGAGGGGGGCAATGGTGAGTGAATTTTCCACAAAAAGGTCATAAATAAAGCAACTACAAGAGAACAAAAGCTCTATCAAAGAGACAAAAATAGAATAGCTGAATATTATACTCAAAGCATCAAAGAAGATGCTAAAGTCATAGATATTCAGCTGAATCTTCATGGATATACTAATCTAAAAAAATAATCAAAAACTCATTTTGCTAAATTTGTTTTTATCGTTTTATACAATAAGATATGCCCCTTTATTTATATGAAAAAGCAGAGCTTTGACCGAGACAGTTATAAGAAATACTACTGGGGAGAACTTGAAAATCCCGATGTGTTCAACGAATTAAAGAACAAACTAAATATCTAAGATTATGATTGACTTTCTAACCATCATACTCCTAATATTCGGAGTACTGCAAATCATCCTCTTCTTCAAGGTATGGGGAATGACGAATGACATCAAAGAGATAAGGAACAAGTACCTTAAAGACGAGGATGAGAAACGAAGACAAAAAGCAGAATACGACCCAACTCCCAAAATCAGCGGTGGGGTTAAAACAACAATATAGCCGGAATTATTCCCCGGCTTTTTCTTTCCCTATTCGCAAGTTGTGCAAATGTTGTGCAACTATCATAAAAAGAAAATGCTAACAAGTTGTCAATGAACCTATTAGCATTTTTCCTTGTGATTCCGTTGCCACTACTTTTCATACTGGCTGATAGTCAATTATATATCTTTTGTTACCTAAATTACTTTTAGGAAAGGAGGTTTTAATCAACACCTGGCATTGAACAATACACATAGTAATCTTCCTCAATACAAGTTATTTTAACGTCAAATCCATCAGAGTCAATTCCGTCTGTGCTGATGCAAATAGTATCTCCTACTTTCCCTAATAATTCTTTTATTTCCACCTCAAAACTGAACTGCCCAGCTTCAACAATATAGAGATACGCTTTTTTATCCATATTACTTCTGCTTTTGGATTAATATTTGAATTGTTCTTTCTTTCTCAGTTATCACTCTTTCTTTTTCCTCCAATAGAGCGTTGAGATGCTCTATCTCTTTGCGACACTCGCTTAAAGTTATATCTCCAGAGATTTTATTACCATTGCCCTTAACTTGATGACCTATATTAATTCCAGAAGAGTTTATATCTCTATCAAAAAAATAATCTATTGGTACATTAAAATAATCTGCTATAATTTCC
>OOCQ01001916.1_pt1 | contig 10938 bp, 11 predicted proteins | sample 1671121 | NCBI WGS metagenome assembly OOCQ01 (sample SAMN06348124, study PRJEB24527) | human gut metagenome | biome: human gut; feature: ankylosing spondylitis patient; material: feces | host: Homo sapiens | place: China | collected 2015-10 | reverse complement strand
CAGCTCCTTCTCGTCACCCTTCGCTTCACCGGTATTGGCGTCATAGCCGGTGCTGGCGGTAACAGAGATGATCTCCACATACTGCAGCTCGGCGGGGATGGTGGTTTCGCCGTCCTCCGGGTAGTCCGCCACGATGACCGATACGATGTCGCCGCTCTGGAGCTTACCGGAGAGTCCGGTGGCGAAGCTCTTGATGGTGACGGAGATGGCCTGCTTTGTGCCATCCAGATTATAGAGATACGCATTCTCGGCGGCAGGCGCGTCCGAGAGCTTGGCGGCGAGAATATAATCGCCAACGGCAAGGTCCGCCTTGGCGTATTTACCCACTACATTGTCTTTCGCGGTCATAAGGCCGGAGGGGAGATTGTAGGAGCCGACCTCGGCCGTGGCGACCATATCCTTGGTGATGAGCTCGCCGGCGTGAATGTCCTTCGTCACACGGACGATCTCTGACCTCTGGCTGATGCTCTGATTGAACAGCGGCGTGATGCCGAAGCAGATCACCAGCGCCAGCAGAATGCAGATGACGCCGATGACCGTGCGGTTTTTGAAAATACTCATGGAGCAAGTCCTCCTTATTCTTAGATGATATATGCGGTAAAGAAGCCCGCTGCAAGAAATGGCGCGAATGGATAGCTCTCCGGTGGGCGCTCTTGCCTGCGGATCTTGTGCAGGGCGGCTATTGCAAGGTAGAAAAGGCAGTACAGCGCCAGTCCGGCGACTCCGCGCAGAAAGCCCAGCAGAAAACCGGAGGCGGCGATGAGGAACGCATCTCCCATGCCGCCGCGTCCTCTCCGGCTTGCCAGCCAAAATGGGACGGCCAGCGCCAGGCCGAGAAGCCGGGCGGGGCTGAAATGGATCAGCCCCGCCCCTGCGATGACGATACCGGAAAGGTCATAGATCTGCCTGCGCCGGAGATCCGTCCATGCTGCGCTCATAAGTCCGATGAGGAACAGCGTCCCCTGCAGGACGGATGCCACGGATCAGCCGCCCAGCGCGCCGGCGTAGTTGAACATATCCTTGATACGCTGGTTCAACGTGGGCATGACCACATCGCCGAACAAAGCGTAGAGGCCCGCCAGCAGCAGAGCACCCAGCGTCCGGGGCAGCATGGCACCGGTTCCCCGTCCGGACCAGAACATCAGGCAGGCCGCTCCGAAACAGAGCAGTTCCAGCACGCATTGCAGTGCAAGGTCTCTCCCCCGCTGCTGAACATTTTTGTCCGGATGGAACGGATAGTATTTCTGGGGCCGCAGCGCCTTTGCCGGCGTATCAAAGGGGACCGCAATGACGACCTTTGCATTTGCCAGATCCCCGGCGATCAGGTTTTCGATTTTGGAAAACCGTCCTTCCCTCTGTTGAACCCGCACCGGCCAGCCCAGCGGCGGTAGGCTCTCGTTGAGCTGCTGGGCAAAAAGATATTTCTGCTTTGCGGTGCGCCGGTTGCCCAGGGTGACACCATACAGCATCATCAGGTCTTGCAATGTCATATCCGTTCTCCTTCTACAAAAAAGTCCGGCAGGAAGCGTTTTACTCCTGCCGGACTGCGGACCCCTTGCAGGATCAGGCGATCTGATTTTTTAGAAGATTCCAAGGAATGCGCCCAGCAGACCAAAGATCAGCAGACCGATGATCAGCTGTGTGGGGCGGTTACCCTTCTTGATTCGCCACATCATGAACAGCACCAGAGCCAGGCTCAGGATGCCCGGATAGATGGCATCAAACAGCTCGGAGACCACGATGGAGGTCTCGCCGATGTTCAGCGTCCAGTTCAGGGGGAAGCCCACGGTGGTTGCCGTCATGGCACCGACCATCATCAGGCCGAGGATGGATGCACAGCGGGTCGCAACGCTCATCAGGCCGCTGTTAAAGACGGTGTCGATGAAGCTTGTGCCCAGTGTGTAGCCCAGTTTCAGCAGGACCCATTTGAGCAGGGACTGCGAAATGCCATACAGCAGGATGAAGATAAAGGTGCCGAGGATGTTGCCCTGCGAGCACAGACCGATTGCAATACCGGCACCGATGACACGCAGGCAGTTGAAGAAGATGGAGTCGAACATACCGGCGGTGGGGCCCATCAGGGAAGCCTTGATGGCATCAATGGTCTCGCCGGGAACTTTACCGTCGTGGCAGTCCTTTTCCAGTGCGTAGCACAGACCTGCGATAAAGTTGAATGCGACTGCATGGGTATTGAAGAAGGACTGATGGCGGGCATAGGCGGCCTTCTTGCCTTCGATATCGTCGCCATAGATACTCTCCACGGCGGGGGCCATGGTCATGGTGAAACCATTGGCTTCCATCTTGGTCATGTTGAAGTTTGAAAAGACCAGATGGCTGTTCCAGAACATCTTTTTGAGGATCTTATTTTCCTCTGCGCTGACAACTTTCTTTTCCATCAGAAGAAATCCTCCTCACTGTTGGCAGGGGCAGCAGCACCCGCAGCGGGGGCAGCAGCCACAGCGTTCTTTGCATCAATGATGCGCTTGTCAATGAAGAACAGGGTCAGGGCGATGGCTGCACCGATGATGGCGATGCCAAGGCTGCTCAGGCCCAGGCTCTTGGCGCAGATAAAGCCGACAAAGTAGAACACAGCGATATCGGTGGACCAAATCATGGACAGCAGGATGCCAAAACCGACGGCGGTCATCATGGTACCGGCAACGGCTAGACCTGTCATGACCCATGCGGGGCAGGCAGCCAGACCAGCCTGCAGACCCTCGATGCCAAAGGCAACGCCCAGGAAGATGATCGCCGCACCGGGCAGGCAGGCGATGAAGTTGACGACCATGGAAATGGCACGGAACTTGTTGGGCTTGCACTCAGAAGCCAGTCTCTCCCAGTAGGGAGCCAGGCCGGCCCACAGAGGCATCAGCATGGTACTGATGGTGGACATCACGGTACCGATGGTCAGGGACAGAGCCAGACCGGTTTCCATGGCACCGTCGCCGCCCACCACAATGGCATACGCCACAGCGATGATGGAGCCGGACAGGCAGTCGGACGGGACCGAGCCGCCCACAGCGGAGATGCCCATGAAGATTGCTTCCAGCGAAGCACCCATGATGATGCCGGTCTGGAAGTCGCCCAGAAGCAGGCCGACCAGCGGTGCCACCACGATGGGGCGGTTCAGGCACTGCCAGGACAGGGTGTACGGGTCAAGCCAGTTGATGACCGCATACACGACTGCACAGATGATTGCAGCGGTAATTGACATAGCGATTTTTCCTCCTTGTACTTTTCTCTATTTTCAGGCAGAGCACCACGCTCAGCCCAGTACCTTGGAAAGTTCCTGCGGAACATCATCGGGGATGGTCTGCACATTGCAGGGGATCCCGGTTGCCATGACCTGCCGCAGAACCTCGACTTCGTCCTCGTAGGCATACAGATTCTTGGTATAGGTCTTGCGGGCTTCCGTTCCGTGCTTGGGAGCAATGCGGCCATAATTGCCCACATTGATCTGCGGGATGTCCTTGACTTCCTTGGCCACACGCAGCAGATTTTCCGGCGTGCTGACGATCAGCAGGATTTTCAGACCGGCTGCACGGGGATCGTTGCAGAGCGAGACTGCCTTATCCACCGTCACGATCGCCGTCTTGCAGGTGGCCGGTGCAGCCATCATCAGGGATTTCTGCATGATATCGCTGGCAGCTGCCGTATCATCTGCCACCACGATGCGGTCAACGCCCAGCGTGCGGCTCCACTTGGTGGCAACCTGGCCATGGATCATGCGCTCATCCAAACGTACCCATTTGATCATAAGTTTTCCATCCTTTCTTTTTATCAGAAGAAGTCGTCGCTGCCTGCCGGTGCCGTGTCCGCAGGAACTTCCGGTTCCACACGGCGCAGATACTCGCGGCTTTCTTCAATGATCTCATCCAGCCGTTCGTCGCTGAGGGTATCCTCGCTCAGAACATTCATCATGAAGCTCATGTTCACACCGCTCACCAGCCGGGTGTTTGGGCGGTCCAGATAGGTGAACATGGCCTGATTCACGCTGCCGCCGTAAAGGTCGCTGCACAGCAGCACTTCGTCCTCCGGACCGACAGTCTTATAGAATGCATCCAGATGATCCTGCACGCAGCTCTCATCCAGATAGGCATCAAATACGGTCAGATTCTCGCACTCTCCCATCAGGATCTTCAGCGAGCTTTGCATTCCGCTGGCCATTGAGCCATGGGACGAGAGAAAGATTTTCAGCATAACAGGCATCCTCTTTTCGACTACGAGCTAATTATTTTCCTTCGATGTTCACATTTTATCTCTATTTTGCACAGAGTTCAACGCTTTTTGATTTATAGAATAAGTTCAAGTCGTTTTGATTTCATTTTATAAGTTCAAAATGGCGCACAGTTGAACACCCTGTTCAAAACTGTGCGCCATGATTTGGTGATTTTACATAGTCTGCAACGAGCGCCGAAGCCATTCCGCCGCCATCCGGGGCGGGTCTTCCGCAAAGGCTTCCAGTTCTTCCGGATACCGCACAAAAGAGTACAGCAGCGTATTCAGCGCTTTCATCTTCTGCCAGTCGTGAAGTCCGCCGCCGACATACAGCAGTGCCCGGATCTTCCGTTCTACCCAGAGTGCTCGTTTTTCCAGCGGGTAGAATTCCAGTCGGATCTCTTCCCCTTCTGCACCCTGTTCCTCCTGAAAGACCACCACGACCTCGCCGCACTGGTACGTCCAGTATTTTTCCCGGGAGATCCACCGATTCAGAAGCGCCTGCCGTTCAGCTTCGTCCCTGCCATGTACCCCCGCCAGATACTGGAAGAACTGCTCCGGCGTGTAATACTGGAAGTTTCGGATTACACGATAATTCTCCGGCGGCGGAAGCTGCTGCCGGTACTGGTATGCTTCCACCAGCAGGGTGTTGTAAACACGGTCAAAGTCCCGTTCGTTCCGGATCAGCAGCAACAGTTCCACCGGGTAATCATACCGGTAGCCGGGCTTTATTCCCTCTTCCTGTTCTGCGCCATTTCCCAGCAGCACTCCGTCGCATTCTGCCGGGTCGATGCGGCGCAGCTCGTACAGGTTCATCGGCGTGATCTCTTCGATCAGTTCGGGGTAACGCTCTTTCAGGCCCTCTGTCTGGATCCGGGCATACTCGGTTCCCAGAAAATGGGTGGAGCACAGACGGAGCGGCCGGATGGGATACCGGATTTCGTGCAGCAGGCTGAAGAAATAGCAGCTCAGCATTGCCAGCAGGAACCGATTTGCCCGGAACGGATAAATCGTCTGGATAAATTCGATCACCCGGCGGCTCAGTTCCGCACAGAGCGGGCAATCCAGAAATTGCAGTTCATAAACATAGTCATACTGCATTGCACCATCCATTCCATAGAAATGTTGTGCGATCAGATTGAATAGGATCTGCTGCAGCAGATCCCTTGCCATTGGCAAGAGCGCAAAATCCAGTCCCGTCTCCTGCTTCAGGTAGACCAGCACCCGATCCCGCAAGTGTCCCGCCTGCCCTGCAAAGCCGGGATGCAGGCTGAACGGGTCCCGCTTCAGGTTCACATCCAGCATACTGAACAGCAGAATGCCCAGAAACGCCACCTCATCCCGGGGCATGGCATAGCCCCCGTATTGTTCCTCCAGTGTGTGGTAAATGGACTGTGCCAGCGGATAGAACATCGTTCCGGAGATGCTTTCCAGCCATGGGTCCGGCAGCCGGATCTCATGGCCGTTCTGCACCCGGTTCCGTGCAATGATCAGGTAGACCGCCACACGCTGGGTCGCACTGTCCCGCAGGGAGATCGGGCTTTCCCGCAGGATCTTCAGAAATGTATGCCGGATATCCTGCCGCTCTTCGTATCCGCAGCTGAGCCAGGATGCACTGTCCGGGTCACTGCAATCCAGCGTTTCCTTGTGGAAATGCACACCGGAGACCTCGGTCAGTGCCAGCCTGCGCTTGTACTCTTCTCCTTCCACCCGCATTCCGGTGCCGGGGCGTGAGACGATCCGCAGGCCAAAGCTCTCGCACAGGCGGGTCGCCATGCTCAGTGGCTCCCGCAATGCCGAAGCCGAGAGAAAAAGCTGATCGGCCAGCTGTTCTTTCTTAATGCCGGTTTCCGTGGAGATGATGCGCCGGGACAGATACCGCACCCGGCTTTCCCGGTCGGCGTTCAGCATACTGCCCGGCATCTGGCGGATGCTGGTCACAGCCGAAAAGGTATCATATACTTCCGGGTCCAGAACTTCCACATAGTAGCCCTTATGCCGCCGGGAAACCAGCCGGGCACCATTCTCATTCAGGATCTGCGCCACCTGCGGCATCTCATTCTTGATGGTGTGCGCACTGACACCGATCCGCTCCGCCAGTTCCTGCGAAGTCATCGTCTGTTCGGGGGCATTGCTCAACTGGGTTACGATCTGCAAGGCTCTGCTGGACATAAAACCGCTCCTTTTCCCAATCATTCCTGCCTTTATTGTAGTAAAACACTGCCCGAAATGCAAGCCGGAAACCAGAAATGCCGCTCCGAGCTTTTCAGCCCAGAGCGGCATTTCCGGTTTTGGGATATAATTAGAGAATGGCTTGATTGTTAGCATCCTCACCCTCTCCGTCATTGCTTGCTACACAAAAATTATTTGTGCTGACTGCGGCTCTTTTGCATGACATGCTGTTCTTGGATTTTGTGTATGAAGATAGATAGGAGGAGAACACATAATAAACCTGAGGAATTGAGCAGCATTGTGAATGCAGCATTCGGGCTGCGTTGAACTACACCAAAAATTTCGCGATTTCGTGGGTTTGCCTATGGGTTTACTGAGAGAGGGAAGCCCGAAAACCTGCATGAATACTGGACTTTTCGGATCAAGGTCAGGTGAATACGGCCTGAAGGCTGCACGTCGTGCACCTCAGTTCTCCAAGCGCTAATCTACAGCTTAATAATGCTAAAAAAGCCCGGGAATACGCCATTTCCCGGGCTTTTTCTATGCCTGAAATTCTGTTTGGACTAGATGATGGAACATTGTATTATGCGAACTCATTCCTCGAACAGATACAGAAGATATCCGTAGCCCTCTGCTTTCATCTTTGCGTAAGGCACGAAGCGCAGGGCCGCGCTGTTGATGCAGTAGCGCACGCCGTTGGGGGACTCCGGATCGCCGGTGAACACATGACCAAGGTGAGAATCTCCGGCACGGCTTCTGACCTCTGTACGGCGCATGCCGTGGCTCAGGTCCTCCAGTTCCACCACGGCAGGCTCTTCAATGGGCTTTGTGAAAGCCGGCCAGCCGCAGCCGCTTTCGTACTTATCCGTGGAGGAAAAGAGCGGCTCGCCGGTGACGACATCCACATAGATGCCCTTTTCAAACTTATCCCAGAACTCGCCTGTGAAAGCGCGCTCTGTGCCGCTCTCCTGCGTAACACGGTACTGCTCCGCCGTCAGCTTGTCCCGGATGGACTCCGCCGCGGGCTTCTGATAGTCGCCCGGGTCGATGCGCAGCCGGGAAAACAGCTCCATCTCCGCGCGCGGGATATGGCAGTAGCCGTTCGGGTTCTTTTCGAGGTAGTTCTGGTGGTACTCCTCGGCGGGGTAATAGTTCTTGAGTGGACCGATCTCCACGAAGAACTTTTCACTGCGTCCCCGCTCGATCTCCGCGATGCGCTCCACCGTTTCCTTCGCGCTTTCGTTGGTGTAATAGACACCGGTCTGATACTGGCTGCCCCGGTCGTTGCCCTGCCGGTTTTGTACCGTGGGGTCGATGACATAGAAGTACGCCATCAGCAGCGCGTCGAGGCTCACCTGCTCGGGGTCGTATTCCACCCGCACGGTCTCCCGAAAGCCGGTCTCTCCCTTGCAGACGGTCTTGTAATCGGCGTCCGCCTCGCAGGTGCCGTTGGCGTAGCCGCTCTCGGCGTCGATAACGCCGGGGATGGACTGCATCAGCTGTTCCATGCCCCAGAAGCAGCCGCCCGCCAGATAGATGACATTGTCTGTGGTATCCATATAGGTGATCTCCTCGTCGGACCGGTCAAAAGCCGCTCCGTCCATGTTTGTTTCCTGTCCGCTCTTTTCCTTCGGCACAGTCTGCTTCCCGGCGGCGCAGCCGCCCAGCAGCAGCACTGCGGCGAAAAGCAGGGCCAATACACTTCGATACATCGCGTTTCCTCCTTTCAGAGGAATCAGGGCTCACTCCGCCCCTTGCCCGCCGAGGGCAATGCAATGGCGCGCAGCAGGCACTTTTTAAATCTCAGGTCAGCCCATATCGGCGGCGAGAGCCTGATCGATGAGTTTTTGCAGCGTCTCCGCCTGCTTCTTTTCCGTGATGGCGCCTACGATGGGCTCACCCACGATATTGCCGCTGCGGTCGACCACATAGGTGGTGGGATAGGCGAAGACATTCTCCACAAACTTACCGGCATCGCCGCCGGAGCCGAAATAGATGTTTTGATAGGTCGCGCCCTTCTTGGCAAGCACTTCCTTCGCCTCGGCGATGGCCTTCTCGTCGCCGTCCAGCGTAAAGGAGTTGATGCCGATGAGGGAGCCGCCCTTGTTCGCCAGTTCCTTGTTCAGCGCATCCAGCTCGGAAAGCTCGCCCACGCAGGGATTGCAGGTGGTGAACCAGAAATTCACTACGGTGACGGCGTTGGCGGAGAACAGCTCGTCGCTCTTCACCGTGTTGCCGTCCAGATCTTTCCCTTCAAAGGCGGGGAACTTCTGCATACTGCCGTCGTCGGGAGGGTTGCTCGTGCCGCTGCCCGCGGGCATGCTCATAGCGCCGTCCATGGATTTCTGCATGATCTCGGGATACTTCTCTTCCAACTCGGTCAGCCTGTTTTCAATATTGCTGATCTCCGTGGCTGACTCCTTCAGCCACTCATACTCCTTGTCGGTGAACTGCTCTTTAGCGGCCTCGACGCTATCCAGCAGGAAGTCGCCGTAGTTTTTCCCGTCCTCGATCATGGCCATGCCCTTGTCAGCCTCCATAAAGACCTTTTCCCACAGCTCGGTATTTTCCGACAGGATCGCGTTCTCCTGCTCCAGCAGCTCCTTGTGCAGGGCGAGCGCCTCCTCGGCGTTTTTCGGCTCGCCAGTCATGGCGGAGCCGTTGCCGCTCATGTCGCCCATCTTGTCATTGTTCTTCGTGCCGCAGGCCGCCAAGGCCAGCACCATCAGCACGGCAAAAGCCAGTGTAAAAATTCTCTTCCTGTTCATTTTGATTCCTCCATCGTTGTTTTCTTTGTTGTTTCTTTCCCGTTGCCGAAGCCGTAACGGAAGCACACGGCGTTCGTCGGACAGGCGCGGATGCACATTCCGCAGCGGATGCACTCGGTATGGTTGGGCGTTTTCGTCACATCCACATCCATCTTGCAGGCTCTGGCACATTTCCCACAGGAGACGCACTTACTCTTGTCCACCTTCATCTGGAAGAGGGACACCCGGTTGAACAGCGCGTAGAACGCGCCCAGCGGGCAGAGCCACTTGCAGAAGGGACGGTAGAACAGTACGCTCAGCACGATCACCGACAGCAGGATGCTGAATTTCCATGTAAACAGCTTGCCCAGCGCCGCCCGGATGCCGGAATTGGCAAGGGACAGCGGGATGGCTCCCTCCAGCACGCCTTGGGGGCAGAGGTATTTGCAGAAGAACGGGTCTCCCATGCCAACATCGTTCACAAGGAACGCCGGTAGCAGGAAAACCATCACCAGCAGGACAGCGTATTTCAGGTATGTAAGCGGCTTCAGCCTCTTTGTGGAAAGCTTCTTCGTGGGGATTTTGTGCAGCAGTTCCTGAAACCAGCCGAAGGGGCATAGAAAGCCGCAGATAAAGCGTCCCAGCAGGACTCCCAGCAGAATGAGAAAGCCTGTGATATAATAGGAGAAACTGAACTTTGACGAGCCTACCACCGCCTGAAACGCACCGATGGGACAGGCACCGGAGGCTGCCGGGCAGGAATAGCAGTTCAGCCCCGGCACACAGACGGTTTTCCCCGCCCCCTGATACAGTCCGCCCTTGAGAAAGTTCGGCAGATGCAGGTTGGTCAGCAGCGTTGCCCCCGCCTGAATCCAGCCCCGGAAGCGGGACATGGTCTGTGAAACGCCTGAAAACTTTTTACCCAATGCCCACACACTCCAGACATAATTTGATTGCTTTGCTCAGCACTGTCGCCGCCTCGCCCCGCCAGACACCGAAGCACAGCATGGCGGCTCCGGCCATCAGCAGCACGATCTGCGCCGCTGCCTTTTTCCCGCAGCTCATTTTTCATCACCCTTTCCGATTTTCTGCCCCCATCATAGCGCGGGAGAGTTAAAGTCTCTGTTAAGAACGAAAACTTAACGCAAACCTTATCTGTTTTTGCTATAATAAAAGCAACACAAAAACGAAGAAATAAAAAGGAGGGCTCTCATGCACCTTTTAGTAATTGAAGATGAACGCGCCCTGTGCGAGACCATCGTCCGCAGCCTGCGGCGGCTGGCCTATAGCGTGGACTACTGCTATGACGGGGAAAAGGCGCTGGCACTTCTGGGCGTGGAACGATACGATCTGGTGCTTCTTGATCTGAATCTGCCGAAAAAGGACGGCATGACGGTGCTGCGCACTCTGCGGCAGACCGACCGGGAGACGCGGGTGCTGATCCTCTCCGCCCGCAGCGAGGTGGAAGACAAGGTGCAGGGGCTGGATGCCGGGGCGAACGACTATCTGGCGAAGCCCTTCCACTTGGCGGAGCTGGAGGCCCGCATCCGCAGCCTGACATTGCGGCAGTTCACTCAGCAGGATGTGCTGCTAAGCTGCGGAGGCCTGACCTTTGACACCCGCTCCCGTACCGCCGCCGTCAACGGGCAGATGCTGACGCTGACCCGCAAGGAAACGGGGATACTCGAATACCTGATGGTGCATCAGGGGCGGCCCGTGAGTCAGGAGGAGCTGATGGATCACGTTTGGGACAACAGCGTGGACAGCTTCAGCAATTCCATTCGCGTCCACATCTCCGCCC
>OOCQ01001915.1_pt1 | contig 10941 bp, 10 predicted proteins | sample 1671121 | NCBI WGS metagenome assembly OOCQ01 (sample SAMN06348124, study PRJEB24527) | human gut metagenome | biome: human gut; feature: ankylosing spondylitis patient; material: feces | host: Homo sapiens | place: China | collected 2015-10 | reverse complement strand
TCAAGTACCCGCTGCAGGGCGAGCTGCTCTCTCCATTCGTTTTGCAGGATCTTGATGGCGACGGGGTGCAGGATGCCGCCGTGTTTTACACCACAGCCCAGAGCACCAATGTCTGCATCGCAATTTTGCAGAAAGATGCCGAGGGCAACTGGGAAGTGCGGCAGAATCTGGAGGGCCTGGCTGATACGGTAGATACCGTCCGGCTGGCGCGGTTACAGGCAGGAGGCTCCACCCAGCTGGTGGTGGGCTATGTGGCCTCCCGGGGGGACAACTATCTGGCGGTTTACTCCTATGAGGATGGGGAGCTCTCCGCCATCCTCGAACAATCCTATGAGCAGTACCTCGTGGAAGATATCACGGGCGGAGGCAATCAGGACCTGATTCTGATGTCCACGCTGGAAGATGGAGGGGTGCAGATCGAGCTGCTGACCGTGGACCGGGATGGTTCGTTCCAGCAGGTGGCGGTCATGGGCCTCTCGGCGGATAAATTCTCCGGCTGTGCTTCGGTGGCGGCCGGCGTCGGAGCGGATGGAAAGCGTCGGTATCAGTTTGCGCTTGACCTGTCTCCCGGTCATAAGCTGGAAAGCATTCCTTATGACGAGGAATCGAAGCCCTACTATGCCGGAGAAATGATCACCTACTGGAAGCTGCCGACCGTGCAGCAAACGGAGGACATTGAATTATGGCGGTGAAAAAGACCGCGGCGGAACAGAACGCCGAAAACACCGTGAGCGCCGAGCCTGCACAGAGCAAGCCCGGCGTTTCTATTTACGTCGGCCCGTCCATTCTGGGCTACATCCAGAAAAACACGATTTACCCCTGCGCTGCTGCGGAGGCCGTAGAGCGTGATGATGTGAAGATTGCCACCGAGAAATATCCCGGTGTGGCCGACTTCATCATCAATGTGGACGAGCTGCATACCACGCCTGAAAAGGCAAAAGCACGCGGCGAGGCCGTCCTTGCATTTGCACGGATGCTCGCCAAATCCAAGTAAGGAGGAATACATACTATGGCAGATCATGGTATCAATGTCAGCCGCGCCGATACCGCCGTGGCGACACCGAACACCGCAACCTGCGGCATCCCCTTTGTCATTGGCACCGCACCGCTGTCTAAGGCGACCGGTACTGCTGCGACCGCTGGCCTCCCGGTGCTCTGCACCAGCTATGATGAGGCAAAGGAACAGCTGGGTTATGACGACGACTGGGCCAAGTACACCGTCTGTGAGGTGATGCACTACCACTTCAAGCTGTGCGCCTGCCAGCCGGTCATTTTCCTGCCCGTTGGCGAGACCGCCGAGGCTTCCGATGTGTCCGCCGCTGTTGAGCAGATTGAGCTGTGCCTGACCATGTTCGGCATTGTGCCCGACCTGATTATGGCTCCCGGCTTCTCCCAGGATGCCACCGTTGCAGCTGTTATGGACGCAAAGGCTGGCTCCATCAACGGCATGTTTACCGGCAAGGCTCTGGTGGACATTTCCGCAAAGACCTATACCGCTGCGGTTCAGGCGAAAAACAGCGGCACCTATACCGAAAAGACCATCCTGTGCTGGCCCAATGGCACCCTCGGTGATCTGCGTTTCCACGGCTCCACAGTCGAGGCGGGCTGCCTTGCAGAAACCGATACCGGCAACGAGGGCATTCCCTATGAAAGCCCCTCCAACAAGACCGTTCACATCGACGGCCTGTGCGACGAGATGAAGTCCCACCACGTGGACCGATTGCAGTCCGGCAGCTGCACGCTGAACCAGGGGTTCGTGTTCAACGACCTGCTGACCAACTATGAGCGTGTGTGCGACCACTGCAGCAACGTAGCCGTTGCACAGATCGAGGTTGCACAGGACAGCTTTGATACCCACGCATACCTCAACGAGCTGCGTCACGGCAATGACACCAAGGAAAGTGAGGAATTCCATCGTCGTTTGGACCGTTACCGTGAGCGCTATCTTTTCCCTGAAAATCAATCTGCGGAGGATTTTGACAAATGATCTATATTGTTGAAGACGATGCCGCCATCCGGGAGCTGGAACAGTATGCCCTGCAGTCCAGCGGATACGAAGTGACCAGCTTTGAAAGCTCTGAGCCGTTCTGGCAGGCCATGCACGCTGCAGAGCCGGAACTGGTGATCTTAGACGTGATGCTGCCCGGTGAGGACGGTTTTTCCATCCTGAAAAAGCTGCGCAACACCCCTTCCCTGCGCAGGCTGCCCGTCATCATGGTGACTGCAAAATCCAGTGAGCTGGACACCGTGCGCGGTCTGGACTGCGGCGCCGATGATTACATCTCAAAGCCTTTTGGCATCATGGAATTTTTGAGCCGGGTGCGCGCCGCCTTGCGCCGCTCGGCTCCGGAAGCACGTCCCAACGTACTCAGCTTTCACGAGATCCTGCTGGACAATGCCCGTCACAACGTGACTGTGAGCGGAACGCCGGTGGAGCTGACCTACAAGGAGTACAGCCTGCTGCGTTTGCTGCTGGAGAACACCAATCTGGTGGTGACACGCGAGACCATTCTGCAGGTGGTGTGGGGCACCGACATTTCGGTGGAGAGCCGCACTGTGGATATGCATATCCGCACCCTGCGCAAAAAGCTGGGGGATGCCGGCAAATACATCTGCACTGTGCGCAAGGTGGGTTACAAGCTGACCGATGAAGAGGAGGCCGGTGAAGAATGAAGCTGCGCAGCATGGAAGAAAAGATCAGCTACCGCCTGTTCCTGATGGGCTTCCTTGGTCTGCTGTTCACGGCGGCGCTTTGCATCTTTGTTTTTCACAAGGCATTCACGGCTCAGGCATGGACCAGCCTTGAGCGGGAAGCCGATCTGGTAAGCGCCGGTTATGATCTGGTGCAGGACCCGCAGCAGCTTTCGTTCTTTGTTACCAATGATCTGCGCATCACCCTGATCTCGCAGGACGGCAGCGTGCTGTTTGAATCTGCTACCGATCAGCCCATGGAGAACCATCTCTCCCGCCCGGAGATCCGTCAGGCCATGACCGAAGGTGTGGGCCGGGACATCCGCGACTCCCAGACCATGGGCTACGAGACCTATTACTATGCCGTACTGTTGCCCAACGGTGAGATTTTGCGCATGGCACAGGATGCAGAAACGGTCTGGTCTATTTATGATTCGACCCTGCCTGCCATCGTGCTGAGCTGCGTTGCACTCATGCTGGCCGCCGCTGTGCTGGCAGCTCTGCTCACCCGTGCATTGGTCTCCCCTGTGCTGAGCATGACCGAAGATCTGGATCATATTCAGGACAATGTTCCCTATAAGGAGCTTGTCCCCTTTGCCGAAAGCATCCACTCTGACCGCATCCTCCGTGAGAACAATGAAAAGATGCGGCAGGAGTTTACTGCCAATGTCAGCCATGAGCTGAAGACCCCGCTGACCAGTATTTCCGGCTATGCGGAGCTGATCGAGACCGGCATTGCAAAGCCTGAGGATGTGCCGGGCTTTGCCCAGAAGATCCATGTGGAGGCCAGCCGTATGATCCAGCTGGTGAACGATATCCTGCAGCTTTCCAGTCTGGACAACGCCAGCGAAGCCGGTTCTGAGCCGGAGATGGAGACAGTGGATCTGCTTACCGTTGCCAAGGACTGCGTAGAGCGCCAGAAGCTGAATGCCCGCCGGGCTTACATCTCGCTGAACTGTCTGGGCGAAAGTGCTCTTGTGCACGGCAACCGTGCCCTGCTGGACGAGCTATGCCAGAACCTGTGCGATAATGCGATCCGTTATAATCGTCCCGGCGGTAAGGTACAGATCACCACAGCCTGCAGCCGCGACGGACACTGCACCCTGACTGTGGCCGATAACGGCATCGGCATCCCGAAAGAAGCACAGTCCAGCGTGTTTGAGCGCTTCTATCGTGTGGATAAGAGCCGCAGCAAGGCTACCGGCGGTACCGGTCTGGGCCTTGCCATCGTCAAGCATATCGCGCGCATCCACAACGCACGCATCAAGCTGGAAAGTCAGGTGGATGTGGGCACTACCATTACTGTCACCTTCCCCACTGCCAACTGAATCACATCGGTAAAAATCTCACGTCTGCCTGCAATTGCGGGCAGGCGTTTTTTATTGTGATCTTTTCTCTGCCCACACCGTTCTGCAATGCACTGCGCTGCTGCAGATGCACAAGGTCGATGCCCTGCTGCCAGAAAGACTGCACCGTCTGCGTGCACAGTTCTGCCAGCTGTTCGCACTGTGCGGCGCTGGGCTGCGGCGTATCATAGCTGCGCTGACAGTCCAGCCGCAGACTGGCAGTTTCTTCCTGCAGGGTGACAGACACGCTGCATCGGCGGACCGTTACCGGCTCACCTTCCAGCCAGAACGTATGCACGCCGCCCATTTCCAGCAAAAGCCGCGCTGTTTCCGCCTGCCGGGCCTCCAGCTCAATGCTGTTTTCCACTCGCCAGAGGATGCTTGTATCTGCAAGTGCCACTTCCTGTTTCTCTGCCCGCAGCTGCGGCAGAAGCATTCCGTCCTGATACTGGTAAAGCCTCGGCATCTGGTCTGCGCACTGCTTGAGCTGCTCAAGCAGTTTGTTCGGAAATTCCTGCTTTTCCGCTGGAAGTTCCTCCAAAAATCCATCGTCCATTTCCAGCACAGAAACTTTTGCCGATACCCTGCCCTGCCTGTTTTCCAGCACCGTACGCTCATACGCTGCAAGCAGCTCTGCCGATGCATCTTGATCGATCAGCAGATAATCGCACAGGCGGTAATCCGCCTTTTGCGGCAGTTGCTTTTGCGCCGCCGCCAGCGCTTTTGCCAGCGTGTCCGCCTGCGCCAACTGCAGCTGCACAGCCCCAGAAGCCTCGGATGCATCGGCGGCAGCTTCCGGAGCCTGATACAGCAGCCCTACGGTGATGGACTGTTCCTTCTGAGCAAGATACAGCGCACGCACCATGCTTTTTTCGGTGGTCTCGCAGCGCAGAAAAATCAGGCACCACCCGATCAAAAGCACCGCACTGAGAGAGCGCAGTTTCTTCTGCTTCATTTTACCGCTCCTTTCCCGCACTGCACCGCGCGCTGCCACACGGTACGCACTGCCGCGCAGAGAAAGCCGGTGCGGAAGATCGCGCAGGTGAGCCAGATGAGCAAAAGCAGCGCATCCATGCGGGAGAAAACATCTGCGCTCCATGCCCGCAGCAGTTCCTGTGCCGGGTAATCCGCTGCGCCAAATACGAGGCACATCCCGGCAGTAAGACCCGCCTGTGCCAGAAAGGTGAGCCATGGCAGCCAGGACATGCTGCGCGGCTCTTCATAACCTGCAAGAAGCGGCCAGAACAAATACTCCGCATACAGCGGAACACGCGGCCAGCGGGCCAGTTGCACAGCATCTGCCGTCAGCAGGTGCGCCCAGTCCATCTGCCCGGCAAGCCCTGTCAGACAGACCAGCCCACCCAGCAGCACGAACCACCACAGCACCCGTGCCGGAGCATCCCAGCCGGAAGGCGGAATACACCACCCTGCCCAGAGCAAAAGCGGCAGCAGGCCGATCAGCGCCATGGAGCGGAACTCCTGCTGGCAGATGTTCTGGGCCTGCATTACGGTTTCAAACAACTCTGCCAGAAACCATGCTCCTGCGGAAAACAGCCAGACCCACTGCATGGCTGCCCGCTGCCAGCAGGCAGAGAACACCCCACTGATGCATGTGAGCAAAAGAGCCTGAACCGCTCCATGAATGATCATCCCACGCGGAGAGATACCGGTCTGCATTTCTTCTGCCAGCGCAGCTGTCCACACGCTCAGTGCCAGCACGGGAGCAGAAAAGCCTTTCTGTTTTTGTATCATTTTCCCTCCCGTTTCTGCCAGATATTAAAGTCGTGCGCTGAAAGGCGGCGGTAGTTGCGGCGGATGATGCCATCCTCTTCCATGGGCCGCTGCGGGAACGGATGCGCCGCCAGATATGGCACCTGCAGGCAGGCTGTGCCGGAAAGACTGAGCAGAACTGCAAAAAAAGCCCCCGCAAGGCCCACCGGCCCGGCAAGACCTGCAGCCAGCACCACACCCAGACGCAGCAGCGTAGCAGGCTCGTACAAAGAGGGCGTGACGAACACCGCGATGGCCGTGATGCTTGCCACAAAGATCACCGGCGTGCTCATAAGCCCGGTGGCAATGGCAGCATCGCCGATGATCAACGCGGACACCAGACTGACCGAATGCCCCAGCGACTGCGGCATCCGCAGACCTGCTTCCCGGATGACCTCCAAAATGAGTATGACCAGCAGCATTTCCGCAAACAGCGGCAGCGGTGTGGCCTTCTCCGCCGCTTCGATCTTGTACAGAAGCTGCGGTGGGATCAGCTCCGGCAGGTAGACCGCCAGACAGACGAACACACCTGGCAGAAATACTGTGAGGTAGAACGAAACATATTTGAGGATGCGCAGAAAAGAGGAAAACACGGCGGTGGATGCATAATCGTCCAAGCACTCAAAATTTTCGCAGAAAAGAGCCGGAAGCACCATGGCAGAGGGACTTCCGTTGACCAGCACCACGATCTTGCCCTCACAGATCTTTGCCGCCGCCACGGCAGGCCGCTCGGTGTAGCTTACCGGCGTGAACAGCCGCGCCTTGCCCGGCAGCAGCCACGGCACAAAGTAACTGGAATCCAGCAAAAGCTCCGGCTTTGCAGCGGCAAGCGCTTTGCGCACACGGATCACCATGGCGGAGTCTGCCCTGTTTTTGCAGTAGCAGATGGCGTATTCCGTTTGCATTTCGGTATCGGCCTGCGCCACCTCCTGCACCAGATGTTCGGTACGGATGAGCCGCCGCAGCAGGCTCAGATTGACCCGCAGCAGGTCGGCAAAGCCTTCGCGGGAGCCGCGCAGATTGCCCTCCCCGGAAGGCTCGTCTACCGAGCGGAACTTCAGTCCCTGCACCGAGAAGGCAATGCCCTTTGCGCAGCCGTCCAGCAGTAAGACCGCCATGCCTGCCGTCATTCGTTTGATCAGATCAGCCAGATCTGTTACCGGCTCACTTTCTGCCGGAAAGGCTGAGCCGTGCAGGATCAGCTCAAAGACCTGCGGCCCGGTGCAACGCTGGCCTGCCTGCTGCGGCGGTGCCTGACGGCTGGCCGCATCCAGTAAAAGCTCCCACAAAGAATCCAAGCTTGCCATGCCGTCAAACAGCAGGATGCTTCCCCTGCAATGATAAATCGTGATCTCCTTGGCATAATAATCCGCAGAGGTGCCAAACATTTTGTCCAGCACCGCAAGATTTGCCGCAAGGCTCTGTGATAACTGCCGCATCCAACCACTCCTTTGCACAGCAGTATGCCCGGCTGCAGCGGCATCCATTCCGCCAGAAACGACAGGAGGTCTTGTTACTTGAAGCTTCTGATCTGCCGCACGATCATCATTTATCTGTGCGTTCTGTTTGCCATGCGGCTGATGGGCAAGCGCCAGCTGGGCGAACTGCAGCCCGAAGAACTGGTGTCCACCATTCTCATTTCCAATCTGGCATCCATCTCCATTGAATCGGAAGAGGTGCCCATCACATCCAGCCTGATCCCACTGTTTCTCATTGCAGCGCTGGAATTGCTGGGCTCCGTGCTGAGCTTCCGCAGCCAGAAATTCTTCAACTTTCTCTCCGGCAGACCCAAAACGGTGATCTTGGACGGGCAGATCGATCAGAATGCCTTGCGGATGCTGCGGCTGACCACAGCTGACCTGATGGAAGCTCTGCGCGGTAAAAATATTTTTGACCCACGGGAGGTCTCCTACGCGGTGATCGAGACGAACGGCACCCTTTCGGCAGCACTGCGGCCAGAAAAAGAGCCAGCCCGTCTTGCTGACCTGCAGCTGAAGGTGACCCATATCAACGCCACCATTCCCTTTGTGCTGGACGGACAGGTGCTGGAAGACAACCTGCGCTGGTGCGGCAAGGACCGCGCGTGGCTGGAACGCACGGCGCAGGCCAACACCCTGCTGCCGGAAGAAATTTTGCTGCTGATCGGCAACGAGACCGAGGATTATTTTTTGCTAAAAAAAGAGAACCGCCGTGCCGGCGGCTCCCATTGAGGTGAGCGGATGAAGCGGATCTATGCATGTATCGCCATTGTGGCCGTACTGCTGAGCGTGGCCTTTTACAGCAGCTGGAAGGTGCAGAGCTTTGCGGATGTGATCTCGGCAGACCTTGACACCGCCGCCGAAGCCATCCGCAATACCGACTACCCTGCCGCCCGGCAGGCGCTTGCTGATGGTGCCGACCGGTGCGACCAAATGCGCACCAAAATGAACCACCTGCTGCGCACCGCAGATTTTACCGAGCTGGAAGCTGCACTGCGGGCGGCGGACGGACACCTGGAAATGGGTGCCCCAGAGGAAGCCTTTGGTGAGCTGCGCCGCGCACAGGTACAGGTGGAAACACTGGAATGGCTCTCGCACCGGCTGGTATAAACAAAAACACCGGCCCTGCCCCATTGGGCGAAAGCCGGTGTTCTGATGCAAATTATTTCTGTGGTTCCTTGCGGTCGCCCATCAGCTTTTTCAGCTCATTGAAAAAACTTTCCACGTCTGCAAACTGACGGTAGACCGATGCAAAGCGAACATATGCCACTTCGTCGATCTTTTTCAGTTCCTGCATGGTCAGCTCACCGATGCGCACGCTGGGGATCTCACGGTCGTAGGAGCTGAGCAGCGTCTGCTCAATGCTGCTTACCGCACGCTCCAGCGATTCGTAGCTGACCGGCCGCTTGGCGCAGGCACGCACCATGGCGTTGAGCAGCTTCTGCCGGTCGAACGGCTCACGGGAGCTGTCCTTTTTGATGACCACAAGCGGAACAGTCTCCACGACCTCATAGGTCGTAAAGCGCATATGGCAGCTCAGGCATTCGCGGCGGCGGCGGATGCGCTCACTGTCTTCGGTGGGGCGGGAATCGATCACTTTGGATTCCTCGGCTCCGCAATAGGGACACTTCATGTTCTGTTCCTCCTGTCCGGTCTGACCGGGCTGTGTTTTTAGGCTTTGGTCTTGGGCTTGCGCTCACTCCACAGCACCCACGCAGAGGTGGAAACGCACAGCGAAGTGTACACGCCGCTGATCATGCCCATCATCAGCGGGAACGCAAAGGTAAAGATGCTGTCCAGACCATACAGCTTTGCCACGATGCACATAACGCCCAGCGCCATCACCGTGGTAATGGTGGTGATCAGGGTGCGGCGGGCGGACTGGTTCACCGAGTGGTTCACCAGCTCTTCAAAGGATGCCTTTTTACCCATCAGGGTGCGGTTCTCGCGGATACGGTCGTAGACCACAACGGTATCGTTGATGGAGTAGCCCAAAATGGTCAGCATGGCGGCAATGAAGTTGCCATCCAGCGCGGTGCGCAGCAACACGAAGGTGCCAAACACCACCATCAGGTCGTTCACAAGCGCCAGCACTGCCATCATGCCGCCGGTCAGGCCGCCGATGTTCTTGAAGCGCAGGGCGATATAAAGCAGAATGAGCACCAGTGCAAACACCACAGCTACCAGACTCTTCTGCAGGAACTTGGTGCCCATGGCAGCGCTGACGTTGCTCAGGGACAGCTGGGCAAACTGGTTGTCCGGGTAGTTCTCGTTCAGGGAGTCCAGCAGGTTCTCCACCTGCTCGGTGGTCACGGTCTCGGTGCCGGGCATGGAGATCTTCAGGGTCTGGTCGCCGGTGGCCACATTCTCGCCGGTCTGCAGGGTCAGGCCGGTGTTTTCCAGCGCCGCAGCAGCAGTCTTTTGCACAGCGGCTTGGTCAAAGCTGCCCTCGTAGGACAGGGTGATCATGGCACCGCCGGTGAACTCAGTATCCAGATGCACACCGAACACTGCGGCGCACAGCAGGATGACTGCCATCAGGCAGGCAGAGAAGGTCAGGAACTTTTTGCGCAGGGATACGAAATCCACCGGCTTCTTTTCGGCCTTTTCCTGCCCGGGCTTTGCAGCGCCGTACAGCCACGGATTGCGCAGTGCCTTGATGGCAGCTGCGCCGCGGATCATAACACGGGTAGCGAACACACCGAACACAAAGTTCAGCAGCACGCCGGTGAGCAGAGTATAACCAAAGGCATAGATGGTTCCTGCGGTAGAGGGGCCGAAGGCAAAGAACACAAAGTGCAGTGCTTTGGCAAACAGACCATCCGAGGGGCCGAAGGCACCCATGAGCACGATGGCCACGATGACGATTGTCACGTTGCCATCAATGATGGGGGTCAGGCCACGGGCAAAGCCGCTCTTCAGTGCGCCGTCCAGAGATTTGCCGTTTTTCAGCTCCTCCTTGATGCGCTCGGCGGTGATGACGTTGGCATCCACGCCCATGCCGATGGCCAGAATAATACCTGCGATGCCGGGCAGGGTCAGGGTAAAGCTTTCAAACACCGGGAAGTAGCCGGACACAAAGGCCAGCGTAGCCGCCACCTGACCGGCCAGCGCGATGCAGGCCAGAAAGCCCGGCAGACGGTACAGCACCGTCATGAACACCACGATGAGGGCAAAGGCGATCAGGCCGGCCAGCACCATGGCGCCAAGGCTGTTTTCGCCCAGACTGGGGCTTACGGTGGAGTAGCTGTCTACGCTCAGCGCAAAGGGCAGTGCACCGGAGTTGATCTGGCGTGCCATCTTGACCACTGCATCCTGCGTAAAGGGGTTGGATGCAGAGCTGGTGATGATGGCCTCTCCGTCGGTAATGGCGGTGTTGACGGTGGCAGTGCTCACGTTCTCGTCGTCCAGCCAGATGCTGATGCTGCCCTTATCGGCGGCCAGCTTGGTTGTGGCATCGCCAAAGGCCTTGGCGCCCTCGGTGGTGAACTTGAGGGCAACGTAATACTCAGAGCTGCCGCCGTTGCTCACAGCGCCATACTGCGCCGAAGCGCTTTCGACCATAGAGCCGTCAAGGATCAGTTCGCCGTCTTTGCTGGCACCCTCGCGGAAGGTCAGGTAGGCGGTGGTGCCGATCTCCTCGATGGCGGCTTCGG